>Ga0102815_10002676_pt1 | contig 10820 bp, 8 predicted proteins | sample ColrivemetaGS759_FD_79113 | JGI IMG/M metagenome (GOLD analysis project Ga0102815, IMG submission 79113) | Estuarine microbial communities from the Columbia River estuary - Ebb tide ETM metaG S.759 | ecosystem: Environmental > Aquatic > Marine > Intertidal zone > Estuary | place: USA: Columbia...
AGTGTTGCGTAAGTCGTCATATGATTCACACGAATTCATGTTTCCAAATGAAGCGCCCTTGCCCGCGTCAAAACGTCCTGGAACCGGCATCAGGATAGATACTAGCAGCGGCTTTGCCAGGCCGGCATCGTACACTTGTACTAGAAGTTGGGATCTCCGCACGCCGGGGTACTCAGCCGGTTTTAAAGCGCCTGCTCTCTTGCCGGCCAGCACAACCTGTTGGCCCCGGATAGAGGCTGATCATGCCTTGGCACCCGCTCACTGCCAATGCCTGGCGAATGCATCCGACACCAACTTGACGAGGTGATTCTGGCGATTGACCCCCGTTTTGGTGAAGATAGATGAAAGCTGTGCCCTGGCAGTGTTTCGAGATACACCCAGGGCCTCCGACGCCGCGGTAAGTGTCAGACCGTCGACGAGATGTGCAATCAGTTTTGCCTCTGCCGGGGTAACCTCGAACATTTCAATCAAGCGCGACTGACTGGGTGCGCACTCGCGGACCGGCCCCCTTAGAAGCAACACCAGTTCCGGTCCACCCTCACCAAATACCACATTTTGCTTTTCTACTACGCGAATATGCACATCCCATTTCGTAGCTGAGCTGGTACGATCAATTGAGAGGCTACGTGTGTGCCGGGCCGGCTCATCGTCTCGCTCTGTTGCCATCAGCTCGTGACATGCGTCTTCCAACTTCTGCTGGTCGGAGCTCTGGCTGCAACGAAACAATTTGCGCCGCAGGAACACACCATCCTCGGAGGTGAGTATCTGTTTCGCTTGTTTATTGGCAGAAAGCACTTCCAGAGTCTCGTTCAAAATAACAGAAGCGATATCCATCGACCCCAGCAGTTCCTCGTAAAACTCTTCGATAAAACGGTTATGCGTATATGCGCTGTATAGTTTCAAAGCATTATTCATCAGAGGAACGATGCTTTCCAGGCGGGCTCGGTCTTTCTGGGAAAAGGCCGGAGCATCACCTATTCGCACCAACCGCAATCGAAGCCGTATATGGCTCTGCTTGTCATATACATCAAAACCAATCAGATCCGACACGTTATAGACATTCAGATATTCATAGAAATCGAGAGTTTTGAGCTCGGCAAGGGTAACGCGATCATAGAGGGTGAATACCTTTTTTTCAGGTAACTCGGCAAAGGGTGAGTCGAGATATGCTCTGGTTCGAAAATCCTCTAGCGCGCCTGTATCTGAATCTGAGTACAGGTACATCGTAAGCCCCGGATCAGACAGTCGAGGCCGGCGCATTACCATAGTGGCGCTGGGCACCTGCATATAGTCTTCGAGATATTTCAGCAATGTCTTCCAAGGAGGTTTTTCCAGGACGCCTTCATAAATCGCCTGGCTCAGGGGATGGGCTATGCGAATATCTGACAAAGTGATCTCCTTTGGGCCCAAAATCCATACTCAGTCTGGCAGCACATTGCCTATTGTTGGCCAACCCATGGCTCTTTCACGCCATTTCAAATGGCTCCATCAACTGTGAGTGCATTCAAGCATCCAGAAGAACACGTAGTCCATACTAGTAGACACATCATCGCACACATTCGATAATGCTCGCGCCTCAACATCATCAGTTACTGAGCCAGAGGCCTCGATAATGCCCTCCCCTGACTGCTCGGATATTGACCACTTGATGACCACGCCAGCCAACACCTCCACCGGCCGCGCGATCGCCTGGATGCTCGTGGCGTTGAGCTGTTTTTCCCTGCTGGCCGTTGCCAGTAGAGAGCTCACTATCACTATGGGCACTGTGGAAATCCTGTTCTGGCGCAGCCTGCTGGGCTGCGTGATTGTTGCGGTTTTACTGGCCCGTGCTGGCGCCCTGAACCGGCAGGGTTTGCAGCCGCAACTAATCGGCTGGCATGCCCTGCGCAATGTCACTCATTTCTGCGGCCAGTGCGCCTGGTTGATGGCCATTGCGGTGCTGCCATTAGCAGAAGTGTTTGCGCTGGAGTTCACCACGCCATTGTGGGCAGCGTTGCTGGCGGCGTTGTTTATGGGCGAAGCGCTGAATCGCGGGCGCTGGATATCTCTGCTGTTAGGTTTCGCCGGCGTACTGTTGATCCTGCGACCGGGCGCCGCGGTGATTAATCCCGCCAGCCTGGTGATGCTGGCGGGAGCCTTCGGTTTTGGTATTACCGTAATCGTCACGCGTAAGCTCACCCAACTGCTTTATGGCCACGCTCATGCGTTCCTTCTCATACTCTTCTATATGACGCTGATGCAGGGGCTGATGTCACTCTCGCTGTTACTGCTGACCGAAGAAGTACGCCTGCCACCCGCAGGGAGTGGATTGTGGCTGGTGGTGGCGGCGATCACGGCACTGGCAGCTCACTATAGCCTCACCCGCGCCCTCTCATATGCAGACGCCTCGGTAGTGATGCCAATGGATTACCTGCGACTGCCGCTGATCATGGTAGTTGCCTGGTGGCTGTACGGAGAGAGTGTAACCCTGTGGTTGCTTTTGGGCGCTTCATTGATCATCGCCGGCAACGCCTGGGGCCTCTACCTTCAGGCGCGGCGATCCAAGCCAGTTTCATGCTGAAATTTACGCACAACAATACAGGAAGCGCTTCGACTGGCGGAGATTGAGCTTTAGCTGTTAGATAGCGAAGGATAATCGCTATAGCCATGCTCGCCACCCGCATACAGGGTGCGCGCATCGAATTTTGCCAGGGCCGCGCCCTGTCGGAAACGCTCAACCAGGTCCGGGTTCGCGATATAGGGTCGACCGAAGGACACGGCAACCGCTTTCCCGCTGGCTATCACTGAACGCGCCTCATCGATGTCATAACTGTCATTCACAATCAGGCGATCACCAAAGAACTGCTGGGCGAGTGATATATTGTCCACCCTCCCCGATGGCATACGAATGACATGCAGGTAGGCGAGGTCGAGCCGCGCTGCAGCACCCAGCAACTGCTCGAAGGTTTCGAGCGGGTCTTCGTCGCTGATGTCATTAAAGGGGTTATCGGGGCAGATACGCATGCCCACCCGACCGGACCCGTCCACAGAGATCATGGCAGCCAATACTTCCAGCGCAAACCGGCAACGGTTCTGAACACCGCCGCCATAAGCGTCGGTGCGCTGGTTGGTGCCGGTAGATAAAAACTGGGCTGGCAAGTAGCCGCTGGTACAGTGCAATTCTACGGCGTCGAAACCGGCGCGAAATGCGTTTTCGGTCGCAAGGCGATACTCCTCTATCACCCCACTTATCTCATCTGTTCGCAAGGCTCTGGGCTTATCAAATACTTGCATGCCCGCCTCGTCGGTATAGATTTCTCCCTGCGCCTGGATAGCTGACGGGGCAACGGTCTCGCTGCCCGCTGGCTTGTTAAACCGCTGGGACACCCTGCCGACGTGCATCAACTGAGCCACAATTTTACCGCCGGCGGCGTGAACCGCAGCGGTAACCCGGGACCAGCCGTCCACCTGGGCGTCACTGTATAAGCCCGGGGTGCGGCAGTAGCCCAGGCCATTGGCGCTGGGCGCAATACCTTCGGATATGATCAGGCCCGCACTGGCGCGCTGGGCATAGTAGTCCACCATCATTGCGGTAGGCACGGCATCACTGTCGGCTCGACTACGGGTCATCGGTGCCATGACGATGCGATTGGCAAGCGCCAGGCGACCCAGGCTTGCGGCAGAAAAGATATCCACTGGGGAGGCCTGTTGGTTATCGATAGTCATGGGGCGTTTTACCTTATGCGGATTTTCGGTTCAGCGCCGTCGCGGCGCATAGTCGTCAGAAATTGGTCCAGCGGCGCGGGTGCTGCCACTTCCGGTGAATCGCTATCCGGCGGGTTGTTCCAGAACTCCTGCCAGGACGGCCATAGCTCATGGTAAGCGCCTTCATAGGGCGCTCGATCCGGCCAACGCATTTTATTATCGCCAACAGGTGGGGCGTTCAGATCGGTTGCATACCAGTAACAGGGCAAGCGCCGCCGGAAATACCAGCGGCCATCGATGCGCTCATAATTGTCCCAATACAGCATTTGCATGATGACCCATGCATCGCCGGTCTCATGCTCGTTCTTGGAGTACACCACCCCATGGGCGTGGTCCGCGTCATCAAACTCGATGATATGGTTGCCTATGTGGTGTGACGTCCCGGTAAACTGCTGGCGCAGGGTATCGTCCAACCAGCGCTTCAGGTGCGAGCGCCCTACTTTGTCCCGGCTCACCCGAATGTCATGGGCGAACAGGTTCACATGGGCATCAAGATCGCGCATATCCAGTGACAGCGAGTACTTGGCCGGTAGCTGGCGAATCTCGTCCAGCGACTCCAGCCGATCGATGCGCCTCAGCAACTCTTCGTCCATTTTACCCTCCTAATCCCAGCTCGCAGTCCCGGTATTGAGTTCTGCAGTGCGGCCACCATCAACCACCAGCTCGGCCCCGGTAATATAGGAGGCCTCATCACTGGCAAGAAACAGTATGGCATTGGCACACTCTACAGGGTCACCAATGCGGCCCAGCGGCAGCGATTTCGCGGTGGCCGCCTGGGAGTCGCTGTCAGGCATCAGTCCAAGGGTGGGTGGCGTCAGAAATACTCCGGGTATCACCGTATTCACACGTATCCCCTTTTTCCCCCACTCTATAGCGGCATTGCGCGACAGGGAAATCATCCCGGCTTTCGCGGCACTGTAACCGGCTGTTCCTACTGAGCCTCGCATGCCACATACCGATGCCACGTTGACTACCGCCCCCTGGTTTTGCTTGAGCTGGGGGTATGCCTCGCGCATCAGGAACATCGCTCCGTCCAGGGACACCAGGAAATTCTGCCGCCACGCCTTGGTAGTGTGGCTTGCCAGCATACCCGGCACCATCAGCACTGCGTTGTTTACGACGATATCGAGTTTGCCGTAGGCCTGCACAGTGGCCGCCACCAGTTCCTTGACGGATGTTTCGTCTGAGACATCGCAGCTTTGAGCCATTGCGGTACCGCCAGCAGCTTCGATCTGCGCTACCACGTCGTCCAGCAGATTTTTACGGCGGGCGGCCAGCACCACTTTTGCCCCTTCGGCTGCCATACGGCAGGCTGTAGTGGCGCCAATGCCCTGCCCCGCGCCGGTGACTATTACGACTTTATTTGCCAATCTCATTATCGATCTCCCTACAGAACAATAGATCACACTTGATTCGGCCTGAACATGGCATCATGGCCACCATCCACAAACAGGACCGACCCGCAAATAAATTTCGCCTCTGAACTCAGCAAAAAGCTGGTTGCCGCCGCCTGGTCTTCCGGCTTTCCCGGAAATCCTACCGGGATACTGGCCATAAACTCCTTGATTGCCGGGCCGTAGGTAAGGTCGTTCTCCACCTGTTCCGTCATTGGGGTCTGCGTATAGCCAGGTGCAACGGCGTTCATTCGCACCCCGGCAGCAGCGTAGTCAACGACATTGCTTCGCATCCACTGCGCGACCGCTTTTTTAGTGCCGCTGTAGACCTCCTGTGCCGCAAGGGTTTCAGAAAAATGGGTGGCTTTGTCTTCCTCCCCGGCAAGTAACAAATCGACAAATTCCGGGCTGTTGTTCATCGGTGCGGAATTGGAAGAAATCAGCACCACCGCTCCTCGCCTGGCTGCCAACAGGTCTTTCAGACCCTCGATCAGCTCAACAGTACCAAAATAGTTAACCTGGGTAATCAGTTGATGGTTGGGTACGTTGGATCCCAGCCCTGCGCAGGTAATAAGTCCATCCAGACCTTCGGCAGCGGCGTCGCGGACCGCGGCAATAGCCATTTGCCGGCCGCCTTTGCTGGATAGATCGGCAACGATATCGGCATCCTTGATATCGACGACAATTACCCGATTCCCTTCTTCACGAAGGCGTTGCTTGATAGCCGCACCGATTCCCGTAGCTCCGCCGGTTAACGCATAACATGCCATATCAAAAGATCCTCAAGTAAAGGCAGATTACCTTCTGGTGGACCACGCCTGCCGAACATGCCACACGGCCCAGATTAAGTGGATATGGCTTGCCTGGAAATGACCAATGAGGTCTATTCGATTTACCTTTGCGCTCCCTTCGATCTATCGACACACTTCCGTGTATTGGCTGGCTCCAACAGACTATCGTCGACCAAAAAAAACCGCACCGGGATTAGCGGTGCGGTCCAGGGGACCCAGATCGGGTTTCTAAAACGCGTAGGTCACGTCCAGGCCGTAAGTCGTGCCAATACCGTACTGACCGGTAATGGGGCCAAGGCTGGCAAAGTTCACGCCGAAGGTGTTGTAATCCTCATCGGTGAGGTTCTTCACCCAGAGACCGGCGCGCAGGTAGCCGTCGCCGATCTGTACACCTTCCATGCCCAGGCGCATATTCACGATGGTGCGCGAATCCAGTTCGATCTGGTCATACACATAGGGCTCGCCGTTATAAGTACCGGTCCACAACGCAGCGGCAAAGCTCTCGCTCTGGTAGAACACCTCGGTATGGACGATAAACTCAGCCCAGTCGGTGCGGGCAAATACCCAGTCCACGATACCCGACGCCATATTGTCCGGCGAGGTACGCTTGGCGAGATCATCGGTATTAATGCTGGTTTCCGGGGTTGTACCTGGCAGCGGCGCGTACTTGTCGAAATCACCGGCTATGTGGCTGTAGCTCAGGGATATCATCAGGTCATCGGTGGGCAACCACTGGGATTCGAGTTCTACCCCCCAACGCTCCGACTTACCGGCGTTGCCAATAAAGGACGAGGTCTGTCCATTTTCGTTCACCACGATCTGGCTCACTTGCTGGTCATCGAAGGTATAGCCAAATAGTGCGCCGTTCACTCGCAATACTGCCGGGATCACGTCCGATTTAAAGCCGAGTTCCAGGGTCTCGATCGTTTCCTCTTCGAACGGACTTTCGCTATAAACCTCGCCGTTGAAACCACCACTGCGATAGCCGGTTGCGTAGCGCAAGTAAACATTGGTCGCATCACCCACATCGTAGGCCACGGTCGCATTGCCACTGGTGTTGCTGAACTGCGCATCGTTCTTCACATCATATCGGCCTGCCGTGGGCATCAGCTCGCCGGTATAATTCGGGTTGGTGCGGAAAGTCCGGCCAGGAACAGGACCGGGAAGAAGGGGCGATCCTGCATTCTCGTAAAGGTATTTGATATCCTTCTTCTCTTCGGTGTAACGAAGGCCCACGGTCACAGCCAGTTTGTCATCGAACATCTCCGGGCGAATTGTGGTCTGACCGTACACTGCCCAGGCCTCCGTCTCGTTGTCGTAACTGACAGTATCTATGCCAGCTATCGGCTGGGCGGCGTAGCGGGTGTTGCGGAACTCACCCTCATCACTGAAGTAGTACACACCCAACGCGTAGTCGACATTGTCGGCTGTACCTACCATCTGCAGTTCCTGGGACCACTGGCTATAATCGGTTTTGGCGGTGGTGTTAAAGAATGCGCCACCGAACTCATCGATGTACTCCCACATCTGCGCAGTACTTTGGTTAAGCTCGTTGTATTGCGGCGTTAGTACCGGGATCAGGGAAGGGTCGCGCGCCATCGCCCCGAAAAGAGCCAGTTGCTCACCGTACATGGCTGTTAGTACGCCCAGCGTGCCGTCATTGATGGCACCGGCACCACCTGGTACCACTGTGTTATCGGTACCATCGAGATCACCCGAACTGTTATTGGTCAGCTCCCGATAGGCGGTAATGGACTTGAACTCTACACTCTGCAGGAATCCCAGATCATCAAAGCCCAGCGCGGCGGTCAGGGCGTGGCCGTCGGCTTCATTCGAAGCCGTGCTGTTGACATCACTGGACGCCTTATTCGGTCGATTGCCATCGTTGGGGTTGTTATACAGGTTCAGCGTCTCCTGGGCGGAATTGGCATAACGGTCTGACGTTGTATTCGGCGACAGACCAAATTGCGGCGCAAACTGGTTCATCTGCCCCAGGCCGGGGGCAACCGCCCCGAGGACGGTGCCCTCCAGAAACTCGGACCGACTGGTTTGCGCGCCGGTCACCGGGTCAATACTCTGTGGCGTGCTACCCACCATAAACTGTGGCGTGGCTTTTTCATCCAGTTTGGAATGGTCGTAGGCATAGTCAATCATCAGGGCCTCATTCACCTCCCAACGCAGGGCGATACGGTAAGCCTCCCGGTCAAGGTCCTCGAAATCATCCAGATTCGGGTTGGTGTTTTCATACAGCTCATCTCGCTGCCGGGTCATTCCACCAAAAGTGGCCGACAGGGCACCCAGGCCCTCGCCGACGCTGCCCAGGGTACCGGTATTAACAGTTGCTTTGACACCCCACAAATTGTCATCGCCCACCTCGCCGGTAACCTTACCGCCAAACTCCCCGGTGGGCTTCTGGGTGATAAAGTTGATAGCGCCACCGGTGGCGTTACGGCCGTACAGCGTGCCCTGGGGCCCGCGCAACACCTCAACCCGCTCCAGCTCTGCTACGTCCAGGGCAGAACCCATCTGCGTGCCCATATAGACGCCATCGAGATACATGGCGTTGGCCGGACTAACCGACAGATTGCTGGGACTACCGGAACTGACACCGCGCATATTGATGCTGAGGTTGCCACGCGCGCCAGGCGCCTCGAAGCCGGTCATATTGGGCAAGGTGCTGATGAGGTCACCGGCATTGAGCACACCCCGGCGTTCCAGGTCGGTCTCACTCAGCGCCGAGATGGAAATCGGTACATCCTGGGAGTCTTCTGCCCGCTTCTGGGCGGTAACCACCACTTCTTCCAGTACCAGTGAAGTCACCTTTGACTGGGCCAGTAGCTGCGGCGAATGCAGCGCGCCAGCCAACACCAGGGCAGATACGAGAGCAGACTTCTTATAGGGGATCATCATCGGTGGACCTCTGTTATTTATATGTTATGGATTGAACTATCGAAGTAGCAAAAATAGCAAACTGTCTGCTGCAAGCGCTACCCGACCTGGGCGAACACAACCATTGCCCGCCTACAATGGACAATTATTGGACGGCAGCAGCCCCCGGCACAGAACATCGCCGACCAGATTTATATACATTTGAGTTCAAACCATCACCGCGCCTGATGCGCCAGCCTCCAATTGGACCGGGATGTGCCGAAAATGGATGCCATAAATGTACCCGGACGCATGCCGGCCCCGGCAACTGATTGCAATCGGGCAAGGCCATGTACAATGGCGCTTTCGAGCCTTGCAGATAGCAAATCCAAAGCAGAAACAACATAATTGGTAAGGCAACAAGGAGCACCCAATGAAAGTACTGGTAGTGGGCGGAACAGGTCTGATCGGTGGCGAGATTGCCCTGTATTTACAGAAAAATGGCCACGACGTGACGCTGATGTCACGCAAGCCAACGACCGCGGCCGCGCTGGCAGATATGGCCTTCCTGCAGGGGGACTACACCAGCGATAACATAAGCGATGGGCGCCTCAGTGGGTTTGACTGGCTGGTGTTTTCAGCCACGGCCGACATTCGAAACCTGCCGCGGGATGGCTCGATAACGCCCGAGGACTTCTACACAAAAGTGAATGATGAAGCGGTGCCGAGATTCTTCGAGGCAGCGCGGCAAGCCGGTATCCGTCGGGCGGTAGTGGTCGGCACTTTTTATCCACAGGTAGCTCCGCAGCAGATCGGTGTGTGCCCCTATGTGACCTCACGACACACTACCGACCTGAAAGTCCGGGCGCTCAGCAACGAACAGTTCGGTGTTTGCACCCTCGATGTACCCTTTGTACTGGGGCGTATCGAGGGCCTTAAGGTGCCTCACATCGATGCACTGGCCGACTATGCCCGGGGCAATATACCAGGGCTTCCCATATTCGCCCCGAAGGGCGGCACCAACCATATCAGTTCCCGCTCACTTGCCCAGGCGGCACTGAACGCTCTCGAGAAAGGCGAATCGGGCAAGAGTTACCTTATCGGTGATGAAAACTACAGTTGGAAGGAGTACCTGGAACTGTGGTTTGAAGCGGTAGGAAATCCTGTCGAACTGGAGCTCAGGGACGATGACCACCCCATGTTCCCCAACGGGATCATGTTTGCAGGACCCGGGGCGACGGTCAGCTATGAGCCGGCCGCAGAGGATATGGCTTTGCTGGACTATGAGCGGAAGCAGATACAGCGGCTTATCCGAGACATAGTAGCCGCGCAGGGCCACTAGTGAGAGCGCAAATGTCTATTATTTTGAACCGAAGGGTTCTGTGAGAAACTCCAGCGCCGATTAAGATAGGACGCTGCTATCCCCGTCGGCCATGCGCATTTATGTCCAGTCACTACCCACAACTGCTATCCCCTGGCCGCATAGGCAGCCTTGAGCTGCGCAATCGCATTGTTATGGCGGCCATGGGTACTAATTTTGCCAGCGCCGATGGCCACTGCACAGAACGCCTGATCGCCTATTACGAGGCACGGGCCAAGGGGGGTGCGGGGCTGCTGATACTGGAAACCTCCGCTGCCCTTTGGCCCAACGGCGCGAGCATGCCCAATACCATCGCTTTTTCAGACGATGTATTTCTTCCCGGGCTCACAGAACTGACCAGCCGCATCCATCGGCATGGAGCCAAAATCGTCGCCCAGCTCAACCACAGTGGCAAAATGGCCCAGGAAGATACTGCTGCGGGGCGCCCCATTCCGGTGCCCTCCCCCGTATCGCCCAGTCGTAGTGATATGTTCAAGGTGTTGACGGCAGGCGAGATAGGCCACTTTATCAAGGCCGCAGGTCCCGATGGCAAGGGCCCTAGCTACTATGAAATGACCCCTGGCCAGATCGCCGACACTGTCGCAGGCTTTGCCGCAGCAGCGTCGCGCGCGCAGCGAGCCGGCTTCGATGGTATTGAATTGC
>Ga0102815_10002678_pt1 | contig 10810 bp, 7 predicted proteins | sample ColrivemetaGS759_FD_79113 | JGI IMG/M metagenome (GOLD analysis project Ga0102815, IMG submission 79113) | Estuarine microbial communities from the Columbia River estuary - Ebb tide ETM metaG S.759 | ecosystem: Environmental > Aquatic > Marine > Intertidal zone > Estuary | place: USA: Columbia...
CTGCCCTCCGAAGGCAGAGGTCACAGGTTCGAATCCTGTCGGGTGCACCATATAAACATACCCATTTGCAAAATATCCCGCTTATATTTTGGGCCTTTGCGGGAAATTTGCGCAATAACTCAGAAAATCATTGCTTCTAAGCGCACCGTTGGATTTAGGCGATCGTCTGGCGCGCTAAATGGTAACTCGGACAGGCATCAAAATTTTTAGCAGTCTTGAGGCCAACAGTTAACGGTTCAATTACCCTCAGTCCGAAACAGAATTTTCGCGAGAACACGCAAAAATGGCCGCCAAGTAGTTGATTACCTAGCGGGCAATTCACCCGCTTTGGATGATTGAACCTAGCAATTGATTAAACATAATACCTACAATCTTGAATTGTTTTATAGACATCTTTTTTTAAATAGTTAATGTCGATCTCATTGTTTATAAATCAATTTAAAGTCATGACAAAACATATACCTAGCGGACAAATTAAATTCGAAGAGGACTACTCTGCGGCAGTTTTTGATGATGGTTCAGTCGTTAAATTTACGCGCCTTGAACGGCGCGCACTTGAAGCCCTAAGCAAGTCGGCAGGGCGCATTCTGACGCGCAGCCAAATTTTAGACACCATCAGCGAGCCCGGGTCAGAGAAAAACGATCGCAACATTGATTTTCTGATCAACCGTATTCGCAATAAGCTGGGCGATGTGGCGCAGGCACCGCGCTTCATCGGCACTCAATATGGCGAGGGTTATATTTGGCTGCATTCGCAAGAACCAATGGATGGAGATTTTTCAAAAGCATTCGCAATTATCGGTCCGTTTTTGGGGGTTGATGACTTTAAGGAGACACCCGCCAACGCGACCGAACTTGCAGGATTGCTGCGCGCAGATCTGAGGCTTTTGCTTGGTGCCGACAAGGATATAAAAATTGTCCCGAATCTTACGCCCGCCCAAAGGGTTGCAGGACCTGCGCTAACAATTCAGCTTGGCTTTTTCCAAAATTCGACTGAGCTAGAGTGCATCGCCACCACGCATAATGGCAAAATCGACCGCATCGTCGATATTTTTCGGTTCGTGTTGGGCAGAACTGAAAGCAACCTTCTGACCCATTCGAAAGAGATTGCTCATCGGGCTTTTTCGTCTCATTGGCGCGACGCTGCAGAAACCGGCGCAAAATCAAAGCCACTTGCTGTCGCCATCTATGATGCGGTTCAGCCCAACCACCGCGGCTATACGGATTTACCGCAAAATATCCGCGATTCTGGCGCACATCAGACCAGCCTAAATGGCTATGAGTCGTTAACGCCCAACTTCAGCAACTATGAAGCCGTAAATGCCAAGCGAGGGTTTTGGTCATGGAAAGATGCAGATCGTAGGTTGAAGCTTCTCCGAAAAACCGATCCGGACAATCCCGCCTATAAGGTTATGTGGGCAACACATATTCACGCAAAGTACGTTAAAAAAGGTATTTCACTTTTCAAGCAGGGGCGCGCGAATTGCGCGGCTGACGAAGCTGAGATTGAAAGCCTCATTCTGTCGTCGCTCGATTTTGTGCAGGGCAACCCCGGGCAAACAGCGATGGCGGCCAAGCTGCTGTATTTTGTGAATCAGGGATACAAAGATCTGGCGTTGGAGATGACACAGAATGCCTATCGAGATGATCCTACTATCACCTCTACGCTGGCAATTCGCGGCCAAATGCTAGGCTTTGCAGGCAAGGTGGATGAGGCTGAGGCACTGCTCACCCAAGCTGTTGCTTTAAGCGATAAGGGGTCAATGTCGCAAGCATATGCACTATACATGCTGATGCAGCTGCACGCATCCACGGGTGACCGCGATAAGCTGTCGGCCGCACTAAAACAAATGTATCGAATTCGGCCCGCCGCAATTATCATATTCGAGCTGTTTTTCACAAACCCCGACGCGCCGTCACTGCGAGCTAAAGCACTTGCGCTGCTGATTAAGCGTGACCTTGCAACAGCAATGCTGCGGAACGCTAATTATCTGTCCGCCCGCCTTTATAACGACCCAAAGCACCGCGAAAATGCGTTGCTGAGCCCGGTCAACCTGTTCATGAGACGATTTGGGCCCTCAGTCGTGCCCGACGATGTAGCCATACATCTTCCCAATTTTGCGCCACCAGAAACGCGCTAATTCGGAAAATCAAACATTCCTGCAACAATTTGACCCTATCCTCTGAACGTGTCGAGTCTCAGGGGTTTGATGTCGCTTTGTCTCGGCATTGCTCCCCCCCTCGTCAATAAACGGGTCGGCCACTTTTTGCAGTGCCGCAAGGGTCTGCAATGTGACGCTCCTACGCCTGGTCTAGATGGACTCCCTTTTATCTAGACCAGGTAGACCCTGTCGCAACACGAACGGGCAGCCCCAGAGGCACAGAAAGTTTGTTTTGATGACTCTAGCTTCTGAAAAATCAGGTATCTTGCTGGTAATGGTGGCGGCGTCGCTTTGGGCCACTGTCGGCGTTGGGGCGCAGCTTGTGCCAGCTTCTGCAGGGCTCGCCCCAGAACTTCTCGGCTTTGCGCGAACCGCCATTGCTGGTCCGGTCATCCTGATGCTGGCCATAGGCAAATTTGGTTTAGGCAGAATTGCGGCCGCCCGCATTAACCCTTCCGGTTTATTGCTGTTTGCGGTGTCCAATGCTGTGTTTCAAGTCGGCCTGTTCCGATGTTTCACTTTGCTGGGCGTCACCATCACGGTTTTTCTAACTGTTTGCCTGCCACCCATTATCGCGATGGTTTTTGGGTGGTTTCAACGCCGCGAAGAAATTACAGCCGGAAATGTCATCGCCCTTGGCTATTCAGTTGCCGGGCTTGGCCTTATTGCCGTCAATAATGATATTGGTCGGCCGACCGAAGCGCAAATATCAGGCCTTGCCCTTGCGGTCATCACGTCAATTGCATTCGTCACCATGTCAAGTGCGGCGCGTTCAGCCAGTCGAACTTCACCACCAATGTTGGTCGCTGGCGCTGGCCTGTCGCTCTCAAGTCTCGTCATATTTTTGCTGTTGCGAATTGCCAATGTGCCAGACATTTCGCGCCTCATCCCAAGCCTCGCTGACCCGTCGGTCCTTGGCCTTGTGCTTTACCTCGGGCTTGGGCCGACCGCGCTTGCCTATATTTGTTATTGCAAGGGCATTGCAAAATCCCGGTCATCGTTTGTGGCGCTGACGGCCACGATGATCGAGCCCGCAGTTGCAGCACTCCTCGCCATCTGGATTCTTGCGGACTCGCCCAGCACGACAGAAACCATGGGCTGTATGCTTTTGATGATGGCAATGCTGATCCTGTGGCAGAGCGAACAAAAACTTGCGCTGAAACGGGCAGGAACTTCCAATCCCATCCAGCCATTGAACGATCTCTGAAGCTCCTAGACATTCGCACTGCGATGGCAATCAACCGACGACATTAAATTGCGCTCGCCATTCAAATTGTCAGCGTATAGATCGCCTGTATGGAAACCTTTCTTAACCTGCTTCCGCCCGACCTTGGCCCATCTGCGGCCATTATTCTTCTGACCATGTCCTATGCGGGCTCACTCATCACGGTTGCGTTTGGCATTGGAGGCGGTGCTTTGCTGCTTGCGGTTATGGCGGTGCTGATGCCGCCGCTTGCCCTTATCCCAGTGCACGGCGTTGTGCAGCTTGGCAGCAACCTTGGCCGCGCAGTAATTTTTGCCCGCCATACACTTTGGGCAATTTTGCCGTGGTTTATCGTCGGATCGGCGGTTGGGGTCGCGATTGGGGGTAGTATTGCGGTAACAATCGAACCTTGGCTGGTTCAATCTGGGGTTGGGCTGTTTATCATCTGGTCGGTTCTGGCCCGGCCACCGCGCTGGCTGTCGCGCTGGCCAGTTATCACGGGGCTGATCGCAAGCTTTCTGTCGATGTTCTTCGGGGCTACTGGTGTGTTCGTGGCGAATTTTTCTAAAGCCCTTACCCTGCCCCGCCACCGCTATGTCGCCACCCATGCCACCTTAATGACAGTGCAGCATCTTCTCAAATCCATCGCGTTTTTCACGCTTGGATTTGCCTTTGGGTCTTGGTTGCCCTTCATGATCGCCATGATTGCAACAGGCCTGCTTGGCACGATGACCGGAAACCTTGTGCTGCGCCGTATGTCGGATGCACGTTTTAACCACGCCCTTAACTTTGTGCTGGTTGTCATTGCTATCCGGCTGATCTGGTCAGGGCTATCTGAGGGGTTGGGCGGCTGACCTGACAATCGCCGCTTTTCGCTCCGCCCCGTCCTCGTTATAGTTTCGCTGTGCAGCAGGGGGCGCATTATGGCCATGATCACCGACGCGAATGTTTATTTTACCGATGGCTGTGGCCGTTGCGCGCGGTTCGGCACGCCAGACTGCTCAACCAAACTTTGGCATGATGGGCTGCTGGCTTTGCGCAAGCTGTGCCTTGAGGCTGGTCTTGTAGAAACCGCGAAATGGGGGCACCCCTGTTACATGCATGCTGGCCGAAATATTGCGCTGTTTGGTGCTTTCCGCGGCGATTATCGGCTGACATTCTTCAATGCCGCCTTATTGAAAGACCCCGAAGGCTTGCTGAAACCCGCCGGGCCAAATGCCCAAGTTTCCGGCACATTATTTCTGACCGACAATGGCCAAGTTGAAACACTCGCCCCTACCATTTCCGCCTATCTGCGCGAGGCGATGGATTATGCCGAAGCAGGCACCCTGCCCCCAAAGATTGTGACCGAACTTGAAATGCCAGAAGAACTGGTGGAAGCCTTGGATTCCGACCCCGAACTTGCCGAAGCCTTTCACGAACTGACACCGGGTCGGCAAAAAAGCTATATTTACAACCTCAACAGCGCCAAAAAATCAGAAACGCGTGTGTCACGTATCGCCGGGTTTCGCGATAAAATAATCGCCGGAAAAGGCGCGTTGGATCGCTAATATTAATACAGGGTAGACAGTTTATGCGCCGATTTATCTGCCCAAACTGCGGCAGTCAGGTTCATTTCGACAATACGCAATGTATGGGATGCGGTTCCGAAATCGGCTATGCGCCGCTGGACGATCGGATGGTCGTATTGAATGAAAACGCGGACGCACAGAAGAATGCGCAGCCAAGATGTGCCAATCGCGAGTTAATTGGCTGCAACTGGCTTTGCGCACCCAGTTCTACCGACAATATGTGTTTAAGTTGCCAGCACACTACCAAAATTCCAAACGTGGCGGATGATGAACAGCGCCAGCATTGGGGCCGATTGGAGCGTGCAAAACGCCGGTTGTTCTATGCGCTCATCAAATTTGGGCTTCCGTTTGAGATTAACCGCGACACGCCAAATGGCTCACTTCATTTTGAACTTTTGGGCGATGAAATTCAGCCTGATGGCAAAAACAAGCGCGTTATGACCGGCCATTTCAATGGCAAAATTACGATCAACATTGCGGAGGCTGATGACGCTATTCGTGAAAAGAACCGCACTACGCTGGGCGAACCCTATCGTACATTAATTGGCCATTTCCGGCACGAAGTTGCCCATTACTATTGGGATAAGCTGGTCGCTGGCCAAGACATTGTTAACAAGTTTCGCGAATGCTTTGGCGATGAGCGGGAAGATTATGGCGAAGCACTGAAAGCACACTACGCGCGCGGCTCAACCCCCAATTGGCAGCAAAACTTCGTCAGCGAATATGCCAGCGCCCATCCATGGGAAGATTTCGCCGAAACCTGGGCGCATTATTTCCACATGGTCGGCGGGTTGGAAACGGCCTATGCCTATGGCCTAAACCCACAGCCCCTGCATATTGGCGCGCCCTTTCTGGTGCAGCTGGCCGACCCATATCATGTGTCCGATATCGATACGCTGATCACCCATTGGATTCCCTTAACCGTGGCGATGAACGCAATGAACCGGTCTATGGGCAACCATGACTACTATCCATTCGTCTTATCAGCACGAATCTCAGAAAAACTGAAATTCGTGCATGATTTGATCGAAGCACAATAGCCCCTAAACCCCCGGCGCGCGCCGCAAATCCAGTGTGAACGGAAATTCCGGATGCGGAGTGTCGGTCGTTGGCTCATAAGTCCCGGGCGAATAGCCATGCGGTTCAAACCGGGCAAGGCGGCGGGCTTCGGCCTCGTTGCCATTTACCGGGAATGTTTCATAGCTGCGACCGCCGGGATGGGCGACATGATAGGTGCAACCCCCAATAGCGCGCCCTGTCCAACGGTCGTAAATGTCAAAGACCAGCGGGCTATCAACCGGCAATCGGGGGTGCAGCGCGCTTGCGGCTTTCCACGCCTTAAACCGCAGCCCACCAACCCCAACGCCACCTTTCGCCGTTTTCTGCAACGGCACGGTGCGGCCATTACAGACGACGTGATAATGCTCATGCTCAGTCGCGGTCAGCTTGACTTGCAGGCGCTCGGTTGAACTGTCGGTATAACGCACCGTGCCACCAATCGCTCCGGTTTCGCCCAAAACGTGCCACGGCTCCAACGCTTGGCGGAGTTCCAGATGTACATTGTCGGTGGAAACCTCGCCACAGAACGGAAAGCGGAACTCGGCCTGTGCCTCATACCATTCGGGGCGCAGGGCAAAGCCATGGTCGGCCAGATCGCGCAACACTTCGCGGAAATCCTCCCACACCATATGGGGCAGCATGAAACGGTCATGCAGGCGGGTTCCCCAACGCACCAAATTGCCCTCCAGCGGGCTTTGCCACAGGCGGGCGATAATGGCGCGCACCAGCAATTGCTGTGCAAGGCTCATACGCGGGTTTGGCGGCATTTCAAAGCCGCGGAATTCCACAAGGCCAAGCCGCCCGGTCGGGCCGTCGGGTGAAAACATCTTGTCGATGCAAATTTCAGCCCGATGCGTGTTGCCAGTCACGTCCGTCAGCATATTGCGCAACAGACGATCGGCCAGCCATGGCATGGACGGGTCAACCTCGCCCGCCTTTGGAATTTGGCTCAGCGCAATTTCCATTTCATACAGGCTGTCATGGCGCGCCTCATCAATGCGCGGCGCTTGGCTGGTGGGGCCGATGAACAGGCCCGAAAAGAGGTAGGATAGGCTTGGATGCCGCTGCCAAAACAACACGATGCTTTTGAGCAGATCGGGGCGACGAATGAACGGGCTATCGAGCGGGGTCGCCCCGCCAACCACCACATGGTTGCCGCCACCCGTGCCGGTATGCTTGCCATCAATCATGAACTTATCGGTGCCAAGCCGGGTCTGGCGCGCGGCCTCATACACCGCCTCGGTAATGCCCACACATTCCGACCAATTCGAGGCGGGGTGAATATTCACCTCAATCACGCCCGGGTCAGGCGCAACGCGAATGACATTCATACGCGGGTCGTGCGGGGGGGTATAACCTTCGATGTGGATGGGGACACCCAGCGTTTTGGCTGCCTTTTCCGCCGCAGCGATCAATTCAAGGTAGTATTCCAACTCCTCTACTGGTGGCATGAAAACACAAAGCCGACCATCGCGAAGCTCAACCGACAGTGCGGCACGAACGGCACCATCCAGATCGCTCATTGTTTGCTCCACCCGCTCCTGTGTTGGCTCGGCAGCGGCAAAAGAAGCGCGCATCTGTTCGCGCGGTTCGGCCAAGGGGTCGGCCAATGGCTCACGCGGGATGGTTGGGTCTTTGGGGTGGATGTATGGATATTCCGATGGGGGCACATAGGGCAAAGTGCCAAGCGGCAGGCGATAGCCAACCGGGCTGTCGCCGGGCACCAAAAATACATACCCGCGCCGCGTTTTCCACTTTTCCGAGCGCCATTTAATGCCGCCCGCCTTGGCTTGCCAGCCTTGAATTGGCAACACATATCCCGAAGGCTTGGTCAGCCCACGATCAAACACCCGCGCAATGCGGCTGCGTTCTTCGGGGTCTTCGAGCTTGGAGTTTTGCGGGGTTACGTTCTCGGGCAGATTACCCTCTTTGGTAATCCAAATCGCCGGATCTTCAAAGGCAGGTACAACATAATCCGGGGTCAACCCCAGGGCGTTTGCCATTTCATGCAGTAGGGTTTCGGCCTGTTTTGGCGTGGCGCCACTGTCCACATTTTCGCGGGCGATCAGCTTGTCATCCTGCCAGATCGGCTTTTCATCTCGGCGCCAATACAGCGAAAAAGTCCAGCGCGGTAAGGTTTCACCGGGATACCACTTGCCCTGCCCAAAATGCAAAAACCCATTGGGCGCGAATTTTTCGCGCAGGCGGCGGATCAGGTCATCTGCCAATTTGCGCTTGGTCGGCCCCACCGCCGACGTGTTCCATTCATCAGACTCAAAATCATCAATCGAGACGAATGTCGGCTCACCACCCATGGTCAGGCGCACATCGCCCTCGGCCAGTGCGGCATCAACTTTATGGCCAAGTGCATCAAGCGCCGCCCAAGATTCATCGGAAAACGGCTTGGTAATGCGCGGATGCTCGGCCACACGGGTGACCTGCATGTCAAAATCAAAGGTAACTTCGGCAGCGCTAGCTAGGCCGGATACCGGTGCGGCATTGCGGTAATGGGGTGTGGCCGACAGGGGAATATGGCTTTCGCCGGTCAACAGCCCGGATGTCGGGTCCAACCCAATCCATCCTGCGCCGGGCAAGTAAACCTCGCACCATGCGTGAAGGTCGGTAAAGTCGTTCGAAGTGCCAGCGGGCCCATCAATTGCCACCAAATCGGGCTTAAGCTGGATCAGATAGCCCGACACAAACCGCGCGGCGAACCCCAAGTGGCGCAAGGTTTCAACTAGCAACCAACTGGAATCCCGGCACGACCCGCTGCCCGCCTGCAAGGTTTCCTCCGGCGTCTGCACACCCGGTTCCAACCGGATCAGATAGTCAAGCTTGCCAGAGATTTTGGCGTTCAACCCAACCACGAAATCAACCGTTCGCTGAGGGCTGCGGTCAATCGTTCTGAGAAAACTCTCCAGCAAGGGGCCTGTCTCGCCCGGCGTGCGGTATATCACCAGATCGGGGGCAATATCTTCGGAATATTCAAAGGGCCAAACCTCGGCGGACTCTTCAACGAAAAAGTCAAACGGGTTGTAAACGGTCATGTCGGCCGTCAGATCAACCTCAATTTTGAACTCATCGACCGGGTTCGGAAAAACGAACCGAGCCATCCAATTCCCATAAGGATCTTGCTGATAATTCACAAAATGATCGGCAGGTGTCACCCGAAGGCTGTGAGACAAAACCCGGGTGCGGCTGTGGGGGGCGGGCCTTAGGCGAATAATTTGCGGACCAAGCGTGACCGGGCGATCGTACTTATAATGCGTAAGGTGATAGATGGCTGCTTTTATTGACATATTGTCTTTCTGGCATTGCACGTTAATCCGCTTAGGCACCCAGAAAAATGCACGTCGTGCCAGTGGCAGGACGTACATAAATCAGCCATGCCAACTGCAATATCACCCGCGACGGCCCAAGATTTAAGTTGTCAGCAGTATCTAGGTCACAGGTTTCATCTGCAATGGCTAGTTTTAGGGCATGGCAATCTCTTGCCATGCCCTAAACCATCAATCCGACCACATATTTGCGTTAGACAGTACCGCCGAGTGACCCTTCAAGCGCGGCCAATTCCTGCCCACCTGCCATCAAATCTTGCAATTCTTCAGGGGTAATTTCCCCCTTACTGGCTGTGCCGTAGGTTTTACCGCGGTTCAGAACGGTAAACCGATCACCCACCGCCATGGCATGGCGCACGTTATGGGTAATAAACACAACGGCGATGCCCTGTTTGCGCACTTTGTCCACCGTTGCCAACACATTGGCAGTTTGGCGCACACCCAGCGCAGAAGTCGGTTCATCCAAAATCAGAACCTTGGCACCGAAATGCACCGCGCGGGCAATGGCAACCGTCTGGCGTTCACCGCCCGACAATGTGCCAACCGCCTGATCGGGACCACGCAGGTTAATACCCATAGCGCGCATCTCGTTCATGGTCACTTCATTGGCGTGATTATGGTCAAAGAAGGACATGCCCGCAATTTTCTTAATTGGCTCATTGCCCATGAAGAAGTTCCGGCTGACCGACATCAGCGGGATCATCGCCAAGTCTTGGTACACGGTCGCAATGCCAGCAGCGATCGCATCGCGCGGGTCATCAAAATGCATTGCCTTGCCTTCAAAAGTAATTTCACCTTTGGTTGGCTTATGCACGCCGGACATGGTTTTGATAAATGTCGACTTACCAGCGCCGTTATCGCCCAGCAGGCAATGGCATTCGCCGGGGAAAAAGTCGATTGTAACACCAGCAAGCGCAATGACTGAGCCGAAGTGCTTTTCGATGTCTTTCATGCGGATAATCGGTTCCATCAGCGTTCTCCTGTAATCAGGCGGCGGATATAGGTGTTCAGGATCACTGCCAGAAGCAGGATGACCCCCAAGAACACGCGGAAGAGTGAGGATTCAACATTGGCAAAGAACAGCCCCTGCTGCACCACCCCAAAAATCAGCGCACCAAGCGCCGCCCCGATGACCGAGCCATACCCCCCCGTCAACAATGCGCCGCCAATAACCACCGCGATGATCGCCTCAAATTCCTTCAGCAAACCACGGTCTGCGCCGGCTGAGCCGAATTCCATCACCTGACACACTGCGAATACGGTGGCGCAGAATGCGGTAAACATGAACATAAGGATTTTGACGCGGTCGACAGGCACCCCGGTATAACGCGCTGCTTGCGCATCGCCACCGGCTGCAAATATCCAGTTTCCAAACCGTGTGCGAGTCAACAAGATATGGCCAAAGATGATCAGCGCCGCGGCCCAGATGATGAGCATGGGAATGCCGTCAACAACCGGTTCGCCCGTACGGTTACC
>Ga0102815_10002684_pt1 | contig 10792 bp, 11 predicted proteins | sample ColrivemetaGS759_FD_79113 | JGI IMG/M metagenome (GOLD analysis project Ga0102815, IMG submission 79113) | Estuarine microbial communities from the Columbia River estuary - Ebb tide ETM metaG S.759 | ecosystem: Environmental > Aquatic > Marine > Intertidal zone > Estuary | place: USA: Columbia...
ATTTAGAACAATGTCTACATTTGATGTCGGTTCCGCTGGAACCACCGCTATTAACACGATCCTCGCCGAAGAAGCTAACCGCATCGGCAAGGATATCTACTCACGCACGCTCCACACCTCTCCTTGGTTGGATCTCACTAAGCAGTCCGCATTTCCTGATGGAATGGGCTACCAACAGACCACGCTCGTATATGACCGTGCAATCGCCACCACTTCTGCTGGCGGAACTACTGTTGGAGCTAACTGGGGTGCTGTCGGAAACCAGTTTTCTGCTACCAGCCTTCCTGTAGGCCAGATCGATGACGCCGCACAAGATGCACAAGGTGGACGCGGAACTGGTGGAACTGGTGGGTCATCCGCCGGAACCGACAACCGCTCGTTTGTTAATTTCAACAAGAAGCTCAAAGCGTTCAGCCTTGAGCGTGCCGTAATCGAGTCTCCACGCATCTCGCTTGAAGACCTCCGCTTCGCTGCACACCGTCAGGACCAGCTCCGTGCCATCATGGACATCATGACGCAGGTCACCCGCAACACTTGGGAGACCCGCTACCGTGATGAGTTTGATAAGGTTGTCGATAACATGGTTCTCTGTAAGAGTGCTGCTTCCACCTTTACTGCTGCTAAAGAAGGCGAAGCAACTGTCGATCAGTCAATCACAGCGACCACTATTACAGGAAACATCTCCAACGCCATTCTGGACAAAGTCTATTTCCGTCAGGTCCGCGCAGGTGCTGGTAGCAACTCTTACGGTCGTGAGAACGGTCGTCCGGTATTCTCGATTGTCCTTTCATCTGAAGCTTCTTACCAGCTCCAGACTGAGGCCGGATTCCGCGATGACGTTCGCTACAACAACGCTAAGGTTAGTGACCTGGTTGCTCCACTTGGTATCGAGAAGTCCTTCCGTGGATTCTACCACCTCGTTGACGATCTCGCTCCTCGCTTTGAGCAAGACCCCGACACCGACGGTAGTTCCAGCTCCGGTGACACCGCTGACGGAACTCTCAACTTGGTTGAGCCTTACACCGTTGACGCTAGCGGAATCGCTACCCCGAACCCCGCTTACGAAGCAGCTTCTTATGAGGCCGCTTACGTTCTTCACCCTGAAGTTTGCGAAGCCCTCATCCCTAATCCGATGAGCGGTTCTAACGGACTCAGCTTCGATCCTGTCAACTACCGTGGTAAGTTCGACTGGAAGAACATCGCTAACGAGATCACAAACCCTGACGGTTCCATCGGATTCTTCCGTGGTGTTCTCGCCAGTGCAACCAAGCCCATCAAGACTGAGTTTGGTTATGCGATCCTCTTCAAGCGTGACTCCAGCACTCCTGCTGCTTAATTAATCTAGTTGGGTAGGGGGTGCAATACGCGCCCCCTACTTAGCGTAACACTTATAGAATTATGCCAACACTAGATGACGCACCGACTTTGGAAAGCCTCGTAGAAGGCGGTATCGCTGACGACGATCTTATTCAGATCTATGATACCTCGGCCCAGAAGGTTAAGACCCTCCGTTTCGACGACTTGATCGACTACATCGTGGTTAAGACTAACGCTACTGAAGCTTAACCCCGAATCACGATTCACTTAACATGAACCCCGTTGCCTGTCTCTAAAACGGGTAGCGGGGTTCTTTTTTACGGAAACAATTATTATGTCTACAGAACAGTTATTTAAAGAATTTTTAAAGTTCTACAATACGATGAACCCCGTGGGTATGGGAGCTTCTAAAGCGAAAGAAATCAAATCAGGAGTCGCCGCTGGCTTCGACCGGAATACGGCATCTAAGTCGGGTACGGTAGAGGACGGGATGTATTACCCCGATTATGATGAGAATGCCAGCCAAACTCTACCTATCGTATATGATCCAGATGCTCCTGCTCTGCCTGATTACGAGCAAGAATTCTATGACTCGGGTGATTCTTTTGCTGATATCGTCGAAAAGCGAGCATCAGCCCCTGACTCTTTTGAAGCGAGGGTAAGAGATGGTATGAATACTATGAAACAGAAGTCTCGCGAACGCGAAGAAGCTGACATCTTTAAAGCGAGGGTAAGAGATGGTATGAATACTATGAAACAGAAGTCTCGCGCACGCGAAGAAGCTCTGCTAGCGGGTGACGGCCCAGCCCCTGAACCACCTGACGCTTTTCCAGCGAGGGTAAGAGACGGTATGGATATTATGAGACAGAAGTCTCGCGCACGCGAAGAAGCCGCGCTAGCGGACGATGCGGAAGCCCCTACTGTTGAAGAAATGAACTCTCGTAACGAAGAGTTTGGTGATTCCTTCGACTTCATGGAAGGCTCTGAGGAATATCCTGCTGGTCGCGATAAAAAAGCCGACCGTAAGGCTGAACGCCGAGACCGAAAAGCTCACCTTAAATCGTCTAAAAAATTGTTCGGGGGCGGGGGGACTAAAAAATCCCGTAAAGGCAAAGAACCGCTTATCACCACTGAGGCAGGTCGCACGATTGAAAAAACTGGCGCACCTGCACGCCCCCCAACTTTAGAGGAATTAGAAGCTGTCGCTGGCGACAACCAAGATATGTTTGGAACTGGGCCAGAAGACGGGCCAGCAGATCCTTCAGCAACAGTGCCTGATTACTTTTTGGGGACAGGAGATATGCGACGTACAGGTGTAGGTGTGCCGGACTCTCCTAAAGGTGTAGATGTGTCGGAAGCTGCTAAAGCCGAAGTAATATCTCAAGATCCAGACGACTATGAGGACAAAGCGATTGAACTGTTCTATAATACTCATGGAACCTCATTCGATCCAAAGTCCCGCAAGGACTTAGGAAAGCTTGAGAAGATGAAGTCTCTGCTTGCAGAGCGGGGTGGTATGGGTGAAATGACCGATAACCAATTTGCTTTACAGTTTTATCGTGAATATCCTTAATATTCTTAATATCTAATCCAAGCCCCGCTACCTGCCCTTAAAACGGGTAGCGGGGTTTTTACCGAAGTTTTATTATGGCTATAGAGTTGACGCCCTTCCAGAGAGAAGCTCTCAAACGCGCTCCTGAAAGACTGAGGAAGCTTTACGCTAACGGTTCCGAAAAAGAGAAAAAGACTTTCTTGGAAGCGATAGAACAACGATTTAGGGATTTAGAAAATAAAGCAAAAAAAGCTTCTTCTAAATCTCTTTCTAAACCTAAACCTGAAGCCCCCCCTAAACCTAAAGACTCCCCTAAACCAAAACCTAATAACCCTCCACGTAAATCGGATCAGGCACGTAAGGTGAAAGGTAAGGTCGTCGAACCAGACCCTAAAAAACCGAAAGGAGGGCCGAACAAACCACCGAAAGGAGGGCCGAACAAACCACCGAAAGGATCTAAAGAAGTTTTTGGTAAAGTAGGTAAACAGATAGCTAAAAAAGTACTCGCCCCCTTAGAATTTGTAGATGGCGCTCAACTGGCGTTATATGAAGATGCGCGTAAACAAGCTGAAGCCGACTACGCCTCTATGGAGGAAGATCACATCATCTCGCGAGGCTTTAAGTCCTTCTTTAATCCTATCGACACTATCTATTCGGCGGGTTCTGCTATTGTTGACACCTCCAAGTATACTCCTACTTACAAACCTGATCCTCTTAGGTCTGCTGCTAGAAAAGAGGAGCGGAAACGAGAGTTAGAAAAAAGGTATGCGGCCATGCCTCCTGAAGAACAGGCGGTATACGACGAAAACAGAAACGCATTCAAAGAAAAACAGCGAGCGAAGCAATTAAAGAAAATAATGGAAAATAGGGCCGTAGCCCAGAGGATGATTGAAAACGGGATATCCGACTCCGTTCAACGAGCGCGCGGACAGACACCCGTTAGGTACGGTTACCGTGATGAAACAGGTCGAGTTGGTAACTATGCGCCAGAAGGATATCTTAAAATGACAGAAAAAATTGCGCGCGCGCAAAAAGCAGTAGCCGATAAAGCTGCCGTTGAGGAAGCTGCCGTTGAGGAAGCCCCCGTTTTGGAAGCCGCAGCGGATAGATCTGCCGTTGCAAAAGCCGCAGCGGATAAAGCTGCCGCTGATAAATCCGCAGCAGTGGCAGCTGCTGGTCAGCTTGGAGACGTTTTAGCGAGGCCCGAATTCGCTGAATTTCGTGATTCTTCTGCCGAAGACTACATTAAGAAACTAGAGCAAGAAACGGCTTCGCGTAGGGCCAGACTTAATAAACCCCTCCCCGAAATTGATAAAGTAGCGGCTCCAGCACCTGAAGTCGAGCCTCCAGCGTCTGAAGTAGATTACGACCGTCAAGCAGTTAGACTATTCAAGAACACCCACGGAACCTCGTTCGATCCGAATTCCCGCATGGATGAAGGAAAGCTTGAGAAGATGAAGTCCATGCTTTCAGATATGGGTGGTTTGGGTAAAATGTCCTCTAACGAGTTCGCTTTACAATTTTACAGAAATTCCTAATGAACACCGTATATCAACCCGAAGAAGAGCCTTCTGAGCATCACCACGATGTTCAGAAGGATCTGGAGATGGTCCAGCAGCAGTTGTCCAACATTATGGCCAATGCCGAACAGCTCATGGAGCAGTGCGGCTGCGGCTCGCCGAGGATGACTGAGGCTTGGGTTCAGTCAAAAATGACCCTCGCCAACGACTATCTGGAGTCTGTCCACGCTTACGTTGTCAATGGTGGCCCGACGAAATCGGACGCTGGACAAGGTAAGCCGGATAAGGTAGACTTCGTCATCGCCGTGGAAAAGGCAATGACCGATGGCAGCAGCAAAGCATAATCTAATTGTAAGCAGGGGCGAGGATTTCTCGTTTAAGGTAACTGTTTCGGATAGTATCGGGGATGTCAATGTCAGCAGCGACACCTTCAAGTCCGAGATCAGACGCGCTAGTGGGAAACCACTCGTCGCGTCTTTTACTTGCACAGTTGGCACTCCAACAAACGAGGTAACAGTAACCCTACCTCGATCAGAGTCGCTCAAGCTGGACGCCAATACCACTTACAAGTGGGATATTTTTCGTATCGAATCTGGAACCCCCGAAATTACGACCCGCTTAATTTACGGAGACGTAATAGTCGAGGGTAACGTCACCGATATTTCTAACTTCGTTACCTAATAATGGACACAACAGTTACAGAAACACTACGACCTAGCCTCACCGTATCGGACCCTGATGTTCAGCTTACCGTGTTGTCGGGTGCAGCCGGACCAACCGGACCAGCCGGACCTAATACGATCACTAGCTCAACGAGTGTTACTGGCACGGTTGACCTTTCTATAAACAGTCTAACGGCAAACACGGTTACTGGGACGACCACGGTTTCTGGTTCCGCTGGTGACTTTACCACTCTCGCAGTTGGGAGTAGCGACCAATTCAGCGTTAGTTCCGCCGGAGATGTGGGAACTAGCGGGAATGTTACGCTATCGGACGGGGACGTGGTAGCCACTGTCGGAGACATTAGCGCATTAGCGGGAACAGTCCTTGCACCCGACATCCTAGCCAGCGCAGATCTAGGATACTCCTCCGGTTGCACAGCGAACCAATCGGTTAGTATTACTTCGTCAGTAACTACTGTTGACGCCAACGACACCGCAATTCCCGCTCCTTCTGGAGTGATCACCTGCTACCACCCTCATACGTTTCTTTCACCCTTCGTTGGAACCACTCCAGCAAATCCGACGGTCAGTTTTACTTTGATTAATACTGCTATAGAAGCGAATGATGTGGTGGTTGTGTCTTTACAAGACGGAGACAACTCATTGTCAGCCTCAGTTACCTCGACCTCAACAGGCTCTTGTGTTATTTCTATAAGAAACGGCGGAACTAGCAATGTAACACTCGCCTCCGCCGTCAAAGTGAATTTCGCCATCATCAAAGTTGCAACCTCCTAAACGGATATAAACGGATATGGCCCTTAACCCATCACCGCAGAGACAGTCAGTCGTCACGTTCCCTACCCCGAACGTCAACGACATCCTATTCTTTGAGTCCGTAGACGCGGAGCAGGTAGGAACGGACATACCAGAATATGGTAGCGAGCATCCCGACTCCGTAAAGTGGCCTAACCACAGATTAGTTCACGTTGAGGCCGCTGATCCTAAACAACAAAGTCGATATTACCGTTACTACTACGCGGCTGACCAACTTGATCAGGACAACGATAACTGGTCATATACGGAAGCTGACATTGGAGGAACTAAGTTTGACGCCGTAGCGAGGGACTACGTGGTCCGACGTAGTGAGTTTAACCCAGAACTTCCAGCGATGGGGGCTACCATGCCTAATGTTCCGGTCGATAAGTTCCCCTCAACCGCTAGGGTCGATGAACTTAACCAGAATAAAACCGATACGTATGTTCTGGCACAGCGTAAGCAGATTCCGATTAACGACAAGGTGCTTAATGGACTGTATGTCATCGAGCAGCGGGTCTACGTGAAGAAAGTCCCCCTGTATCGTCTGGACTACGACGAGTTCTTTTCACAGACGAACTACACGAAGCAGACTTTGATGTATGCGACTGAGCAGGTCACAGTAGATGGGGTATCACTCCCTATATCGACGGTAGCAAAAAACCCAAATAGCCCTTACTGGAAATTAAGTTCGTTCGGTATTCTACGGACGGTGCAGCAACTCTCAGACAACTGGTATGCGGTGACAAAGCAACAAGTTGTGAATATGACTGCCACAAACTCAGCAGGGCAGGCAGTCGGAGGGAGAGTCTTCTTGCAGACAACGATGAACTTCTCCTTTCCCCCTGTGTTAGGTGGAATTTATTTCGATGCTTGGGAAAAAAGATCTGGAGCTGTGACCCACTCGCCGAGGGTAGAATACTCGAAAGGAGCGTATCGTGGGCCTTGTAAAGCTACTGTAAATATTACGTGGTCTCTCAACGACCCTACTCCCGATACCCTTTCTAAGACCATGCAGCCTCAATCAATCTCGGTATCGACTCCTTATTTTAACTTGAGAGTGCAAGATTCACTACATACAGATGTAGTGATAACGGTTAGTAATGGGACGGAAGACGAGACGTATGTCTACACCGCTGGTAAGTATACTTTTAAAAAGACTAACTACGAGGACTGGCCTACTAGTTTGGTCGTGTCTTCTACTACTAAAAAGTTTAGAGGAGGTTACTTGAAAGAGACCACGACCGTCCATCAACCTATAGTATAAATGAGCGATCCATTTTCTGGTTCCAACATCAAATTACCTGTTCCGCTAAATAGCGACGCATTGGGAAACCTAAACGTCGATGTTTCATTCGGTCAAGGAGAGGATGCTTCTATGGGTGATACGGGGGGTGAACCTTCTTCGGTTGAGACTCCTAGAGACCCCCCAGATTACAAACCGTATCCTTTTGCTCTGAGACCCGCTCCCGATGAGAAGATCCACATTTTCTTCGGCGTTTTGGTTCACCAGATCAACAAGATTATAATTGGGCCAGATGGTTTGGTAGCTCAAACGGGTCTATCTAACCCACAAGTAATCATCCCCGAGCAACTTGAAACTGCGGAGAACAGATATAAATTCTACGATCTGGACTGGCGCGGGAATGTTTACCTTTACTGGGAAACCGACACGTCAGGTTCAGTCACCAAATGTGAATTTAAGGGGCCAGATGAGCCGGAGTCGCAGAGTTTACCCAATGCAGACGGAGGCAAGTTCTGGGTTAAAATCGGGAACGTCGCGGAAGGAGAGGGCGGTTACGAAATCTCATCACTGGACCAAGAAATATCTACCGACGTTTATTGGATAACCGCTTTTGCGGAGCCTATAGGTGGTGTAGGCAGTGGTGATGACTCTAGCGGTTCCACCAGCGGAGGCGGAGGTGACGACCCCTCCGGCTCCGATAAGTCAACGGCCATTGTCCCGATGGACTGGCATGACAAAGGATACGGTGCGCTGTTCACGATGGAGTCCAACGAGGTTCTCTTTGAGTTCGTGATGCGCGATGTTCCGGTGATCGGCCCCAAAACCGTAACCCGAATCGATGATCGATTTTTGGCGGTATGCGAGCCGGACTCGATGACCATTACAGGCGTAGCTGGCGACAGGTCCGGATCAGTCGGCGCGGTGGTCGAGAAGAACAACGTGGTTCTCTCAGCGTGGCCTTTATCTTTTTTGAGGCCGAATAAGGTTACTTTGAAGCTGACTGGAGTCCGTAAAGGATTCAAGCACCTTGATATGCCTGAGCGCAGCAGAGAGCAATTCATCGCTAACGAGAAGTTTATTAACTCAGCCTATCCTAGAAAGTAATGTCGTTACCTTGTAAAGCGTACGGTAATCAGCAAGACCCAGCTGAAATTTTCGACGGAATTTTCGAGCTTTTTCTGACGGACTCAGGTTACGTTGGCGAAGTCCAATCCGACGGGACCGGTTGGTCACTCTCTTTCGTCAACGGGTCTTGGATCTACTTAGATAGATTTAACAATAGCTGGACGGGCGGGACAGACCCAGACGATCCGGCAGGCACTTACACCCCGTCGGCCTCTAGCACGGATGAGCGTTTTCAGTTTAACGTCGTCGTAACCACTAGCGATTCTTGCAGCAGCGACAGCGGCAGCGGTTCCGCTAAGAGTGGCTCATCGGTATCAGAATCAGACTCAAGTTCAGGTTCAGACTCAGATTCAGGCTCAGTATCAGACTCAGGTTCAGTATCGGAATCAGACTCAGGTTCAGGTTCAGGTTCAGACTCCTGTTCTGATACGGCAACAGTAACTTACTATGATGCAGAGTTCAGTGGGAGTTCTGGATTTGGGGAAGTTGTGGCTGGGCCTTTCTATTTAGATTGGGATGAAGTAACAGGTCTTTACGTTCACACAGACCCTAGTGGCGTTAGTCATACTATTGGTTACGGAGAGTATTGGGAATACAACACCCTTTCCGATTCTACGTTATCTAGATGGATTGAAGACGATTTTGCTACCGAAGAGTCAGGCCCAGCCGGATTCTATGGGGGGACAGATACATCTACCAATCAATACCTCATCCTAGTGGACATTAGCAATCCTTGCAGCCACTGATAACTTAACTTTCCACAATAATCATGAAAAACCTAACCGACTGGTTTGACCGCGTTTACGTGATCAACTGCGCCCACAGACCGGATCGTCTTGAAGAGACGAAGAAGCATTTGGAAGAAACCGGAATGGCGGATAATGACAAGGTTCATTATTATCCAGCCATTATTGGTGATTGGACAACCCATCCCGCTGACTGGGGTTCCGGTAGAGGGGCGTGGGGTTGCCTGCGTTCACATCAGCGAATCCTTGAAGACGTTCTCCACACTAGAGATGATCGGCATACGTTGACCTTAAATAACGTCTTGATACTGGAGGACGATGTCATCTTCAAAGAAGGCTCGCTAGATAAGCTTAATGAGTTCATGGAGAACGTGCCGGACAACTGGGGCCAGATCTACTTAGGCGGACAGCACCGGAGGGACGCAAAACCAACAAGATTGCCAAATGTGGCAGTCGGCGGCTCTATCAACCGAACACACGCTTACGCTGTAAACCAGTCTACGTTTCAGGAGCTATACCGCCACATCTCCTACGCGTCAGATTATCGAAACACGAACAAGCACATCGACCACCAGCTAGAAGTGGCCCACCGCCGCAAAGACTGGCGTGTTTATTGCCCGAAAGAGTGGATCGCAGGCCAGCGAGCAGGTTCGTCGAACATAAATGGTAAGGTCAACGAAACTAAATTTTGGTAGTGTGGGTAAAGAGTGGACAAACGGTAATCGGTTTTATAAAACTATTTAAACGATGAGACTTATTGTTACATTTGCTATTGGGGATATGCCTTGGGTGAGGCCGTCTGTAGAATCAATGCGAGAGTATGCGAGTAAAGTGGGGGCAGACTTTCACGAAGTGAAGTGGTTCCCTGATGAGTCGGGTAAGCCGTATAACAACAACCCAGTATGGGCGTTCGTTGACTTTCTCAAGAGGTTCCGAGAGCAGGACTATTATAAGGAAGTGCTGGTGTTAGACTGCGATGTTCTGGTTTTGCCGAGCTGCCCTAATCTATTTGATATAGAAGGAGACCTAATATGTTCACTAGATCAAGTATGGCCAGTGAAAGATGGTAGGTATAAGGAATGGATCGCTAAATACTTCCCCGAAAGCGTGGAGAACACTCGCGGCGTAGAAGACCCTTACTTCAACGCTGGTATATTACTGTTCCGCCTAGAGGCTCTTCGCGCCCTTGACCTAGACCCACCCTATCCCGACGAGGGTTGCTGGGACCAAGATTTTTTGAATATGCGAACAGCGGAAGCGGGAATCGACATTACTTGGGTCGGTGAGGAATATAACCAGCGTAACGTAGACGAATGTCAATGGCCGGAGTCAACGGGGGAGCCTTTGCAGAAAAGCACTATTTTGGAGACCGCCGCTAACAACCATATCTTACACTTTGTAGGGTGGCGTAATAACAAGGATAGACTGATAGAATATGCTAATATCTTAGGGGGAGGGCATAGTTGAAACCAGAAAGGGACGAGTCTTATAAGCTCTACTGTTACTGGGAGGGCGAAAATCGGCATTGGTTCTATGACCTGTGCTGGAAGACTGTCAAATACCACAACTCCAACGCCGTCCTGATAGGGAGGCAGGACGTGGAAGATTCATTGGGTCCACTTCCGAAAGTCCTCGAAAAAGCTTACTGCACACACCGAGTGGATTGGATACGTAAGAAATTCATCGCGACTGTAGGAGGGGCTTGGGTGGACATGGATTATATTTGTTGGTCCGATCTTTCTTGGCTTACCGAGATGGCTCGCGGATTCGATTTCGTAGGTTACAGAGAATGGAATACTGGGGATTGGATG
>Ga0102815_10002690_pt1 | contig 10782 bp, 7 predicted proteins | sample ColrivemetaGS759_FD_79113 | JGI IMG/M metagenome (GOLD analysis project Ga0102815, IMG submission 79113) | Estuarine microbial communities from the Columbia River estuary - Ebb tide ETM metaG S.759 | ecosystem: Environmental > Aquatic > Marine > Intertidal zone > Estuary | place: USA: Columbia...
AACTCCTTCATGTTTTCGAAAGTTTTCTTTCCGATGCCACCTTGGTGCGTGCTGATCACTTTTTCAAAAGTTTCAATTTTTCTCAAAAGAATCGCAGCATTTTCTTGCTGGCAATCGGTAAGATTCTTCTTCTCAATGGCCAATTCCTTGTTAACCTGTTGAAACTTCGTATCCTGAATAGATTTGATCTCGAGAAACTTGGCATCCAAACCCTGGTCGTACTGTTCCTGAATAGATTTGATCTCTTGAATAACTTTAGCATTTGCTGAGGCTTGTTCATGAATAGCCTTGAACTTGGCAGCATTTTCCCGCAAAACCTGGTCGTACTTGGCTTCAATCTGTTCATAAATAGATTGTTGAATTGCAAAGTTATTCGCTTCGGCTTGTTCACGAATTGCCTTGATTTCGAGAGACTTGACAGCATTTTCCCGCAAAACCTGGTCGTACTTTTCATGAATTGCAAAGTTATTCGCTTCGGCTTGTTCACGAATTGCCTTGATTTCGAGAGACTTTGCTTCCACCTGCTCTTGAAACTTCGCATCTTGTTCTTGAAACTTACGACGCATCTCCTCCTTATATTCCCGCATCTGCTCAGAATGATCTGGAGCATTATCTTCTTCCCATTGCTTGATAGCAGAGGTAACCTCAGAACGCCGCTTGATCAAGAGATTCAGTGAGGTTTTGGTTTCCCATGTGTTAAAGTTTTTCGGATAGTGCTTCCACTTGGTTAAAAACGTACCATCGCGCTTATCATGATCAAGAATGCATTCCAGCATGAAAACGACTTTGTTATTTTCGTCATACTCCTCTACCACTTCCTTATCCAATTTTTCGACAGACACCCACTGTTTTGTATTAGTAACTTCGTACTCGAGAACATTGTTCTTGATACGACGGGAAGAAAGCTGCATCTTGTGAGGTGATATGTTGTTGTAAACCCTCTCTTCTTGTATTAAAAATTGAGAAAAATGGAAAATACTATTTGAAAAAAAGATTCAATTTGAAATTGAAATTTTAAAAAAAAAGTAAACATTTAATTATTTTTATTAAAGACTGACACTTAGTGCAATCAAATTAAAATGAAACTCGACACTGAGTATGAACGCTGGAAAAATAAATTTCAGCCTGATAAAAAGCACGAAACCCTCGATCTTTTAGCTGATCTTCTTGATGAATAAGCCTTCTTTGTGCTTTCAAACGGTATGCATCCCACATAATTATGTAACAAATATCTTTTGGAAATGTCCTTAATAACCACAAGTTATTTCTTCTCCAAACGTTTTTTTTCCACATTTTAAGTTGTGTTTGTCATTTACAAATTCCACATTTATTCTTTCTCTGTAAAGGTCTTGTCTATAGCAATCCCCACAAAGGTAGGAAAGCGAGGTTTTCCATTGGTACTTGTCAGCTCTTGATATTTGTAGGTCACTATAGAGCCGATTGGAGGAGGGTTTTTGCGTAGTTCATCAGTGAGACCACTGCCACATTTGAACTCTACACCAGCTTGGTTGCGGAGTTGAAGTGATCCAACTGTGCCTTTTAGTCTCCCTTTTCCTTCGATAGCATATCCAATAATCTTTGCCTCTTCGTCTTTGAAGCTTTTCACTTTCAGTAATGTTACAGAACGCTTTCCTTCATATTTGGAACCTTTCTGGCGAAGCATCAGTCCTTCTCCCCCAAGATCTTCAATTTCTTTCAGTAATGTATCTATCGATTGTTCTACCGTGAATTGACGTTGTTCTACAATGGTCACATTCTTGATATCGTTGCAAACTTCACGTATCAATTCAATTCTCTCCTCAAAAGGTTTCTCTCCAGAAGATGGAATGTCAAACACCATGAATTGAATATCATGCCAACGGTCTCCTCCTTCGTGACTTTTCACAATAGAAACAGCCTCTCTGAATTTGCCTCTACCAATGAAGAGTTCCCCATCCAAGTGATGATCTTTAGGCATTTGATCAATAAACCATTGTGGAGGAAAAAACTGATTTCCTCCTCTAGAAAAAAACTTGCTTCCATTCCAATAAGAACGAACACCATCTAGTTTCTCCGACACCCACCATCCAACCGGGTCTATTTTCCCTGATTTATAGGAGTGTGCTAACAGCACTGCTGGGGGAGCATCTTTTTTGTTACCCTTTGGTAAACTACCTTCCTGTTTCCCTTTTAACCCGTTCAGAAAGTCCTCATTCACAATCTTTGCACCATACTTTCTTGCTTTGTCAAGTTTATCACTAGCACCATCTACATCTTTGGCAATTAGATGTGTGATCTTCTTTGTGACGGTATTAGAATATGTGCCACCATTGGCTGTGATAATATCAGCATACTCTTCTTTCGTTTTAGAAAGTCTTCCAGTAAAAGCGATTGTCTTTCCAGAAAGAGGTCCTTCAGCGGGTGTCTCGGTTGGTTGTGGCGGAGCAATTGTAGATGGGGTTAATTCTACTTGTACTTCGTTCCCACTGTTAATTAGTTCATTAAGTCCTTCTTCGCTAATTATCTTTGTTCCATTTTTGGTGGCAGTCTTCGTTTTGGTAGTTTGAATGTTTGGGTTGCTGACAATCAGATGCGTTACTTTTTTCGTAACAGTAGGAGAAAATGTTCCTCCTGCTTTTGATATTATATCCATAAAATGTTGTCTTGGATACGATAATGTACCACTTATCGAGAAGATCTTGCCTTCTAACACTCCACTCATTTTTAAATAAATATTAATATTATTCGCTTTAAATTATTTTCTCCGTGGAATAGTAATAGAGCATCTCAAAAAAAAAAGAAAAATGGCATCCATGCAAGATGAAGATCCCAAGATTTGGGGACCTATTTTCTGGCGAGTTATGAGAAAGATAGCATCTCAATATCCAATAGCCAATCCAAGCCCTGATGTTCGTCAGGCAGCGGAAGCCTTTTATGAAAGTTTGACTGAACTGTTGCCTTGTAGTACTTGTAGAGGACATTATGTGGAGCTGATTCATAAGTTCCCTGTCTCAGACAATTTAGATTCAGCAGCCAGTTTGTGCAATTGGGTGGAAACGATTCGAGGTGAAGTTGATAAGTTTGCGAAGCCACCGAAACGAGTACTAACCTCAATGGATATACCTGCACAGAATCGGACACCACCAAATTCTTTTATTGCACGTTCTGCACCAACTGAACGGATGCGTCAGATGCAAGCCCGTCATGTGTACTATCAGCAGAAGATAGCCCGCCAAAGTTCTGTCGTTCAGCCTAACTCTAGCGGGAAAAAGGTTTTGTCAGCAGCTCCCATAAAGCCAATATCAAGACATTCCATTCGTCCAGTGACAGTTAAGCCTGCTCCGGCAAGACCAGTGTATAATACTCCTCGTGGCATTTTGACACCTGCACTCAATAGACGAGACTGCGGTTGTGGAAAGAAATAAACTCTTGCATTTCTTTTTAGTTTGGAAAAAAAATCTCGTTCTATAGGTAAAATGCAAATAAAAGTAAGTGATATAGTGATTCTATTGTTCACTCTAGCAGCCGTTGTGTATGCGTTTTTCAAGCCAATTGCCGAGAGATTTGGCGGAAGTGATTGGAATACTTCGTTTTGGGGCCCATTTGTTTGGAACGGATGGAATTATGGAGTACCTCCAACACGATCTCCACCACGACCAGAGATTACGAAGTTCAATAAAACATATTAGAGATTCCTTTATAGATGGTATTGACTGTGGACGTTAAGATATTTCTAGGGTCGTCTTCCACGTCAGACAGTTCTAATTCAATGCTATCATCTAATTTAGATCGCTTCTTTAACACAACTTCTTCATCAGATTCAGTTTCCTCGTTATCAGGGGGTGCATATTCGGTATGTAATTCACCTTTCATTATTTCTAGAAATCTATTGGATGTCAGTTTTTCAAGTGCAAATTGTATTCCTTCTCTCTTGTCAATCACTTCGATTATGAATGCAATATCGTTAACAAGATCAGAGAGAGAAGCAGGATGCATTAATTTAAGACTTGAATAAGCCAGTTTAGCACCAGTCTCAATGTCTCTGATTGGCATAATTCCATACTTTGAAAAGCATATAGTTGAACCTTTACCACTAGCGGTATCAAGCATAAAATAATGAGCTGCTATATGGACTGCCAGCCTTGCCAATTCTGAAGGTTTTCCTACAAAGGCAGCTTTAGTCTGCTCTAGTGCCACTAATATTCCAACAGACCAAGCATATAGTCTTAGTGAAGGATCGTTATTATTGTTAGGGCATCCAATCAATTCTACTAAGATTCTGTAACTGGTTGGAAGATGAATCTTTCCACCGACTTGGGAAAATATTTCTTTTTCAAGAGATGATATTTGCTCTGCATCCTCTTCGCCTATTAGTGCTGATATTGATTTAACACTGATCGCACGTCTGTAGTGATATTTGGATGCTATCGAGATACATGCTAAGGCAGTCTTAGTAAGTTCTTTCACAGTATAAGACCCCCCGATCGTAGATGACAACATACACCTGAGAAGATATATTCCTAGCGAAAACGTAAGTAAGTACTCTGTGCCCTCACCAGAAGTTTGAAGTACGAAACTAAATACTCGGTTCACTACAAAGGTATAATTACGCATTTTTTCTAAGGAAGTCATACCTGGTAACACTGCAACACAATTCAACGACATTGAGGTGGATTCTTCACGAATGAGTTTTCTGAATTTCGTACAAGTATTTGAATTCTCGATTAATGCAGGTGTTTTACCATAGAATAAACGTTGAACCTGCTGAGACACGCCGTTAAAAAATGGATGTTTCATAGCCGCAAACACAGAGATGCGTTTTTCTGGATCAGGGTTTAAGAGACTTTCCAGAAGGTTTGCCGTATCGGATCGTGGGTTGATGGATGCGGCTTTAACTATTCCCTCATTGTATCGATTATGATGCTTTCCAATCATTGCCTCTATGAGTTCTTTATTTCCATCTTTGTAGAGAAACCTCTTGTGACCGATTCCATTAATGAGCTTACTAAGTTGTGTGGCTGTATCATCTTTTGAAGCACGAAGTAGTTCTTTTGGATTCTGACCAAGAGTAGCAGTTATGATTTCCCACATTACGATTCCGACTGCCCACATTTCCGCAGATTCATTGTATTGGGGAAGCATTCCTTCAAAGTATTCTCCAATAAGAATTTCTGGCGAACGATACCATAGAGTGTACATCACTTCGGTGTGACTGACTCCACACCATGGGCCAGATCGTGCGAGACCAAAGTCTGCAAGTTTTACCTTTATATGTGGACGGAACTGCGTGATAATTACATTAGCAGGTTTTATGTCTCTGTGCCAGATATCTTGGGTATTCATATAAGCAGTGCCACGTAGGATCTGGAACAAAACACTTTTTGCTTCAAATGTTTCAATACCACCTAGAAGCCTGTCTTTCAAAGCGTCTTTTAGAGAGAGCATTCCTAATTCCAGGACCACTGCAGGAAATCCTTTAGAAACAACGAACCCAAAAATACCAATAATATCTGGATGAGGACTCAAAGCGACTAACGTTGATATTTCTCTAATGACGTCGGGTTGTAGTTCTGTATTACTGGTGATGTACGGCGGTCTCATAGTTTTCACGGCTACCTTTCCATTATTAGTCATGTAAGTTTCGACTGACCCATAAGCTCCTGTACCGAGTTTCTCGTTTAACGGATATCCCACTTCTTCTAAACTCTGAAGGACAGGTACATTAGATGTGCACTCAACACAAGTTTGGTACTCTGATTCTGACATCTTAAATAGAAACAAATAGATAAAAAAAATGTTTTTTAATTGTTGCGATTCACTAAGGTGTGTGGTTCTCCATTTTCCCCCCGGTTCCGTTGAGATTTCAGTCGCTTTGGTGTGGAGCAAGAATATGATCCAGTGATTATCAGGGTGAAGCAGAATATGACGAACTTAGTGAAGAGTTACTACTTAAACTTCGTTGAAATGGATCTAAAACAAGCATCCTGTTCAAAATTTGGTACATCTTCGGATATTTATCCCAAAAAAAGTTAGACTGTAAGTCGAGATTAGAGTAATCTTGTGGATTTGTAAGTATTTTAAGGTAATTGTTTGCATTTCCATTTTGGAAATATTCAATAAACATAGTCTGCATGGGATATTCTTTCCCCATAATCATTTCATAAAGACTGCATCCCAAAGACCACATATCGGCTCTTTTCCAGTCTTCTACATTACTGTAATCCATTTGATCGAAAAACGCTTCAGGAGCAATTGTAACAGGGGTACCCACAATTTCAACATGACATTCTTTCAAACAACTTAAACCAAAATCAATAATGACAGCACGGCGATTACCATCTACAAGCATCATATTTTCTAGTTTTATGTCGCGATGAGCTATACCTGCCTCATGCAAACACACAAACCCATCAATAAGTTGTTCAGATAACATTGCATAATAGTCATCTTTAAAAAACATTTTTTTTCCTTTGAAATATTTGAACATTTCAATACCATCTAGAAACTCCAAAATTAAGTAGATTTTTTCTTTTTTGGAATCAAATAACACATCATAGAGCTTATTTACATGATTACCACAATATTCAGATGCTTCATTCAAAACCCGTAACTCTTTTTTTATAGCGAATATTTTTTCACTGTCCAACCCACCAATATCCATTTCCTTAATCGCAACTAAAGATCCATCCCCTGAGCGACCTTTATAGACTGTTCCGAATGCTCCCTGACCGATTATTTCAAGGTTGTTATATTCATCCTCGATTCCATGAGAATGTTGGAGATATTGTACGTTTGGCAGATCAAGAAACGTTTTGTGTTTCTTCAGAATCGGGGAAGGCACGCGTAAAAAAGGAGGAAGGTCAATGGCTGCTTCAGGTGTGTTCATTTGTCTTTTCTTCATATTACGAACATCGACTTGAGCATTAATTAGACGCTCACAAATGTTCTTTACTGTGGGATGTCTATGTGGTCTTCCTATCAGTTCAGTGTTCAGATATATGAGTTCTTCTAAAGTGTATGGGTTAGAAGAGTCGAGGTTACAACGCCTTGGTTCGAAAATGAGTTCTTCCATTTTACAGGAAAGGAAAAGATTTTTATTTTTACATAGATTAATTGTCACCTTGTATTAGGGCATTTAACTTTGCATCATAAATAGTAGAGACTGGTACTTGATTTGAGTTATTGCAGAATTTCCCGATATTCTTGAATGCTTTCAGTATTACCACGCAATTCTCTTGCAAAGTTTCTACAAAATCTTGATAATCTACGGACAGATTTTGATCCTTTTTTACTGCTTTCGAAAGTTCTCCAACACGTTTTGCTAGTTTCCCGAATCCGAGATCAGAGCTAAAGTGTTTAGTATTTTTTTCTAGTGTTGATCCTAGTTTAGATGCTTGGGAGCCAATTTGTTTACACCACTTCATCATATACTTCTTGCGATTATCATTCCCCTTGAATTTGATGAAAAGTTCAATGAAACACAGATAGAAAAGACGATTTATCCGTTTTTTGTATTTATTATCATTCCAAGGATAATCAACCATAATAAATAGGATTTTATCCAAGTCAGCGATCAAACTGTCCAATGTTAATGCATAAAACGAAAGATCTTCTTTGTCTTTATATCTGAGTACATATTTAGAAATCACATTACTATGATCAAAAAAGTGCTTTAGTTCTCTGGTATTCTTTTTGGGAATACTTACATCAATAAGTTCACCACCAATCGTTTTGTTCTGCATTGTATTGTCCGAGTCGAGAAATCTACATTTAAAAAGAATCTTTGTACGAACAAGATTGAAAGCAGCATATTGATCTCCTTTACCAAATTCTAGAGCAGTATTTACTTGAATTCTTAAGTTATTGGTAACATTTTGTTCAGGACTAAAGGAAACTGTTTCTTTCTCTTTTTGTTGAATAAAGATATCAGGGGCGGCACTTTGCCCAGTGGGTTCATATCCCGAAAAGGCAGATCCATGTTTAACTCCTTCAAACTTTCCGCCATAAAATTCTGCATTAATAGGGTCATCGAGACTAACGGCAGCATTATATGAGTCTAAGAGTTCATCCATAGCCACTTGTTGAGCGTCTGCATTAAGTCTGTAAAAGTTAAAATATCTTTCAGGTGTTATTGTCATTTGATCTCGTATAGTTTGTTGCAAACTGTAGCTCAATATAGTAAGTTCATTCAGAATGGTGTCAAATTCCTTAAAGCTCGGATCTATATAGATTGTGAAATCGGCATCACTCCTTTTGAAGTATTTCATATAAAAATCGTCAACAATATCGGATGCATATCCTGGCAGTTCGATAAGAAATTCCTTTGCCACAATCCTAAGAATGTTACCACCCTTGTAAACAAAGCGGATTCTATTTCGATCAATATTTCTGGATTCACAATAGGCATCCAACCCATTAACAAACGTATTGATTGTGAGTTTCATGAATTCAAAGATATTTGCTTTGTCTGCTAAAAACCATTTATTAACAAAATCTGTTGTTATGGCCTTGAACTCAGCTGAAGGATTTTGGAAGCGTTCTCCGATAACTTCTTCATCATCATTAGACGTTTCACCAATGGCACGATACACTTGATAATCGTAATCCTTATAAGATGGCATTTTCATTTCATTATTGATAATCTTCTGAATGTCATCTACACCAGACGATTTTTTGGTTAGTCGATCCCCCCCATTTTCTTTCCTTTTATCATCACCAGTCAGCCAAGTGGCTGCAGCAGCTGTACCAAAAAGTAATGCAATATTCATTCTCTTGATCTTATGGATTGAGATTTTTAAATTGTAAAAAAAGAAGAAAATAACTAGATGAATGATGTTTGATTCACATTACTAAAGTCAACGGGAGAAATGGCTGCATATGATCTTAGTCCAAGGACCACAAAAGAAAACAGCATTAATATGTAGCTTAGAACTGCTGACCAATTGTTTAAACCAGTAGTAGTGCAATTACTTTTACCGATTTTTTCAGTTGAACTAGAAGCTTTAACTGTTAGCATTGCGAAAAGGATTAGTTCTAACCCGATTAAGAAGCACACAAAAACGCACAATGCTATTTGAATTGAAGTAATCTGAGAAACTGGTTGAACAAAAATAGCAATAAGCAATCCAACTTGTGTTTGTAATAGAGAAGCATTTAAAGCATTTTGTGAATGTGATTGTTTTGTTGCATAATTATTATTGGAAGCATCAATCTGTTGAACTAGTGTATCCACTTCATCTCGAGTGAATGTATCTTCATGACCTTCCATTTCAATATCACGACCACGTTGGTAGTACCGATTCATAACCCTCATATTAAAAAAAAAATGCGTTGTTTAAAAATTGATTGAAATCTCTTAGAATGGGGTGAATGAAAAGATGTCTGATTTAATTGAACAAGACACACCAAATGATGGTATGTCCGATGTCGAATTAGATAAATCCCACGATGACCAGCAAAGTGAAGAAGAAAATGAAGATGATCAGCAGAGGAGTGAAAACGAGGATGACCAGCAGAGGAATGAAAATGAAGATGATCAGCAGAGGAATGAAAACGAGGATGATCAGCAGAGGAATGAAAACGAGGATGACAATGCTGCAGTGTTTTACATAGGTAGTTGCATAGTTCAGAAAGGCCTACGGTTAGAGGAAGAGAGTAAATCATTAGGTCCAAATGCAGATGTTGTGATTGCTTTACAAACAAAACATTCTCGAGGAGCAGATGAAAGTTGTGCAATTTGTTACTATGATAGTGAAGTGGAAACAGATGAGACTTTAGAGCATGAAGTTGGTAGGAACACAATTGCTCCAGTAGGGAGATACTCGACGTTATGCATTTGTGAAAACATGTCATCTGAGGAAGAAGACGATGCTGTTAAAATACAAATGGCTTACATAACTAATGTCTGTGGACATGTATTCCATACAGCATGCATTTATAAGTGGATTAAAAGTACGACTGGTGGTTTTAGTTGTCCGATATGTCGGGGAGGACTGGTGAATCAACGTATTGAAGGTATTCCGGAATTATATTCATCCTCTCCTGAGTATGTGGTGGAGTACTGGCCGAATGGGAAAGTGAAGTCTGAGCATTTCGAGTTGAATAAGCAAAAGTCTGGAATTTGCAAAACATATACTTCGATTGGCGCAAAAGAGTCCGAATGTTATTATGAGAATGGCTTAAAGAATGGTGTGGAAACCTTCTTCTATCCAGAATCTCGCACTGTTCGGTCTACCACAGACTTTTTGAATGATCAGAAGAACGGGAAATGTTGTCGTTTTGCAACAGATGGAATGCTAATTGGAGAAAGTAATTGGATTGAGGGTAAGAGAAGTGGTCGTAATGTTGAGTTTTATACAGATTCCCTTAATGGAAATGCTGAACGACAAATGTCAAGCTTAGAGCATTACCAAAATGGTGAAAAACATGGTATTTTTATGAAGTGGGCCTTTAGTGGGAAGCTACTAATGTATGGCGCTTATAAGAATGGAGAGAGAAGCGGGCGTTTTGCTGCTTGGTTTGAAAACACAGGTGGGCTAAGATTGAAAGAGTTCTATGTAGATGGTGCACAAGAAGGAAGATCTATTGAGTACCACGAGATTGAAGATAGATTGAAGAAAGATCATTTAGATCTAGTTAGACTTAAGGACAAACACAATGTGAAAGAGGTGTGTTTTTACTCTCATGGGTTGAAGATTGGTCTGTTTCGTACCTTTTGGAGAGATGGAACACGACGGGTGAAAACAGAGTACAATGATATTGGACAACTTGATGGTCCATATTTCGAATGGAATAGATTTGGAA
>Ga0102815_10002692_pt1 | contig 10775 bp, 9 predicted proteins | sample ColrivemetaGS759_FD_79113 | JGI IMG/M metagenome (GOLD analysis project Ga0102815, IMG submission 79113) | Estuarine microbial communities from the Columbia River estuary - Ebb tide ETM metaG S.759 | ecosystem: Environmental > Aquatic > Marine > Intertidal zone > Estuary | place: USA: Columbia...
AAAGAATCTGCATCATATGTCAACGTATCTCCTTTAATTGAAACTGGCATTTCATAAGTTAATTCAACTTCGGCAAGAGAATTATCGTTTTCCATAGAAAAATCTATATCGATGTTTTCTTCTTTAGTTAACAACTCTAATTTTGTGGTTTTCATCCCAATATAACTAACCTGAATAGTGTAATCTGTATTAGATTTTAAGTTGAGTTTATATTTCCCTTGATCGTTAGTAATACCATAGGAATCTAGCATTTTAGTTGCTTTATTAATAGCAATAACATTTGCAAGTTCTAGAGGTGTCCCAATACTATCTTTTACAAATCCTTCTACTTTAACTTGAGCAAAGGTTATGCTAACTACAAATAAAAGTACTGTAGTAAATAAGTTTTTCATTACTTGATTTTTGATTAATGTCTGATTCGCATTCCGCCACCTTGACCTCTTCTACCTCCATACATCTCCTGCATTTCTTCAATCTTCTTTTTCATGATGTCGTTATACTCCTGACGTGTAACTTCTTTACCTTTAGAAGGCATTTTCAGTTCTTCTTTGTCTGCTGGGTTTATAACTATTTTAGAACATAGTATTGTTGTTCTTCCTGCATTTATTTCAAGAATTAATCCTGGAAGTCCCCAATATTCTCCTGGTCCTTGATTAACTGGGATTTGCGGTGTATACCAAGCTACAACTTCTACTTCTTTAGGAACTTCTACCTCATCTAAAGGATTAATTGTTTTAGTTGAATCTATAGACTTTTCATTCTTTTCTTCAGCAGGTGGTCTTCGTCTCATTCTCGTGAAATCCATTTCGTCTACTTTTTTTATTGCAGTAGCCTTCATACATAAATATTGTCCAATCTGTTTCGTTTCGCCTTCAAGTTTCCATTCCAGTTTTTCTAATTCATCATTAATTAAGAACTGTTTTCCGAAAAACTCTTGTTCCTGTAAAACTTTCTGCTCTTTAACGTTTTTGTATTGAGTGCCTCCGGTAAAATTACTCATCATCATACCAAAACCTCTACTTTGACCTCCTGGAGCTTCCAATTTCTCTTCCTCTTTATAAGTCGATTCAGCTTGATTGAAGGTTAGTATATATGTTTTTTCGAACATACTTTTCATTCGGTCTGCAATTCTCTTTTTTTGCTCTTCAGATAAATCTCCTCTGCCAAAATTATCAAGATCCATTGTAGTTTTAGATAAGTAAACTGCTTTCCCTTGGAAGTCTTGTGCAAATGATATTGATGTTGTACAAATTGCTAAAAAGCAAAATAATAGTTTTTTGAAACTGGTCTTCATTGTAGTATGTCGTTTTGTTGTGTTAAAAATACTGCTTTTTAACACGTTTTAGACTCTCAATGTATTAGTAAGTTTAATTAGCTAACGTTAAAGTCTTCTTAAAATTAACCTCCAATTCGTATCTCTATAGTTTCTCCATCTCTACCACGATGCTCTGAATCGTAACGGTTTTGCATTTCTTTCATTTTCTTATCCATAATTGCATCGTACTTTTCTTGTGTGATTTTTTTTCCTTTTGTAGGTTCTGATATTTTAACTTTACTTTCTGGATTTAATACTATTTTGCTACACATTATAGATTGCGAATCGTCGTTAACTTCTAGAATCAATCCAGGTAAACCATAATAATTTCCTGGTCCACTATTAACTGGAATTTGAGGTGTATACCAAGCTACAACTTCAATTTCCTTTAGCTCTACTTTATTGTCAAATTCTTTATCCTTATTAATACTTATGCCACTTTCCATTACTTCCACTTCACGTTTATATGTCGCTTTATAACAGGTGTAATCTCCAATGTTTTTGGTTTCGCTTCCTAAGACCCAATCTATTTTTTTAAGCTCATCCTGAATTAAAAACACTTTACTAAACGATTCGTTTTGGTTAGTATATCTGTTTTCTTTAGTGTTCTTATACATTACATCAGAGCCTCCAGTTTCTACCATTACCATTACCATTCCTTGAGGTTTTGGTGCTTCTAATTGCTCTTCCTCTTTATAAATAGATTCTTCTTTATTGAAGGTTAATTTGTACGTTTTCTCAAACTGCTTTTTTAACATTGACATCATTTGGTCATGCATCTGACCTCCCATTTGTGAACTATCTAGTTTAATATCTAGTTTTGTGTGTGTTTTATAAGTTGCTATTCCCTGAAAATCTTGAGTATTAGCTATTGCAACTGCAAAAACTAAACATAGAAGTACTATTGTCTTTTTCATTTTTAATTGTTTTTATTATAATAATTTAATGCTATTTTCTTTATTTTTCTTAAACGTTTAATAAACGCCTTTTTATCGTTTGAATTACCAGTAACTTTAATTTTAAAATCAGATTTCTCATCTAAGTTTATTGTTTCACCTTTACAAATAAATCCGAATGAGACAGGTTCGTTTTCTCCTAAATCTTCAAAAAAAGATTCTAGCTTGTTAATATCTATAGCCTCAAGATCTTCTTTATTAGTTACAGTAATGCATAAACTTACATTTTCTAATGTATAGTTTTTCTTCGATATTTCGATTTTAGAATCATTGTTTTGACTCAATGTAAAAGCAGAAATAAAAATAGCTAAAGTTGCAATAATTGTTTTCATAATATAATTTTTGATAATTAAACTCAGTACAAATATTGATGGATTAACTCGAACTTTTGGTTAACTAGTGTTAACTAGTGTTAACCGATTGGTTTTTAAATAATTTAACCTCTACTTTTGAAGTATGAATGAAAAAGGTTATAGATGGCTTTTATATACAATTGTAATAGTAATACTTTCTACTATTGCAATTCAAATTTATTGGAATTATAAAAACTACCTAACAAATAAGCAGCAACTTATTAATGATGTACAAGTTAGTCTTGACAAAGCTGTTGATGATTATTACGCAAATCTAGCAGAACGTACTACTGTTGGTTTTGCTTTTAAAGGTGATATTAGTAAAGGTGCTTTTGAAGAAGGTAGCAAATTTCGGCAGATAATTGATCAGATTGATGAAACTGAAAAAGAGTTTAAAAACTTAGATAGTTTAGATGTCTCTAATCTCGATGGTATAACTATTTATAGAGGCAATCATGCTGATTCTATGATGACTGATTTTAAGATAGAATCAAAATCATCTCAGAATGATTCTATGCTTGAAAGCTTAATTAAACAAAAAGAACTTCATTATATCCCTAAGATTAAGGACATCGAGATGCTTACGTCTAAAATTGTTATCTCCATTAATAATGATACGCTAGTTTTAAAAGAAGTAGACAGCTTATTTAAAGAAGAACTTAAGAGGAAAAAATTAGATGTTGAATATATTTTGTCTTTTAAAGCTGCTAACGATAGTATTAAACATTTTAATCATTCAAAACTTTTTTTAGAAAAGAATGGAAAACTTGAAGAAAAAGATTTACTCAATACTATTTCAAAATCTACTTTTTTACCGAAAAACAGTTCGCTTAAAATCAATTTCACTAATGATACTCAAGTTGTGTTAAAACGCATTTTAGGAGGAATTTTAATTTCAACTTTATTAGTGCTAGCTGTTATAAGTTGTTTGTTTTATTTATTAAAAATAATTAGAGACCAAAAACAACTAGCAGAAGTTAAAAACGATCTAATTAGCAACATAACTCATGAGTTTAAAACACCAATATCTACTATAGGCATTGCCATAGAAAGCATTAAAAGTTTTGATGTAATTAATGATAAAGAGAAGACTAAAAACTATCTTGATATTTCAACTGGACAACTAAGCAAGCTAAACTTTATGGTTGAAAAACTTTTGGAAACAGCAACTCTTGACAGTGAAAGTTTAAACCTTAATATAGAACCTTTAGATGTTACTAATTTAATCGAATCTATAGTAAAGAAACATCAGTTTGCTACTACAAAAGAAATACGTTTCAAAAACCCTGAAAAAGAAATCCTAATTAATGCTGATCCTTTTCATTTTGATAATGCTATCAATAATATTTTAGATAATGCAGTTAAATATGGAGGCAACAAAATTAACATCACAATAGAGCAAACGACTTCAGAGGTAAACATATCAATATTGGATAATGGCACTTCATTATCAGCTGCAAATAAATCTAAAATCTTTGAGAAGTTTTATCGTGTACCAAAAGGGAACACACATGATGTAAAAGGATTTGGAATTGGATTATATTACAGTAAAAAGATTATTGAAAAACATAAAGGTAAATTAGATTTAGACCTTAAAAAAGATTCCACTATTTTTAAAATTTCTATACCAAATGGCTGATTTCACTACAATATTACTTGCTGAAGACGAATCAGCTTTAGGACAAATAATTAAGGAAAGTTTAGAAACTAGAAACTTTAAAGTATTGCTATGCGAAAATGGTGAAAAGGCATATGATGTTTATAAATCTGAAAACCCAGAATTGCTTGTTCTTGATGTTATGATGCCCAAAAAAGACGGCTTTACTTTAGCTAAAGAAATTAGAATGGAAGATGATACCATTCCTATAATTTTTTTAACTGCTAAATCACAAACCAAAGATGTTGTAGAAGGGTTCACTATTGGAGGAAACGATTACCTAAAAAAGCCATTTAGTATGGAAGAGTTAATTGTTAGAATTAATAATTTACTTAACAGAACTAATCTTCAAAAAACAAGTGAAGTTTTAAAAATTGGCGATTACACTTTTGATTTTCCTAAACAAACATTACAATTTAAAGACGAAGGTGTTATCCAATTAACACATAGAGAATCCCATTTATTGTTTCATCTTATAAAATCTAAAAACAGTGTTTTAGAACGCTCTCTAATTCTAACAAAACTTTGGGGAACAGACGATTTTTTCGCAGGAAGAAGTATGGATGTTTATATTACGAAACTCAGAAAAAAACTAAAACAGGACAAAAATTTACAAATTGTAAACGTTAGAGGCTTTGGTTATAAATTAATAAGCTAAAAATGGTTTGGTTTTTGTATTTTCACTTCTGTATGAAACTCTTAAATTATTTTTTTCTTTTCTTTTCTTTTGCTGTATTTGGCCAAAATCAAATTACGACAAGTCTTATTAAATGTACTCCTTTTGAAAACACCTATTTAGTAAGGATTGATGAATTTGGTACTCAATATTTTTTTAATGGCAACACTTTTTTTGCTAAAGGCACTTTTGGAAATCTAGAATACACAAATATTAAACTGGGAAATATTTCGTCTGCAAATGCCTTTAACCCACTAAAGATAAATTTGTTTTATACCGATTTTAATACCGTTATTATTTTAGATAATAGACTAGCAGAAATTCAAAAAATTGATTTTAACAATATTACTCCTTTTAGAGATATTAGCCATGTCTCTTCAGCATATGATAACGATCTTTGGCTTTTTAATGTTAACACACAACAGTTAGAACTTTTCAATTATAAGTCTAATAAAACTAAACACAAAACGCTACCTGTTGAAGGGCAACTATTAGATATAACAAGTAATTATAATTATTGTTGGCTGCTTACAGCAAAATATATTTACACTTATAATTATATTGGAACCCTAATCTCAAAACTTAAAAATGATGGATTTGAAGCTATAAAGGCTAATGGTCAAAATCTATATTTACTTAAAGACAACAAACTCTTTTTTAAAGCTAAAAATGAAGAATCCTTTATAATAGTAAAAATACCAGAATTGTTAATAAGTCAGTTTTTTGTAACCAATGAAACCTTGTATATTTACGATGGTAAAAACGTTAACCAATACCAACTAATAAAAGATTAAAATTATGCATGTAGCAATTGCTGGAAACATTGGTGCAGGAAAAACTACCCTTACTAAATTACTTGCAAAACATTATAAATGGGAAGCTCAGCTTGAAGATGTTGTAGATAACCCTTATTTAGATGATTTTTACAACCTAATGGAACGCTGGAGTTTTAACCTTCAAGTTTACTTTTTAAATAGTCGCTTTCGCCAGGTCTTACAGATTCACAAAAGCGGTAAAGATATTATTCAAGATCGTACTATATATGAAGATGCACACATTTTTGCACCAAATCTTCATGCAATGGGATTAATGACAAATAGAGATTTTGAAAACTATTCGTCGTTATTTGAACTCATGGAATCTTTAGTAAAAGGTCCTGATCTTTTAATTTATTTACGTAGTTCAATTCCAAATTTGGTAAATCAAATTCATAAGCGTGGACGTGATTACGAAAATTCAATAAGTATTGATTACTTAAGTAGATTAAATGAACGCTACGAAGCTTGGATACATGGCTATAACAAAGGAAAATTATTGGTTATTGATGTAGACAATCTAGATTTTGTAGATAATCCTGAAGACTTAGGAAATATCATTAATAGAATAGATGCCGAAATTCACGGATTATTCTAATAAGAAAATATAAGTAACAAAAAAACCACGCTTTAAGCGTGGTTTTTTTGTTACTTGATTTCAAGAATTTAATTGGTAGTTTCTTCAACTTCCTCAATAACTTTCTTAACTATTTTCTTACCCTTTTCGATATTTACTTCTACATCTTTTAGAGCATCTATTTTTGATTTCACTTCTTCTTCTGTTCCTTCAAAAACTTGCTCGTCAACAGTTGCTTCTTCTCCATTAATAGTCGTAGTGGTTATTACAGTAGCTTTAACTGTTCCATCATCATTCTTTTCCATATTAACTTTAACTTGCTTTATTACTTGATTAGCTTTAGCTTCTTCAGTAAACATAGCATTTTCGCCTTTTAAAATATGTTTATTTCCATCTTCATCAATCCAAACATTTACACTGTTTTCAACTAATGCTGTATCTGCATCTAAAGCAATACTAGGTGCTATTACTAGGGCAACAACAGACATTAACTTTAATAAGATATTTAAAGAAGGTCCTGATGTGTCTTTAAATGGATCTCCAACAGTATCTCCAACAACTGCTGCTTTGTGAGCTGCTGTACCCTTTCTGCCTTGCTCTTCAATCATTTTCTTTGCATTATCCCAAGCTCCACCTGCATTAGATTGGAAAATAGCCATTAACACACCACAAGTGGTAACACCAGCAAGTAAACCTCCAAGCATTTCTGCACCTCCAATAAAACCTACAGCAACAGGAACAGCTAAAGCCAATAAACCTGGTAATACCATTTCTTTAATTGAAGCCTTTGTAGAAATTTCAACACATTTTTCATATTCCGCATAACCATCTGCAGCATCAAATATTTTTCTATCAGCTTCTGATGCTTTAGACATATCTGAATCATATTTTCTCATTACTTCAAGGGCTGCCTTTAATTGAGGTATATCTTTAAACTGTCTTCTTACTTCCTCAATCATTGCCATTGCTGCACGACCAACTGCTTTCATTGACAATGCAGAAAAAACAAATGGTAGCATACCTCCAACTAATAATCCAGCCATAATTTTTGGTTGGGATACATCAATTGCAGTTACTCCAGCTGTTTTCATAAAAGCTGCAAATAAAGCTAAGGCTGTTAAGGCTGCAGAAGCAATTGCAAATCCTTTTCCAATTGCTGCTGTTGTATTTCCAACTGCATCTAATTTATCTGTACGTTCACGAACTTCTTTTGGTAATTCAGCCATTTCAGCAATACCACCAGCATTGTCAGAAATTGGACCGTAAGCATCAACTGCTAACTGAATTCCTGTATTTGCAAGCATACCTACAGCTGCAATTGCTATTCCATATAATCCTGCAAAATGATGAGATACTAAAATAGCACCTGCTATTAATATAATTGGACCAGCAGTAGACATCATTCCTACTCCTAAACCAGCAATTATATTTGTTGCAGATCCCGTTTCAGATTGCTTTACTATTGAATTAACAGGTGTTGTTCCAGTTCCTGTATAATATTCTGTCATTTTTCCAACTCCAAAACCAGCAATTAAACCAGCAAGTGTAGCATAAAAAACGCCCATCGCACCAGAAGGTAAGCCTTCTACTTGATCAGGTAGCATCGCATTTATTATAAAATAAGATGCAATAATCATTAATGTACCTGATCCAAATTCGCCTAAATTAAGTGCTTTATGTGGACTACCACCATCTTTTACCTTCACGAAAAAGGTTCCTATTATTGACATTATAATACCAACAGCAGCTAATACCAATGGTAAATAAACAGCGCCTAAACCTCCAAATTCAGGTGTAAGAATATATGCACCTAATACCATTGTACCTATTATTGAACCAACAAACGATTCAAATAAATCTGCGCCCATTCCGGCAACATCACCTACATTATCACCAACATTATCTGCAATAGTTGCAGGATTTAACGGATGATCTTCTGGAATACCAGCTTCTACTTTTCCAACTAAATCGGCTCCAACATCGGCAGCTTTTGTATAAATACCTCCACCAACACGTGCAAATAATGCAATTGAAGACGCTCCTAAAGAGAATCCGGAAAGTACATTAAGTACCATTGTTATATTCGCTTCAGGCCACATCCATTGATAGACCATAAATAAACCACTTAATCCTAATACACCTAAACCTACAACACCTAATCCCATTACAGAACCACCAGCAAATGCAACTTCTAATGCTTTCCCTAATGATGTTCTTGCAGCTTGTGTCGTTCTAACGTTTGCTTTTGTAGCAACTCGCATTCCAATAAATCCAGCTAATGCTGAGCAAACTGCTCCAACAATAAATGAAACAGCAACCATTCCGTGAGATCCTTCTTCAGAATTACCTTTAAAGAATAATAAGATAGCGACAGCAACAACAAAAATTGCTAAAATTTTATATTCAGCTTTTAAGAATGACATGGCTCCATCTGCAATATGCTTTGCAATATTTGCCATTTTTTCGTTGCCAACATCTTGTTTTGTTACCCAAACATTTTTTACATAAACGAATAATAATGCGAAGACACCAAAGAGTGGTAATAATTTTACTAATAATTCCATTTGATAGTTTTTAAGTAAATTGGTTAATATTAAGGATTCTCTAAAAATAGTAAATTAAAGGAGATAAAAAAACCGCTTTTAAGAATAAAAACGGCTTTTTTTACTAATCTATTAAAATCTGTTATATAGTGAATGTTCTTTTCTTTTTATGGTCACTATTTTCATAACGCTTTACACATTCGTTATAAATTTGTATTGCTTCAGCAGCATCTCCCCAACCACCAACATCTACTTTCTTCTCTTCCAGGTCTTTATAAACTTCGAAGAAATGTTCAATCTCTTTTAATCTATGAGGATTGATGTCTTTAAGATCTAATCTCTTATTCCAAATAGGGTCGTCTACGGGTACACATATTATTTTTTCATCTGGTCCTTTTTCGTCTGTCATATGGAAAACACCAATTGGCCTAACCTCTACTACAACCATTGGAAATGTAGGCTCTGTACAAAGCACTAACACATCCAGTGGATCTTGATCTAATGCCAATGTTTCTGGTATAAATCCGTAATCTCCAGGATACATCATCGAAGAAAACAAGGTTCTGTCAAAACGGATTTTGTGTAATGTAAAATCGTATTCGTATTTATTTCTACTTCCTTTTGGTATTTCAATTAATACATCAAACGTTACGTCTTTTTTATTGCTCATATTTTTGATTTTGTTTTTCTGAAGTCTGCAAATGTAAGAAACACAATATGTTCTAGCAACTTATTGCATATTGAGTTTATGTAAAATTTAGGTTAAGAAATTGCGAATTATTAAAAATGAAATCCGAAAGTACCTGTTATACCAAATTTTCTAGCATCAGGATGGTCTAAATAATTTCCTCTAAAGTTAAAATCTAAACGAAATATTTTAAAAATATTCCCTACTCCTAGTCCGTATTCCCAATATACTTTATCTGATGGGGCTTGATAAAGCAAACCTGAAGCATTGAGTGCTCTGTTTTCGTCTGATACTTCTCCCCAAACACCTCTTACGCTAACGATTTCTCTTAAATTAAGTTTTCTTAAAAAAGGAATACGGGAAAAAAATCTTCCGTTAAAATTATGCTCCATGTGCAAAGAAGCATAAGTATCTGTTACAAACTCGTAAAAATCAAGTTGTGAAAAGGTGTTATATATTGAAAAGTAGGATTGATTTCCTGGAACTACACTTAAAAGTCCTAAAGGGACTTCACCAAATGTTTTTCCTGCTTCTATAGTTGTGTTTAATCTTCCAAAACCTCCTATTTGCCATGGTTGTCTGTATGAAAATTGAAGTTTGGTGTATTTAAAATCACTGTTTAATATGTTCTTATCACCTAAACTTATTTGAGCAAATAATCTGGCGAAATCATCATTAGCTTCATAACGTTCTACACCAAAACCTGTCATCTTTCTTTTTGGGAAATACGATGCTGTAAGTGACGTTTCAAACTGTTTGATTTCTGAAGAAATTCCGGATTCAGATTCAGAATCGAAATAATCTAAACTAAATGTAGGCGAAGCAGATTCAAGAGTTCGATAATTCCCTCCTAATCTAAAAACAAGATTTCGCCATGGTTCCATTTCTATTGCTAAACTTGTTAAATTAATTGATGTTAATTTATCGTTAGACCCTGTGCCAATAACAGAAGAAGACGCTAAACTTCTGCCTAACACATCTGTTGAAGTTGTTAAACTCGCGCCAATTTGTTCTACATCTCTTCGTTTTCCTCCTGAAATAATTAGCCTGTTCTTTTTATTTAATAACCATTTTCCGGAAATTCCATATTTAAATTTATCGTCTTTAAATCCATATGCTAAAAAGCCTTCTAGCCTCCACAAATCATTTCTTCCAAAATAAGTTCTTCCTCCTGTTCTTAGTCTTACTCCTTCAA
>Ga0102815_10002695_pt1 | contig 10760 bp, 15 predicted proteins | sample ColrivemetaGS759_FD_79113 | JGI IMG/M metagenome (GOLD analysis project Ga0102815, IMG submission 79113) | Estuarine microbial communities from the Columbia River estuary - Ebb tide ETM metaG S.759 | ecosystem: Environmental > Aquatic > Marine > Intertidal zone > Estuary | place: USA: Columbia...
CACCTTTCGTATTGCATCAACATCAGCTCTACAACCGTACCACTTAACACGCTGATGTGTCTGATTCGGCTCAGAGTACGTCGCCAGGGAGTTGATGTTTAGTTCTTCTCGGATCGTTTCCAGTACTAACTTGCGCGTAATCATTGTGTGTTCCTTTGTTTAATTTCTCAGTATAAGTATTATATAACAAGATGAAGGAAAAGTCAAGAACTATCTTTCTAATAAAATCAATAGGTTACAGTAACTCTATATGAATCAATGACTTAGTCAAAAGGCTCAAGCTCTAGGTCAAAATTAGCCTTTACACGTTCTTTAAACTCCCTTATAGTAATGTACTCAACATCCTGCCATTCTATATAGAGTTCATTCGATTCTATTGCTTCTTCTTTAGATTCAAATGGACCTGTACTCATGTCCTCGTGGAAGATAATCCAGTGATCGTCAGGCATTGCATTAAGGTCTTCGATAGAATACGAGCAATACTGACAGCTATCATCTGGACCAATGTTCTTGATACTATACATTATAAAGCCTCATTATTCTATATTATACAATAACATGAAACAAAAGTCAAGAACTATTTAACCGCCATAAACTATATATAAAACAATGACATGCGTACATAGACACTGCTTTCGGCATATCTATATGTATACGGTAGGTTCTTGATTTTGCTGGATTTTGGCGCTGCTATACTAGCGTAGGATCACTGTGAAAAACGTAGATCGCCATTTGCTAGTCTAGTATGCTACCTTCAGAATCTCTATAGGGTATACTGTACGGGCCAAAGCCAGCATAGAGCATAACCGCGAGTAATAATATATAGAGTATCATTTCCATAGTATTAGTATACTACAGAATAAGATAAAAGTCAAGACTTTAATGAAGCTTGAGTGAACGGTTCAACTGATACTATATGCGCAGGGCCAACGGGACGAGTAGTCTTAATAGCAGGACCATTGCGGGTCATAACTTCCAGCGGATCATTCTCATCGTCTACCCAATCATGTCCGTCAACTGGTTTCTCAAGTGTAATGATTGATATGTTACCACTACCAAGTTCTTTGTTAAACTCCCAGTCCATACTCATAGCCCACTTCTTAGCATCCGCAGGGTGAGTAAACAAATAGATTTCACCATCACCATAACGTTCACCACTACCAGCCTTCACCCAGTTACTAGCACTACCCCTAGGTTGCAACCCATTGGCTTTAATGCTGTCTACATATATAGTATGAGTAACGTGGTATACTAAATCGCTTTTTATTTCAAATAACCTCATAGCCTTTATACCTCAACCAAAATAATAAAACCCCATTTAGCTGGGGCATCAAATAATTCATCTAATCTCATAACACTAATCCTTTTCTCATACTTTCACCAATATTTGTTCATCCACCCCATCGACAGGATCAATTTGACGCTGAACATCATTACTCATTCTAGATGCTATGCGTACATATAGTTTAATACGACTCGGGTCACTTGTCCGCATAAAGTAATAGTCCGGGCTACGTTTAGCTTTATGGGCAGCAACTATATCCATAACTGTCGCGATAACTGGATATGCATCCTTAGCAGGACCATATAAGGAATGATCCGCACCAGTTGATTCTTCGGACATCATAAAGAAAGAGACCTCATACACTGACTCGTCCTTACCGTAACGTTCATCATTAAAGTTGATAGAGATCTTACGAAGTAGGACTTTGTATTCACGGTCTTCGATTCGGAACTGAGCAGTATCGAGACTTCCGCGACTTGCCCCTGCAACGGGAGCAGCATCATTGGTTTGTTTAGTCCATACCCATTTCTCTGGCTTATTTAAAAGTTCATCTAATCTCATAATCTATTCCTTTGTAACCGGCACGCCGGATAATCTGTTTTCGCACCTTTTTCTCATGTTGGCTCACTGAAGGGATCATTCAACACTGGTACAATACCATAGGGCCCGCGACGTAGCATAATGTTATCATCATGTAGATCAATATAGAAGCCGGTCTCTCTACCAAGCTCTACTATCCAGTTATAAGCATTATTTAACTCATTGGAAGCGGATGGCTGCGCTGGTATACTATTAATAAACTCTACAAACATCCCTTTGAGTCTCATCTGTACCCATCGGTGTAGATCAGTATTAGCTATAGTAGAACCAGCTTTGATACTATTAGCCTTCTGAAGCTGTTTCTTTATCCAATCTATTTTAGACTGATCTTCAGCGAATAGACTATCGTATGGGAAGTATCTACGTATAGCCTCATATAGCTCACGAGCAGAAGCCTTTTGGATAGGCTCTAATGTCTCGAGTCGAGCCTGGTAACGCTGGTTGTCTGCTGTCACTTTATATGTACGGATCTTAGGCATGTGAATGTTATCCTGCATGTCTTTATCCTTAGCCAGAGCGTTCGCGAACACTATGTATCCATCGTTTTGTTCTATACGGCCCATATAACCTGTGCTAGACTTGGACATCTTCACTACATCATGCGGATTGTCAGGATTCTGTACTGCCACTGAATACCTACCGCCACCCAACCGTTTCGTCTTAGAGTCCTTATAACTGTTATCCAGGCTGAATCTCCGTCCTGCGGGCGGTACCTGACCTATTTCCGCGTCATATTCGGTTAAATCTCTCCTGCCTTCCGGCACGCCGGATAATCTGTTTTCTACGGTCTTTTTGACTATGCTATTAACTCTATTAGTTAATGACTCTTGTACTAGTCTTTCTAATCTTCCTGTAACAACATCGTCTACTACCGTATTAGAGACTCTTTTAATAAGATCGACTTTAACGTTTCTATCTCTAGCTAATCGTAGTACGAGCTTAGAGAGAGTTTGTTCTTCTTCTCTATTAGTAATAATGACTGAGAGGGAGTATTCTTCTTCTTGGTCGGTCTTCCATTCTTGCATATAAGGGAGTAATCCGGGGATTTCTTTTAGTATTCCAAAAAATCGCACTTGCGCTTCGCGCCCTGTAGCGTGGGCGAAGTCTTTATTACTACATACAAACTCTATTTCTTTGTAAGTTATTTCGTTTAGTTCGTGCAGTCTCATTGATCGTTTCTCATGTTATGTTTGGGTAGCCAAGAGGGTCGTTTAATACTAATGTATTACCCGTGTTGCTTCTTCTAATCATTATATTAAACCTATGTAGGTCGGGTTGGAAGTTAGTGTTGTGACCGGTGGCGTATAGCCAATCGAGAGCCGTGTTTAGTTCTTCGTAGGAAGATCGTGTGTTACCGTTGTAGGTTGCTTGTACTAAGTCTACTATACTGTTCTCTGCGGAGGTTTGGAAGTTTTCTACTCTATCTCGTAGGTCTTCTTTATCACTGTTCTTTATCAGTTTAACATGACCTTGCAGGTATTTAAGCTTCGATTCAGCGGTTGGCCAATAGCGTCTAATTAACTCATACAGTTCTCTTGGGGAGAGTTTCTGTAGTGGGGTAAGTCTTTCTACTCGTGCTTGGAATTGTTTATTGTCTTTATCCATACGTACTTGGCGTATTCTTGGGAAATGTGGGTTGTCCTGCATCTCTTTATCGTTGGCTATAGCTTGTAAGAAGGCGGTATATCCGTCTACATCTAAGGAGCTATGACCAATTTGATCTTGACTCTTGCTGATCTTCATTACATCGTGAGGGTTAGTATCGTTGCCATATACATCTGCGAACTTGCCTTGTCCAATAAATTCTCCAGTTCCTTTGCTTAATCGTCCGTACATATCAGAGGTTGGCATGGCGGGGGAGACTTTCACATCATACTCACGTAACATTAACTCACACAGTTTCATATGCCTTTTCCACCAAGAGGGTCTGTGATTACTAGCTGTACTCCCATTGGGGTTCTACGCGCCATTGTGTTTCCAGGATTGGATAAGTCCATCGTAAAATCGGAAGTTAGGGATAGTTTAAATATAGCTCTTAAAAAGGCTGTGAGGTCTGGATCGTTAGCATCTACTCTCATACGCGCAATATCATCAATGCGTTCTACTATATCCCATACTAGTCCACCATTGTATTCGGAGATTTTGCGATTTGCTTCTGCTGGTGTATACATACTACCTATCTGTAGTCGTAACTTTTCCATTCTTTCTGTATATGCTTTTATAGTATTGCGGAAGAATGCATCATCAAAGTTAGCTTTGATAATGTTTAGCAGCTCTGAGGCTCGCAACGAGTTTAGGTCTTCTAGTTTCTCCATACGTACTTGGAAAGTAGTTTCATCTTTAGCTAGTCTTGCAGAGCGTAATCTTGGTGCGTAGCGTGAATCTTTATACTCGCTTTCAAGCAACCATTTGAGGTAAACAATAAAACCATCGGCGCGAGGGAAACCCCAGGTGTTTTTGCGAGATACTTTTAGGACATCGTGTGGAGTGTCTTCATGCGAATAAACAATGGAGTATGCTCCTTGTCCGAGTTGTTTAGTAGCATCTGCGGGGTATAACGGTTGGTCGAGTGTTTTTGGATACCCCCGTGGAGCATACCCTTGGATGTCTGGAGCATCATACTCGTTTAGCAATTCGTACAGCTTCATTATTAATCGAAATCCTCTGGGTCGCAATCAAAACACTGTTCACGAACAAAGTCGGTAACCTCAGCCATATCAGGCCAACCAGATTGACCAATAATACGCCCGACCATACTAGGATGTCCTTGGTGATTATCAAAATACTCTATAAGTTTTACAATGGCTTCTTCTGGTGTGCCTCCCGAAAAACTCCGTCCAGCAAAACTACCACATAGCCATTCGTTTGTAACGTGCCAAGGCATACCATCGTCTATATCACCTTTGTATCTAAATATATAATCGTTAGCGTCTGGCAAACTCATTATTAGCCTTTTAACTTCTTCTACCCTGTTATCCATTATCTTTCCTCTCTATTGCCTCTGCTGGAATAGTTCCGTGATAAACTGCATGTCCTTCTACTTGTCCTGTAAAGCGAAACTTATTATCTAAGTCAAGCTTTGTAATATCAATCTTTAATGCATCGCTGTTAATAGGTTGTTGGGAAAGATAAACAACTCCGTCGCCATCTTTCCAGTCTCTAAATAACCTAGATAGTTCTTGTTCGCTACGTGGAAGGGGATATGGATCAATCCCACCCTGTGCATTTAGGTGACGGGCAAACAACGCATGGTACCAGTAGCGTGGTCCATCATAGTATTTGGCAATTGTTATTTCGTCTAATCTCATCTTTATTTCCCGCTAACCGAAACGTTATAAGTTCCAGCGTCTAGTATTACTTCATCTTCTCTACCAGCTTCTTCTGGTCCTAAAACAAACGGCACAACAGTTAAGTCTAGTATGATATCAGAAGCATCAACGTTTGTTTGCAATACAACATCACCATACACTTGTGCCCATTCAATGTCACGTGACCAAAACGTTGGTTTGTTTAGCGTGACCTGAGGTCTAGCAGGACTCTCATCGCTGCCCTTGTATATTACTCCACCATTCTTATTAAATGGTTTCATAATCTTTCTTGCTGCGGCTGATGGGAACGGCGTAGACATATTATTGTTGCCGCGGCTTCCCCACGATATGTTTGTTAGATAGGTTAGCCACTCGTATGTTTCATCTGGATAACGTTTATACAACCGAATCCAAAACTCTTTCTCATCGTCATCAAGAAATGACAGGCGCTCAAAGTCGTCTTCTATCCCTTCATCGTCTTGTAATATTTCGTCTAGCCTCACTTTTATCTTAGTCCATGTTTGTCGATATAATCTTCTAATGCTTTACGTGCTGCCGCTGAGGCGGCTTTGGCGGCTGCCTCAACCTCATCGATGTCACGGCCTTTGGATAAATATTGTTTGTAATCACCCCGCGTTTTCCGATACAAGCTTTTAAGTTGATTTTTAATTCCAACTTTTGTTGCTTTTTTCATAGCGTCCATATACATCTCATCTATTTCGCTTCTTTCTGCCTGTATTTCCTTCATGCGTTTTATATTCTCGAGTTTCTCATAATATTTCTTTAGTTCGCGTTGGAGTTGAATAAGAGCTTTCTTATCGGTAATATCAGTATTTTTATACTTGTTGAGTAGGCCAACGAAATAATTTCTTTCTCCCTTACTCTCGATGCCATTAATATATTCTTCACCCCAGTGGATAACTTCTTGGACTGAATCGGGACTAATCTCACCTGTTTCTTTCCAGTCTCGAATCATATCTTGAACTGCGTATTTGATATTCTCCCATTCCATCATAGCAATAAATCCACCAGTAGCAACAAACGGGAGGCTCATTAAAAATGCGAATAACATCCAACCCTCTTGTTTTGTAAGTATACCTTGCGCAACCAACCCACCAGCATGTGTGGCTAGGGCTGTAAGCGTAGCGATATCTTCAGTTAGCGGCAACTTTTCTGCCATAAATTCAGAACTTCTCATTTGTTTGTTCTCCATTTTATAAGGGTTATATACAAGTTTATCACCTGAGCCTTCAAAACCATTGCGTTTATACCAAGCAATCAATTGTCGCTTGTTTAGCTTCCCCGGAGTCGTGCCGTAGGGTTTTGCATCTAAGTGTATAGGTACTCCAGTCATGTCTGAGATATTTGTTATGAGCCGTAATAATGCGGAAGAAGAGCCTGTTCGCGCTTCTGGAGCAAGTGTTTGTATAGAGTCAAGATAGACATATGCATTTGCTCCGCTACCCATTGATCGCAATGTTGCAATAGACTTACCATCACGGGAAATCCGTGCAGCATCATCGAAGGGATGCACCTGCGTGTGATCGTAATACAGCTTAGAAAACTTAGCAATAGGATCAGCATCAGTTTCATATAATTCGGCAAATCTCATCATGACCTCAGAAATACGTGTTACTGTTATTTATCGCTTTCAGTTATGTTTGCGTTTATTGTGTTTACATGGTTGATAAGTAATATTGTATATGAGAATTAATATACAGGTAGCAACACATACAGAATCAGCGTCCGCTGATATCTGTGTCTCCCCCAAAAAAATTACCCCGGAGGAACAATGGCTAGAAGTAATAAGAAACAATCACGACTAAGTCGTGTCATTAATATCGAAGAAGCAAGAGAAGTAAGCAGAGAGAGAAAAGTAAAAGTACAATTAATACCACGTAACACAGCACAAGAAGAATACATAACGTATCTAAACGACCCATCCCGCCGCATTGTGTTCGCAATCGGACCTGCTGGAACAGGTAAAACATACCTAGCAATACAAAAAGCAATCAGCGACCTTAAAGAAGGTAAAATTACCCGCGTAGTAATTACACGACCTGCTGTCAGTGTAGAGGAGAAACATGGCTACCTACCAGGAGACCTCAATAAGAAGATGGAACCTTGGACGCGACCAATTTTTGACGTCTTTGAAGAATACTACTCACCGAAGGATATTCGGACCATGTTAGAGGAGAACGTAATTGAGATAGCACCATTAGCATATATGCGTGGTCGCACTTTCAAAGACTGCACAATCATATTTGACGAATCCCAGAATACAACACCATCGCAAATGAAGATGGCATTAACTAGGATTGGTGAAGGATGTCGTATGTTTGTAACTGGAGACCTACGACAATCAGACTACAAAAAGGAGAATGGACTAAACAGTTTCTTTGAATTACTTAAAACAGCGAAGTCAGAAGCTATAGTATCAACATACTTTAAGCGTGAACACATTGAGCGCGACCCAGTAGTGGCAGAAGTATTAACGTATTACGGCGAAGATTAAATTAAATAGGAAGAAGCAAAGGCAAAAGGGGGTAGGTTTCGGCTTACCCCTTTTTTAACGTCTAGGTTTTAGTATTTACTAATGTTTAGGGTTTTGCGACCTGGAGTTCAGCTTAACCCCAAGGTCACGAAGTATATCTTTTCTTTTAGGCAATAACTGACGTACATTCTTTCGTACTCTTTCACCTTGCTTTTTCCTTGCGCCCTCAGTTAGTGGGCGGTCAGTTTTGGAACCTCGCTTAATTAATCCCTTACCATTTTTGCGCCCAGGTGTTGTGCCGTCACCAAAAATAACACTTTTAATTGGATGGCATGTGCCGCATAATGTTTGGATATTCTCTGGACGATTATCTTTGTAGTTACCATTAATATGGTCAGCGTGTAACTGCAAGGCTGGAGAAACAATTGTAGTTGTACATTTAAACCCCAGACGACCATCGCGATTCTCACAATAATCAAGCCTGTGTTGTTTATAGTTGTTTCGATTCTTATATTCTGTATATGTAAGACCAAGACTTTTTGCTTTTTCTCGATCTTCTGCTCTAGTCATTTCAGCAACAGATTTATATCCCCTCTTTTTTGCCCTCTCTAGATTTTCCGCCCTGTTCATTTCAGAAACGGATTTATATCCCCTCTTTTTTGCTCTAACCAAGTTTTCTGCCCTGCTCATTTCAGCAACAGATTTATACCCTTTACTTTTTGCCCGTGTTTTTTTCCTGTTAGTGGTATATTCGCTTGGTGTGCCAAAACCGCTGTTTAAAGCAGTTTGTATTGCGTGACATTTAACACAATCGCTTCCGAAATAGTCTACACCATTTACAGTGCTAACTCGTCTAACGAATTCGTTGCATCCATCGTGCCTACATTTATCGGTTTTCTTAATTGCCATTTAACTGATCCTTGAGTTAAAAGTAAATGGTTAGGAATTAATAAGGAATATTATTGACGTCTAGTCGTGCAGTAGGACTATCGCCCCAGTTCCATCCAGCGGGCATTGTGGTGCGCAACCTAAGTGTGCTGTCCAACCTATTAGCATCTGCTGTAGCGATATATGCAATTTTTAAATTGTCAGCAACAAGTTTTTCGAGGTCTTGTACGACTGAATGAGGAACAAGTGAAGGCAATTCCATCTTTTTAGCTTCCTTAATGCCTTCCTGTATCCGCTTAACAATTTCTTTGTGTATAAATATGCAAGGAACAATGTGTTCCCTATATGTGCGCGTGGCGCTAGGGGAATTAATTGCGATAGTAGAATCGTGAGCATCTGCCGCCATCAACGTGCGCGCATAGTCCAGCATATATTGATCGCGTTCTTTAAATGCGACCAAATATCTATTTACAATTTGTGCAGGATCGTACACTCTATCAAACAAAGTCTGCCCCATCACAGGATACAAATGACTCTCATCCTGTACCTGCTCATCAAGCAATAGTTCTTTGAGGGCCGCAACAATGTTGGCTACGTCTGCTTCAGTAGACCACGAGTAATCAAAATAGATTCTCGATGACTTGAGTGCTCCTGGTAACGATGAAAGGGAATTTACCATTGTCTCGGGAGCTTTTTTATGGTCAAAGAGGATTCGGAAAAATTGTTCGTTGGGGCTAGTTCTCAACTCAAGTGCAGCAATCCTATACGGGTTTGCTGGGAGTCGGAACGCGGTATGATTTTTAGCGGGTATGTCATCTACCTTAGGTTCAGGAAGTAGGTCACCTAGCTGTTGGAAAACGTCATTGAGGATTTGTATTCTACGTTGACTATTGTTCATTGTTAGTTCCTGGTGCGTTATCTGCATATTTATCTTCGCGATAGAAAAAGAGCACCTATCTCAGGTGCTCTTTTTTGCTCTACACTCTGCTTTGGGCGCCGTCTGTCCTCCACCAACCCATAGTAGTATATACTAAACCACGCAACGGATTCTTACTAGGTTCCTTTTTAAGCATAATAGCACGAAGCTCTAATAGTCGCCGGCGGCTTTTCTCCTTGGTCCCCTCATTCCATTCTAAATCGTCGCCTAATATAATCCTTGTGCGGCTATTTATGGTACCCTTCTCATCTTTTGTGAGGACGCTCCATTCCTTTGGAAAAAGTCGATTGAGCCACCCCCTACGCATATCTACTTCGGACCCAAACACCTTTACTTCAGACACCGATTGCTTTTTTTCGGTATTGGTATTCTTATTAGTAACATATTCGTCGTGCATGTCGAAGATTTCAGCAAGTCTCTGTGGTGACACCTTTGATACTACTTTCCGTGAGTGATGTCTCAATAACTTATTGATATTCTCCTCACCGTACACCTTCCTACGAGAGGCAATCCTGGCACTTACAGCCTTTTTGCTGTTGTCGTATTCATCACGACACGGCAACCCTAAATCTACATTTGCATAATCTACGTCTTCAGAAGCAGCAAACGTAACCCCATCTCTTAACAAAGGAGACAGTTCGGGCAGTTCTTCAAAATTATATTTGAACTCTAATGCCCTTATCAAGAAAGCTTCTGCCTCATCTCGAGCTTTGCGAGCCTTTATTTCACCTTCGCACCGCATTTGCCAAAATTGGACCATTGCGTCATTAAAATTACTCATCACATTCTCCCTTTACTTTACCTTTGCTAAAACCGTTTAGAACCATAGCACCAAGATACGCATCTTTAACACGCTGGGCTTGCCGCTTGTTAAGCCCGCCAGCGACTACAATAAGTTCTCTTTCAGTATGGTTGTCGGGGTTATAAAACGGATTTTGTGTATTCACCACAGTGTTCCTGGTGATGTCGTGTACAAAATGTGGATTTCTTGATCTGGAGCGTGCCGTAACACTAACGGCACCACCAAACATACGAACTGCTACAAAATAATCATTCTTCATTGTCTTCTCCCTGTTGGTCATTTAACCATGTGAGGTTGTTAAGTATTTCCTAAGTTAGGATATAATTACTATTTCCTAACTTACAATCTAATTGTATAATCATTATGCTCATTTGTCAACCGTTTCTTACTTTGCAAGTTGTTGATTTATATAGAGTTTACAAAATAATTGTAAGTCTTTGATTTTA
>Ga0102815_10002696_pt1 | contig 10758 bp, 6 predicted proteins | sample ColrivemetaGS759_FD_79113 | JGI IMG/M metagenome (GOLD analysis project Ga0102815, IMG submission 79113) | Estuarine microbial communities from the Columbia River estuary - Ebb tide ETM metaG S.759 | ecosystem: Environmental > Aquatic > Marine > Intertidal zone > Estuary | place: USA: Columbia...
TTACCTCCGGCATATCCACTAATGTTTGGATCTCCTGCCTCATCAGTAATAATTCCTGGGTTTTTTGGATCTTCTTTCAAAGCTCCGTCCCAAGAAGTGTTAGTAGGTATAACCTTGAAAGCATCTCCGTCAGCTAAATCAACTACTTTAGAAAATACACCAAGACTTGCTTCACTCATTTGAATGGCTGAAGCAGGATCCCAAGCTGTTAAAGAACCAACAATATATAGATTATCTACTGAAGATAATTTAAAAGTTAAGGTATTAAAATCTACCATTGCTACATACTTTCCAGCTGCATATCCACTTATATTAGGATCTCCTGCCTCGTCAGTAATAGTTCCTGGGTTATTTGGATCTTCTTTCCAAGCTCCGTCCCAAGAAGTGTTAGTCGGTATAAATTTAAATGCATCTCCATCTTGTAAATTTATTACTAAAGCAAATACACCATCACTTATTTTATTCATTTGCAATGCTTCTTCTGGTGACCAATTAGTTAAAGAACCAACAACATATAAATTTTCTGGTGCAGTAATTTCAGTTAATGTATATGTAAATGTATTTAAGTTAACATATACATCATATTTACCTGCAGAGTAACCTGAAAGATTTACTTCTCCTTCTTGAATTAGCATGCCATCATTTTCTGGATCTTTTCCAAAATCACCATCATAATCAACATTTGTTGGTAAAAATTTAAATTCAGCACCATCAGCCAAATCCAGTGTAATTTCAAATTCATTAAAACCTACATTTGTCATTGCCAATGCATCAGCTGGCGACCATTGAGGGTCGGTAATATTACCGACAACATACAAGTCTGTATATTCAACTTTATAAGGTGTTAAAACAACTGAAATGGTTTGTGTAATTTCACCATTATTCAGAACACGAACATCTAAGCTAACAGCTTTTTCTGGGTCTAATCCCATGACATCAAGTAAGAAGTCATTTATTTCACCAACAGTCATACTAAAGTTTTTAGCATCAGTAGATCCTAATAAATATGGTGCTTCAAAATCAGTTCCAGTTTCTGCAACTTCAATATCAAAAGTGCCAGTTGTACCAGATAGTGTTTTCCAAGAAATAAACAAAGCATTGTTATCTAAATTGGTATCATTCAAAACAATTACAGTACCAGATGATGGTGTAACTATTTGAAAACTTTCTTGAGCTGGTAATATTCCAAAGTTCTCGTTTTCATCACATGAAATAAATGCAAATGTAAAAACCAAAAGAACTATTATTTTATTTAAATATTTCATCTTTTTAAAAGTTATATATTATTAATTAGCAGTTATACTGTAAGTATATGCTCTAGGATTACTTAAGTCTAAAACCACACGGTAATTTCCTGCAGGCCCTTCAAAAGTATAATCTCCATCTCTGGTTAAGAAACCATCTGCATCAAAAGAACCGTATTGGAAAGCCCAATCATTGTTTCCTCTAAATTTAAATGGACCAGCTACAAGATTAATATCTATATAAAGTGTTCTGGTTTCAGAATCATAAATCATATCAGTATCACTATCCCATCCAGTTGGAGTTGCAGCACCTATAATACCCCAGCTTACAGCTTCTGCAGAATAGGTAAGTTTATCTGTATTGGCTTTTACAAAATAATATCCGGCAGGGTCACCGATACAATCTTTTTCATCGGTTTCAACTAATTTACCTGTGAAAGTACCATCATCAGCCCAATCTGTATTTCCCCAAAAGAACCCACCAGTTTGGTCTGGAGCTACAAATTTATAACCGCCATCTAACCATATATAACCTTCATAATCAGTTTCTCCAAAAGCTGAAGCAGCTAATAAAGGAGCAGTTGGAGGATCCCAACCTTGATGATTTCCTGGCACTGCAATTGCTGGTAAATCTGTTGTAAATGGAGTAACTACAATTGTTAAAGTTTCAGATGTTTGTGTTTGAACGTCAAATGAACCAACTGATGAAATTATTCTAATATCTAAATCACCTTCAACAAAAGGATCCAGTCCAGCACTTACTGCTGCTCCATTAAACTCTTGAATATTCCAAGTTAATGTTAAATTTGTTGTAGAACCTGCTAAATAAGGTTCGGCGAAATCAGTACCTGTTTTTGCAAATTGCACAGTGTATTTAATTTCAGTTGGCACATCATAATCAGCAGCATTCCAAGTTAATGTTAATGCCGGATTTGTAGATAGTTCTTCTGGGTTCAAAACGTATTTTGATCCCATTGCTGGAGCGGTAATTTCTCCATTACCGCTTGGTATAATTACTAGTTGCGTTTGATCTTCATTATCACAAGATGTTATGCTAACAATGAACAATGACAACAATAAATATTTTAATATATTTTTCATTTTAATATCTTGTTTAAGATTAATAACCTGTATTTTGGGTTAAATTAGGGTTAGCAGTCATATTGTTTAAAGGAATAGGATAAACATTAAAGTGACTTGGTAAAGCAATACCGTTAGGGCTACCGCCTTTCCATACCCAATTGTAATTTCCACCTGTGAAAAGTCCAAAACGGATTAAATCCTGTCTTCTATGACCTTCCCAGTATAATTCTCTTGATCTTTCGTCAATTAAGAAACTTAAAGTTAAATTTCCTTCAGAAATGGTTGTTGAACTAGCTCTGTTTCTCAATGCATTTACATATCCTACGGCTTCTCCCATTGTTCCACCAGAACCACCTCTTACAACAGCTTCAGCATACATTAAGTAAACATCAGCAAGTCTGAATATTACATAATCAGTATCCACAAAAGTTGGGTCTGAACCCGCTGCTCCTGAAGAAGTAATATTTTTAAATTTTGTAATGATAAATCCAGAATCTCTGTCTCCTATATCAACAATTTCAACATCTCTATTAGTAGTTATCAGTGAATTTCTTTTATCTGTTAATGGAACATCTCCATTTAAGAACTTTTGAGCAAATTGCTTTCTAACTCTTAAGGCGCCACCCCAACCTTGAGCACCTAAATCTTCAGCGTTACTTTCTAAACTACCAACTTCTCCATTGATAATAACTGTCGTTGCACCATAGTTTTGAGTAGCAACACCATCATTTACAGCTACAAATATAATTTCTTTTTGAGCAGCTTCGTTAGCATCGTTGTCGGCCAAAAAGTTATGATAGTAATCGGTAGCTAAACCATATCCACTACTCATAATTTTTTTACAGTAAGTAATACATTCCGTATTTTTATCTTGATCGATATATACCTTAGCGTTTAAATATATTTTAGCTAAAATCATCCAAGCCACACTTTTGTCAGCTCGTCCATATTCGTTTTGCTTAGGAGCTATTAGGTCACTTTCGATATCCAATAATTCAGATTCAATAAATTCAAACAACTGCTGTCTTTCATATTGAGGTCCTTGATAAGTTCCAACAGGATCATTTTCTGTTACAAAAGCAGCTTTTCCATACAAATCCATTAAATTGTAATATGCATAAGCTCTTAATAATCGTGCTTCAGCTCTAAAAGCTGGCATTTGATCTCCAACGTCAGCTGTATGTCCGCGAGACTCTAGCATTTCAGGAGTTGATTGTCTTAAAAATTCGTTGGTTAAAGCTACAGAGAACATTAATCTACTGAAGTTACCTAATAAAATGGTATTTGTTGCAGACCAAGTATTTCTTTGAATCGCTTTTACAGCACCACCTTCATCATTTTCATATGACCAAATTGGTTCGTCGGCAGCTAAATCTTGTAAGTACCAAATAGTTCTCATATATTGGCTTGTCCCAGCGTCAATACCTTGTAGGTTTGAGCTTCCAGTACCTGAAGTTGAGGTTAATGATAAGTTACCATAAACACCAGCCAAGGCCTGTTTGTATGAATCTGAAGTTGCAAAGAACTGCTCAGATAAAAATTCGTCATCATCTTTTGGTGTCACATTTAAATCATCAGTACAAGAAGTAAAGAGAATTAGTGTACCCAAAAAGAAATATAATTTATATAAATTGATAGTTTTCATTTTTTAGTAGATTTAAAAATTAAAGTTAGCACCTAACATATAAGTTCTAGGTCTTGGATAAATAGTATTGTCAATTCCCCCAAAAACCTCAGGATCTAAGCCACTATAATTTGTAACTGTAAACACGTTTTGTACACCACCCCAAACTCTAATCGTACCAGGTGTTTTGAATTTATCAAAGGTGTAACCCAATGTAATGTTGTCCATTTTTAGGAAGGAAGCATTTTCCATATAGTAATCAGAAATAAGTACATTACTAGTTTCATTGAATCCAGATTCTAAAACTGATACTGGAACATTTCCAAGGGCTTCTGTAGCTTGTAATAAGTTATACTGAGCTCTGTTAGAATTAACATTGTTATACATGTAGTTTCCAATGCTAGCTCTTAAATTGAAACCAAAGTCAAAGTTGTCATAACTCATAGAAGTTTGGAATCCCATAGTAATATCGGCATTTGGTTTTTTGTAAATGTATCGGTCACTTGGGTTGATAATTCCATCTTGGTTAATATCAACATATGCGCCTTCAATTGGCATACCTGCAGTATCGTATAATTGTTTGTAAACAAAATATGAATATGGAGCAAAACCTTCTCTGTGAACTTGTATTCTTGAACCGGTACCACCACTAATTCCACCAACTTCAATGTCTTGACCAGAAGCCAATTCATCTATTTTTGTTTGGTTGAAACTAATATTATAATCGGCATTCCAATTAAAATTGGAAGTTTTAATAATGTCAGCTCCAATAGAAAATTCAAGACCTTTTGAAGTAAATTTTCCAATATTTTGCCAACCTGAGTTACTAAAGTTAGAACCATCGGCAATTGAAACATTTGACAATAAATCTTTAGATTCTTTTAAATAAACTTCTAATGAACCAGAAAGTAAACCTTCAAATAAACCGTAATCTAAACCAGCATTGTAGGTAGTAGTTTCTTCCCACTTAACATCCTCAAATTTTGCTTGTGGTTGTCCAATTGGATAAGAATTGTTTCCGAAAATATACTGAGAAACTGAGTTTCCAGTTACATATCTTCCTAAATAAGCATAGGCAGCATCAATATCTTGTTGACCAGTTATACCCCAGCCTAAACGTAATTTAAGGCTAGAAATAGTGTTAGAATCTTTTAAGAAATCTTCATCACCAATTTGCCAAGCAAATGCAGCTGCAGGGAAATTACCCCAACGATTGTCTTCGCTGAATCTTGAAGTACCATCTCTTCTGTAAGATAGTGTAAATAAATATTTGTCTAAATATGAGAAGTTTGCTCTTGCAAAGAAACCAATCAATACAACATCCGGAAGTGTGTAAACATCTGATTCAGAATCTGGATCAACCATATTTCCAGTATCAAAATTCTCACCTTCAAATTTTTGATAAGAATAACCAGCTGTAGCGTCTATACCAAATTCGTTAATTTCCTTGCTGTAAGCCAAATAAGCATCTAATAATTGATTTTTTCTAAAACTTGTATATTCCACTTGAGAACCTTGAAAGGGAGTGTTTACTCCTGGTCTCCACCCATTGATGCTTTTGTCAGATAAGTAATTGTGTCCATCACCTTCAGTATAATCATACCCTAAGTTAATAACAGCCCTAAGGTCTTCAAAGAAGTGTAATTTATAATCCAATTCTACATTCCCATAAAATCTATTTACAGCGCTTCTGTTGTCACGTTGCATTAAACTTGCAACTGGGTTTCTAGGCGCATTCATTGGTTCACCAGCTTTGTGGTATTCAAAGAAACCTCCAAAAGGAGAACTTGGGTCGTACACAGGTTGTGTAGGATCAAAAATTAAAGCAGTTCCTTCAACGCCATCAGCAAAACGGTTAAATTCATAACTCATATTAGCATTGAAGTTAACTTTTAAATGATCATCAAAAAACTTAGGATTCATGGCTAAATTTGATGAAAGTCTTTCAAATTTATCAGTTCTTCTTAAACCAGGAGTATTGGTATAACCAAACGAAAGTCTTGTTGGTAATGCTTTTAGAAGCATTCCGTTAAGAGAAATAGATTGATCGGTTGTAAAACTTTCATCATAAATTTCATCTTGCCAATCGGTAGTCGCAGCCCCAAGTTGTTCAACAGATATACCTGTTTGACCTCCTGCTACTCTTTCGGTAATTAAATTGCTAAATTCACTTGCTGAGAAAACATCAATTTTATTCGCAAGTGTTTGGTACCCAACTTTAATGTTGTAATCAACAGCAAAAGTTTCTTTTCCTCTTTTAGTAGTAATAATTATTACCCCATTTGATGCTCTTGAACCATAAATAGCCGTAGCAGACGCATCCTTTAAAATAGAGAAAGATTCAATATCATTTGGATTTAAAGAAGCCAAAGGTGATCTTGATCCACTAGCATTTGAACTAGATATTGGTAAACCGTCAATTACATATAAAGGATCGTTTGAAGCTCCTAAAGAAGAACCACCTCTAATTCTAATTGCAGACCCACCACCTGGAGAACCATCAGTAGTAACATTCACACCAGCAACACGACCTGTAATAAGACCTTGTGGATTCACAATATTACCTTGGTTAAAATCTTTTTGTGTTACAGCAGCAACAGATCCAGTTGCATCTTTTATAGTAGTTGTACCATAACCAATAATCACAACCTCATCCAAAGCTTGTGCATCTTCCATTAATACAGCATTAATAGTTGTATTGTTCGTTATTACAATTTCTAAGGTTTTAAAACCTACATAAGAGAATACCAATACTTCTCCAGTTTTTACATTTTCCAAGGAATAATTCCCGTCAAAGTCAGTTGAAGTACCTATTGTACTTCCTTTAATAATAATGCCAACGCCAGGTAAAGGATTACCCGAAGCTTCTGTTACTTTTCCTTTAATTGTTTGTTGAGCAAACATAAATGCAGGAAATAGAAGAATGACACTAAACAAAAAAATTCTAAAATTTTTCATCTATTTTAAGTTAATTAATAATTAAGGTTTGTTTTTAATAATTTGTACTATTTTTTTACTTTTCACAGTGTGAATTTAAGAATTTAACGTAGAATTAACACCATTTCAAATGTTACGCAAACGTTTTCGTGTTTATAAGTTTTTCACTCTAACGTTAGAGTTGATTCATTTTTTTTCTTAAAAATCTCTTAAAATTTATTAAAATAGCATTTTTTCAGGTTAAATTTGAATAAGAAACCAATAATCTTACACCTTAAAATAGTACAAAGTTTGCTTATTAATTTTATATTTGTAAAAAACGGGTTAACAATTTTATATGAAGCCAAGAATAACGCTTAAAAATATCGCAAAAGAATTTGGAGTTTCTATTTCAACTGTTTCAAAAGCACTAAAAGGCAGTCATGAAATAAGTGAAGAAGTGAGACAAAGAATTCAGGCTTATGCAGATTATTACAACTATAAGCCAAATAATTTAGCGTTACAACTTAGAAATCAGAAAACTTCTGTTATCGGTGTTATTATTCCTGAAATTGTTCACCATTTTTTTTCAACGGTAATTGATGGTATTGAGCAATATGCGAATGAAAAGGGTTACAATGTAATGGTATGTGTTTCAAATGAATCTTATGAAAAAGAAGTTTTAAACTTTAGTTTACTTGCTAATGGAAGTGTTGACGGCTTAATAGTATCTGTAGCAAGAGAAACACAAGAAAATAAAATATACAAGCATTTTGAAGCATTGACAAAAGATGAGTTTCCATTGGTTTTATTTGACAGAATTATTGATGAGATTCAGTGTGATAAAGTCGTTATTGATGACGTTGGAGGTAGTTTTAAAGCCGCAAATCATTTAATGGATGTTGGGTGTAAACGTATAGCATTGCTTACAACGGAAGATTACGTCTCAGTTGGTTCATTAAGAAAAGAAGGCTATATAAAAGCTTTAACAAGTAAAGGAATTGCCATAGATGAAAACTTGATTTTTAAATTAGATGATAATAAGGGCTTAACACCACAAATAGAAAAAGTATTTGATGTTCCAAATCCACCAGATGGAATATTAGCAGTAAATGAAATATATGCTGCCAATGCGTTGATAATTGCTAAAAAAAGAGGCCTTTCAATACCTGAAGATATTGCAATTATTGGTTTTACGAGCGGGCTAATTTCTAAATTCACTTCACCTCCTTTAACTTGCGTAGAACAACACGGATTTTTAATGGGAAAACAAGCTGCAGAATTATTGATCAATAGAATTGAAAACAATGCACCTTTAGTATTTCAAAAAGAAGTGATATCTACAAATCTTAAAATCAGGAAATCAACTTCGCTAGATTTTTAAAATATTGTTTTTTAAGGTATTAAAATTAATTTTTCTACTAAAAAACATTTACAACTCAAAGGTTATAGTAGAGAAATGTTAATATTTTTTGTCTAAATCTCGTTTTAAAATAGCAAAAGTTTAGAAAATATATATATCTTTGAAAAGTAAAATAAATTTACATCTACTATTTTTTCACACTTCTCACAAAAAAACTTTAAGCCTTTTAGGCCTTAAGTTCTTATAATTATTTAATATTATTATAAAATGGAAAAACGGAAACTAAGTTTCTGGGACATCTGGAACATGAGTTTCGGTTTCTTGGGAATTCAAATGGGTTTCGCATTACAAAATGCAAATGCGAGTAGAATATTACAAATTTTTGGAGCTGATGTTCACGAATTATCCTGGTTTTGGATTGTTGCTCCTTTAACAGGTCTAATTGTTCAACCCATTATTGGATATTATAGTGATAAAACTTGGACGCGACTTGGTAGAAGACGACCTTATTTTTTAACAGGTGCTTTATTGGCATCTATGGGATTGGTTTTAATGCCAAATGCCGATATGTTTACAGCTTTTTTACCTGCTTTATGGGTAGGAGCTGGGATGTTAATGATTATGGATGCTTCATTTAATGTAGCCATGGAACCATTTAGAGCATTGGTTGCTGATGTTTTACCTTCCGATCAACGAACACTTGGTTTCAGTATTCAAACTGTACTAATAGGTATTGGAGCTGTTATTGGTTCTTGGTTACCTTATGTGTTAACAAATTGGTTTGGTGTTTTGAACGAATCTCAACCAGGCGAAGTACCAACAAATTTATTGCTGTCTTTTATTATTGGTGCATCCGTTTTAGTAGTAAGTATTTTAATTACGGTATTTACTACCAAAGAATATTCTCCTGAAGAAATGGCTCAATTCAGTTTAGCCGAAGAAGAAGTTGAAGAAGAATCTTCAAGCTTGTTTGATATTTTCTCAGATTTTAAGAAAATGCCTTTAACAATGAAACAATTGAGTTCAGTTCAATTTTTCTCATGGTTCGGATTGTTTGGTATGTGGGTTTTTACAACACCCGCAATTGCACACCACGTGTATGGCTTAGCTTTAGATGATCATGGAGATGCATACCAAATTGCAGGGGACTGGGTAGGGATTTTATTTGGAGTGTACAATGCAGTATCTGCGGTATATGCTTTCTTTTTACCAGCAATAGCTAAAAAATTAGGAAGAAAAATGACATATGCAATTGGATTGGTTTGTGGCGGATTAGGTCTTATTTCTATTTATTTTGTACCAAACGAAAACTGGTTATTCTTATCAATGTTCGGAATTGGAATTGCCTGGGCTAGTATTTTAGCAATGCCATATGCAATTTTAGCCGGTTCAATACCCGCTAAAAAAATGGGTGTTTATATGGGGATTTTTAACTTCTTTATAGTTTTACCACAAATAATCAACGCAATAATAGGTGGTCCAATAGTTAAATATGTGTATGGAGGTAATCCAATATTTGCATTGATAATTAGTGGGGTTTCCTTATTAATTGCAGCAGCCTTAGTAACAAAAGTAAAAGATGTTGATGATACAGTAATTATTGCAAATAATTAAACATGAAAAAAGAAATAGCATTTATATTTGATTTAGATGGCGTAATTGTAGATACTGCGAAGTATCACTTTTTAGCTTGGAGAAATTTGGCAGAATCCTTAGGATTTGAATTTACCGAAGAACACAACGAGTTGTTAAAAGGAGTAAGCAGGGTACGTTCATTAGAAATTTTATTGAATTTAGGTAATAAAACAATTTCAGAAGAACAAAAGCAAAACTTATTAGTTGCTAAAAACACGGAGTATTTAGGCTACGTAAATAAAATGACTTCGGAAGAAATTTTACCAGGTATTGATAATTTGTTAAATTATTTAGATGCCAACAATATAAAATATGCATTGGGTTCGGCAAGTAAAAATGCACCATTAATTTTAGAAAAAGTAGGACTTTTAAATAGGTTTACTGCCATTGTTGATGGGAACGATGTCTCAAAAGCAAAACCAGATCCTGAAGTGTTCTTAATAGGAGCTCAAAAATTACAAATGAAACCAGAAAACTGCATAGTGGTTGAAGACGCCATTGCTGGTGTTGAAGCTGCAAATGCAGCAAATATGGTGAGTATTGGAATTGGAGATGCCAAATTATTAAATAAAGCCACTTACGTTTTAAAAGATACTGCGGGATTTACAACTGAGTTTTTAAAAAAAATAATGAAATAAGAATATGAACAAGAATTATATTATTGCTAATGAATGGTCTATTATTGAAGATGGTTTTGATGCTCAAAATGTGGAAGCTTCAGAAAGTTTGTTTAGTATAGGAAATGGATCCATGGGCCAACGCGCCAATTTTGAAGAAGATTACAGTGGTAAAACTTTCCAAGGGAGTTATATCGGAGGTATTTATTACCCTGATAAAACAAGAGTTGGATGGTGGAAAAATGGCTATCCAGAGTATTTTGCAAAAGTTTTAAA
>Ga0102815_10002698_pt1 | contig 10755 bp, 11 predicted proteins | sample ColrivemetaGS759_FD_79113 | JGI IMG/M metagenome (GOLD analysis project Ga0102815, IMG submission 79113) | Estuarine microbial communities from the Columbia River estuary - Ebb tide ETM metaG S.759 | ecosystem: Environmental > Aquatic > Marine > Intertidal zone > Estuary | place: USA: Columbia...
AATAGGGGTTCGTGCGCGCCCCAAGGGGCAATCGCTTTGGGGGCGTTGGCGACCATCAAGCCGATCAGCCCAGCCCTCGCGATGCGGTCAACTTGAACCGACAAAGCGCCACAATGATGCGAATTGGTGATGCCAACAATGGCGATGCCCAAGTCTTCGGCGACAGGGATCACAGCGGAACGGGCTGCATCCAATGCGGGATAGGCAAAGCCGCAATCGGCGTCGATCAAAATGGACGCGGCGTACTGCGACATCGTTCGAATGCCTGCGTTTGGGTTGATTTTGCCTGAGCGCAGTTGCGCAACATAATCGCCAAGCCTTGAGAACCCATGGCCCACCTGCCCCTCGGCTTCGGCGGCGATGAGGGCATCGGCGACTGAGGTTGATGCCTCAATTGTTGCGCCTGCTGCCGTCAGCGTGTCACGGATCAATTCCGTGCCCTCGGCGAGGCTGATCCGGGTGGTAGACGTCATTGGGGGCCCTATGCTGTCGTCGAGGGGCGAAAAAAGACGGCCCCGCGAGCGGGACCGCCATGCTGTGAAATTATGCGCTGCGATACAGTTTGGTCATAGAAAACTCGCGGTGCCCAAGGGCCTCGGCAGCCGTGTTGCGACCGTTTGCAGTGCGGCGGATCATCTCGATCAGCGCATCGCCAGCCTCGTCAATCGTTTGCTCGCGGCGCAAAATGCCCGAGACATCGACGTCAACATGCTCGTTCATGGTTCGCACGGTGCGCGGATTGGCGGTGATCTTGATGACCGGCACAATCGGGTTGCCGACCACATTGCCCTGCCCGGTTGGGAAGGTGTGGATCACGGCGCCACCGGCGGCCATCAATGTCACGCATTCAGCGGCAGCCGAAGACGAGTCCATGAAATAGAGGCCGTTGCCTTGGCCGGGGGCTTCGGCTGGCTCAAGGATGTCAATGAACTGCGACGTGCGGCCGATCTTTTCCAAGTTACCCAGCGCCTTTTCTTCGATGGTGGTCAGGCCGCCTTCGATGTTGCCCTTGGTGGGCTGGCTGTCGGACAAGTCATCAGTCTGATGCGCGAAAATCACGTCATCCTGATATGACTTCCACATCTTATACCAGCGCTCGCCAACCTCTTTGTTGATCGCGCGGGTCTGACAGATGTGCTCTGCGCCGGTGATTTCCGAGGTTTCGCCGAAGAACCCGGTGATCCCTTCTGGCAAGAGTTTGTCATACATGTTGCCGACCGTTGGGCACGAGCCCAAGCCAGTGGTCGTGTCGCTCTCACCGCATTTGGTCGAGATCCACAACTCATTGATCGAGCACTCTTCACGCTGCATTTCAGTGGCGTGGTGGACGAAGTCTTTAGCAGCCCACGATGCGGCACGGATGGTCTCGAAATCGCCTTTTTGCTCGATCGAGAACTCGGCGACTGGCTTACCCGTCAAACGGATGCCGTCCGCAATCTTTTTGGTCCAGCCGGGTTCGATCCCGATGACCACAACCGCCGCGACGTTGGCGTTTGCGCCGGTTCCGATGATCGTGCGAAAATGCACGTCAAGGTCTTCACCGAATTGCAGACGGCCATAGGCGTGGGGAATAGCCATCGTGCCTTTGACGTTGTTCGCGACAGCTTCGCAGGCTGCGTTCGAGATGTCGTCGACCGGCAAAATAATGACGTGGTTCCGCACGCCGACGCGGCCGTTTTCGCGGCGATAACCGTGGATGGTGATGTTGGAGTACTTCGATGTCATGGGGAAGGTCCTTACCAGCGCTTGGTTTTGCAGTTGTGAGTGTGGACGTGAGCGCCCTGTGGAATGTCGGCAACGATCTTGCCGATGTCCTCGCCGTATTTGGTCGCGGTCTCGCCCGCCTTGAGATCACGCAGCGCGATCTTGTGGCCGATTGGCACGTCGGCACCCGCTGTCAGGCGAAACGTCGAATTGTCATGGGTGATGCAGCACAGCATATCCGTACCAGCGGTCAAGCCTTCGACAACGACAACGCCGACATTGTCCTCGTGATCGTGCACCAGAAGCTGTGGGATTTCGTTCGGAATAGGTTTGGGATCAGGCATGGGAGTCTCCGGTTCATGCAGGTTTGAGAATGATTTTCGGTGCGGCGACAGTGCCCGCCCGAATGTCGGCAAAGGCGCGTGCGCCCTCGCTTAAGGCGCGTGTTTCGGTCCAATCCAACGCACCCAAGCGGCCATCAAAAATGGCCCGCGCGGTGTCGCGAAAGTCTTGCGCGGTATAGGTATAGGTGCCGATGAAGCCGATTTCTTGCAGCGTCATGCGCCGAATATCGAGGCCTGCAGTTCCACCGCCCAAGCCGATGTGCAGCACAACTCCACCGGGCCGTGCGCGCGCTGAGGCCATCGCGCGGGTGGCGTCATAGCCGACGCCATCGACCACCAGATCAAACATGGCGTCACCCAGATCGTCCGCGGACATCACGGCAATCTGCTCGCCTAAATGCAGGCCCGAGCGACGCAAGCTATTGGGCTCAACCAAAGTTACGGTTTCGACGCCTTGCGCCAGAAGGCTCAGCGCCGCGCCGACACCGATGGCGCCGCCACCGATCACGAGGCCCCGATTGGCCCGGTTATCATCAAGGGCAGACAGCCCCATGCGCACAGCGTGCCAGCCGCAGGCAATCGGTTCGGCCAAGGCCGCTTTGTCGAATGAAATGCCTTGTGGGATGGTGACCAAGTTTCGCGCCGGCATGGACACAAATTGCGCAAACGCACCCTCACGCGGGGCCATTGAGATGATCTGGCGCGTGGTGCAAAGGTTATCGCGGCCAGACTGACACGCGGCGCAGTGACCACACGTCACCAAGGGATTGATCGTCACCCGTTCGCCATCACGTGGCCCGCCAACAATCTCGCCAGCCCCCTCGTGCCCAAGAATCAAGGGTGCGGGCCGACGGTCGTCGTGGCCTAGATAGGCGTGCATGTCCGAACCACAAATGCCAACGCTTTCAATGCGGATCAGATGCTCCCCAGCCGCTGAAACCGGCTCTGCAACATCGCGATACTCCAGCGCCTCGGGCGCCGTATAAACCAGAGCTTTCATTTCGCCGTGAACCCCCCATCAACCATCAGAATCTGTCCGGTGACATAGGCCGACATATCCGAGCACAGGAACAACAACGGCCCATCAAGGTCGCTTGGCTCGCCGTTACGCCCGATGCAGGTTTGCGCGGCATTCCGTGCGGAAAGTTCGGGGTCATTGAACACCGGAGCCGTCAGCTCGGTGCGAATAAACCCCGGACCAATTGCGTTGACGTTGATCCCATCGGCTGACCACGCCTGAGCCATGGCACGGGTCATCTGAGCGACACCGCCCTTTGACGCGCCATACGACAACCCGCCCGCAAAGGCGCGATACGACTGAAGCGATCCAAAATTCACGATCCGTCCCCAGCCTTTTTTACGCATACCGGGCACAAGGTGTTGCGACAGGAAAAACGGCACCGCCAAGTTCAAGGTTAGGGTGACGTCCCAGCCTTCGGGCGTAATATCATCGGCGCGCTCGCGCGTGTTGATCCCTGCTGCGTGAACGAGGATATCGGGCGCGCCAAACTGCTCGGATGCCAGCACAGCGCAGTCCTTTAGCCCGGATCTGTCGGACAAATCATGGGGCAAGGCGGCGATGCTGCCGTCACCGACCTGTGCACAAAGCGCCTGCAACGCATCGGCGCGACGTGCGATGGCGACGACCTGAGCGCCCGCCGCCGACAGTGCCAAAGCGGCCTGCCGACCCAATCCAGAGCTTGCGCCTGTGACGCAAGCCACGCGCCCCGTCAGATCGACAGTGTTTTGCCCGGCCATGACTCAGTCCTCGGCTGTGAGGTCGAAGTTGACGTCCGGGAAGTATTTCTTCAGCCGGATATCTGCCGTGCGCGCATGACCTTCCATCCCCTCAAGACGGGACAGCCGTGCCGTAGCTTCGGCGACAGGCCGTGCGCCATCACGGGTGGCGCGCTGCCACGTGACGATCTTCATGTACTTATGGACCGACAGGCCGCCGGTATAAGTCGCGGCGCGTGACGTTGGCAGGACGTGGTTGGTGCCTGACGCTTTGTCGCCAAAAGCGACGGTGGTTTCTTCGCCCAAGAACAGCGAGCCGTAGCAGGTCAGCCGCTCTTTCCACCAATCCAGATCACCAGCCTGAACTGTCAAATGCTCAGGCGCATATTCGTCAGAGGTCGCTGCCATTTCGTCGCGGTCATCGCACAGAATGACCTCGGCATAGTCCCGCCATGCTGCGGCGGCGTTGTCACGATTCACTTCGGGCAGCGTTGAGATCAATTCCGGGACAAGCCGCATGACCTCTTCTGCCAAAGGACGATGGTCCGTCACCAGCCAGACCGGCGAGTTGTACCCGTGCTCGGCTTGCCCCACGAGGTCCGCCGCGACGATCATCGCGTCGGCGTCTTTGTCGGCTAAGATCAAGCTGTCAGTCGGGCCTGCAATCATGTCAATGCCAACCCGGCCAAAGAGAATGCGCTTAGCTTCGGCGACAAATTGGTTCCCCGGACCCACAAGAATGTTGGCTTTCGGAAGGCCAAACAGACCAAAGGTCATCGCAGCAACCCCCTGCACACCGCCCATTGCCAAGATCTTGTCAGCGCCACAAATATGCGCGGCATAGATGATCGCCGGGGCGACGCCCACGCCGGGGCGCGGTGGCGAACACGCGACGATGTGCTTGCAGCCGGCAACTTTGGCCGTTGTCACGGTCATAATCGCGCTGGCAATGTGGCTGTAGCGGCCGCCGGGCACGTAGCAGCCCGCAGCCTCGACAGGCATGGCTTTTTGTCCCGCGATCAATCCCGGCACAATCTCGACTTCAAAATCTTGCACCGTCGATTTTTGTGCCTCGGCAAAACGGCGGACATTGTCATGACTGAATTCAATGTCTCGCTTGACCTTCTCGGGAACCAAGGCCGCGGCGGCCTCGATTTCTTCGGGCGAGAGTAAGATGCTGCCTTCGTAACGGTCGAACTTGGCCGCGTATTCTAGGGCTTTGGCGTCGCCGCCGCTTTCGATGTCATTCAGGATGGCCTGCACGGTTTCGTGTACGTTGTGGGCATCGCTCGTGGCGGTCAGATCCGCCTTTTTCAAATACTCTCTGGGCATGGGATTCAGGTCCTAACGATACACTTCTGGGAGGAGGGCCGTGGAAAGCGCGGGGATGTAGGCGATCAACAAAGTCACGAGCAGCATGAAGCCCACGAACGGGATGGCCCGCACGGCGATCTTGAGGATCGATTCCCCGGTTATCCCGGACACGACGAAAAGATTGAGACCAAGCGGCGGTGTGATGAAGCCAACTCCGAGCGCCGTAATCATCATGATGCAGAACTGGATCTCGTTCATCTCGATCTGTTGAGCGAGCGGGAACAGGATCGGCGCGAGGATCACGATATTAGGCGTGGTTTCCATCACGCAGCCAGCCGCGATCAGGATCAGGATCATCATCAAGATCAGCACCCAAGGCTCTTCGCTTACCGAGGTTGCGGCGGCGACAAAGCCCTGTGGGACACCCAAAATTGCAAGCGCTTGGGCCAGCGGAAGGGAGAACGCGATGATCGGCAGGATAACGCCGTTGACCTTGGCAGAGCTTACCAGCATCGCCGGGAAGTCAGAGAACTTCAGCGTGCCGAGGATAAAGCCGATGGAAATGGTCACGACAACGGCGACTGCACCGGCCTCAGTCGGGGTCAATCTGCCCGAAAAAATACCGTAAAAGATGATGCCCGGGACAAGAAACGCATACCATCCGGATTTCAGCGACTTCCACAGATTGGTGGACCATTCGCCCACAGTCATCAACCCGCCGCCTTCATAGGCATGACGCCGGTTGACCAGTGTGTTGGTGATCAAGATTGCCAGAAGGACCAAAAGGCCGGGGATGACAGCCGCAAGGAATAGGATCGAAACATTCACACCCAGCACAAGGCCGATGATGATGTAGGCGATCGACGGTGGAATGAGAATGCCAGTGCAGGCGCCCGCCGCGACCAACGCGCAGGCATAGGGCCGAGGATAGCCGCTTTCCACCAAACGATGGATGGTCATGCGCCCAACGGCAGCCGCGCCTGCCGCGTCGGACCCCGAAATGGCCGCGAACATGCCGCAGACGAGGACCGTTGCCGACCCAAACCCGCCTTTCGCCCAGCACGTTATCGCCTCAGCCACGTCGAGGAATTTTTTGGAAAGTCCAGTTCGGACCAACACGTCACCCGTCAGGATAAACAGCGGAACTGCGGTCAGCGCAAAGTGGTCGATGCCGTGAAACAGGCTTTCTCCCACGAGCGACAAGGGTAGAGCACCCGAGATCAAAAGCATCAAGATCGCGGCGGAACCGATAGCCGCCCAAACAGGAACAGCCAAAGCGAGCAAAATAACGAAAACGATGATCGGGATGTAGAAATCCCATCCCAAGATAACGGGTTGGTTCTGGAGTTGTTGCCAAAGCATGTCTCAGCCCCCCTCAATCGAACAGAGTGTCGCCTTCGTAAACAGCGCGGCCGTTACGAAGATCGGAGATATCCCGAAGGAAGGACTGGATGAGCCGGAGCATGACCAGAGCGAAGCCAAATGGCACTGCAAACAGGAACCACACTTGCGAAACCCGCAATCCGTGTGTCACCGAGCCGAATTTCCATGACAAATGCACAGCGTCCCAAGAATAACGGAGCGCGACCATGGCGACGATGAACATCACGATGTCACCGAAGATGTAGAGCAGCGTTTTGGCGGAGCGCGGCAGGTAATTCATGATCACGTCGATGCGGATGTGTCCGCGTTCCCTGACCGCCGAAGCCGCGCCAATCCATGCAAGATAGATGAAGGAATAGCGGACAATTTCTTCACCCCAGATGGACGAGTATGAAAACACCTCGCGTCTGACGACCTCGATGAACATCGTGCCCACAAGCATCACGTAGAACAACAGCAACGCCCATCTCTCGGCGTTCAGGTTCAGCGCGGAAATTATCTTGGACATAGTGTTTCCCTCTGGATTCTTGCGGTGCTGCCGCGCCACCGATCAGAAAGTCGGCGAAAATCAATGATTAGGGATGGGCACGGCCCTCGATGCTGTGAGGGCCGTGCAGTTCGTGAGTTAGGCGTCGTGGACGTAATAACGACCCATCGTGCCTGCGGCTTCTTCAAGGCGCGCAAAGGTGTCCATCGAACCAGCAAGATCAACTTTGAATTGATCCCATTCGCTGCGCTGATATCCACCAGCCGCCTGCCATTCGGCCAATTGATCATCGGAGAGCGAATGGAATTCGACGCCGTTCGCCGAAAGCTCGGACATGGCGTAAGAACGTGCGGCTGGAACTTTTGCCAAGTTTTGCGCCTGGGTGATTTCACCTGCAAACTCAATGCCTTGCTGAACATCCATTGGCAGGCTGTTGAACCACTCAAGGTTCACAGAATACACTTGGCTGTCCGGCACCGCTTGCGTGAAGGTCACGTGGCTGAGGATCTCGCCAAAACCAAAGACGTGCAACGCGCCAACCGACGGGTCAAGCGCATCAGCAACACCCTGACGGATTGCCGACGGCGTTTCGCCCCAAGCAACCGGCGTTGGGTTCGCACCAACCATACGGTAGTATTGCTGCAACATTGCTGAACCCGGAACGCGGAACTTGACGCCAGCCATGTCAGACGGCGTGATGATGGCGCTGCCACCCTGACGGACAGCCACGACACGGGGATCGATAACGATATAGAACAGCGCCTTAAAGCCAGACGCGGCGATCCTTGGATCAACCTCGGTCTTCCAGGCATCCGAGCTGGTGAGGTTCGTAAAGCGTTGGTTCGACCCGCAGAAATAGGGCAAATTGATCAGGTCGACGGCGCTGGCAAACGGTGCGAAATTCGACAATGAGTGCTGAGCAGCTTGGATCGTGCCGCTCTGAACCGACTGCGCCAAAGCACCACCGGCACCCAGCTGGCCACCTGGTGCCAGACGAACATAAACCTTACCATTTGTCATGTTCTGGATGTTTTCTTTGAGGTCCAGCTGCATGATCGGATAGCTGCGCGACGCACCCAAGACATAGGCGGTTGCCAGCGTCATAACGTGGTCTGCGGCGGCCTCGCGCTCGCGCTCCTCACCTGCGGTTTGCGCAACGGCTTCGTCTGACCACAGCACACCGGCTGCACCCGCGACCACGGCTGCGGTAAAACCACCAGCCGCGCTGAGCTTTAGGAAATTTCGACGTGCGGCGGATGCCAATTCACTGTTCTTACGCTGATCTTTCATCTCTTTCCTCCCTGAGATTTTGACTTAGTTTCGGCGTCCTTTAGCGGCGCCCTCTTTTGCCTCGCACTTCAGAATGTGCGCGACGAAAAATACCGATGCGACGAAAAGCAGGATCATTTCCATAACGTTCCCCAGCAAGGGCGCGCCTGAGATGGACCCCATTGCAACATTCGCAACGAATATCACCAAGCAGACAACGGCTCCGATCAGTCCCATGACTTTCCTCACTTCCGTCAGGCGTTGCGATTCGCCCTAAGTGTAAGCGCTTACATATAGCCATGCAAGCGCTTACATGCCACTCTGGCGCATTGCCCAACACGCAGCAATGATAGAGTAGAAGAAGCCGAGTAATCGAAAGAGCTTATGGATCACACGCCGCCATCACACGCCAAGCGACGCGCCAGCGCCCCGACACTGGCCGATGTCGCTTCGCATGCGAATGTCTCGACGGCGACCGTATCTCGGTGCCTGAATGAGCCCGAACGCGTTGTCGCAGAAACGCGCACGCGGGTTATGGCTGCCGTGGTCGAATTGGGATACGCGCCTAACTTCAATGCACGGGCCTTGGCCGCGAGAAGAACGAACACGATTGGCGTGATCATTCCGACAATGGAAAACGCCATTTTCGCGCGCGGCATTCAAGCATTTCAAGAAGAGCTTGGTAGCCATGGTTTTACCCTACTTATTGCGTCGTCCTCCTATAGCGAGGAACTGGAAGCTGAGCAGATTCAAACTCTTGTCGCGCGCGGGGCGGACGCCCTTTTGCTTATCGGCCATCACCGCGACACCAAAATCGTTGACCTTTTGAGGCGTCGTGAATTGCCCACGTTGGTCGCCTGGGCCTTCAATCCAGCCGCACCGTTACCCTCAATCGGGTTTGACAATTGCGAAGCGATGGCCGGTCTCGGACAGCTTGTCATTCAATATGGGCACCGTAATCTGGGTTTCATCTCGGCCCACACTGCAGCGAACGACCGAGCCCGCGACCGGGTCCGAGGTGTAAAGCTTGCCATGTCCGAGGCCGGCATGGATCCGAATGGCCTGCGGGTGATTGAAACAGACTACGGGATCGAGTGCGGCGCAACGGCGTTCAAGCAACTCATGGCATCAACGCCGCGACCTACTGCGGTACTATGCGGGAACGACGTCCTAGCGGTTGGAGCCCAAAGAGCCGCAAAGGAAATGGGGCTTGCCGTGCCCGCAGACGTGTCGATCACCGGTTTCGACGATATTGAACTTGCTTTGCTGGCGGACCCACCCTTGACCACCGTGCATGTTCCTCACCGGGAAATGGGTCGGCGCGCCGCTCGGATGTTGATCGAAATGCTCGAAGGTCAGTCAGTGCTACAAAGCGTCAAGCTGGAAACAGATATCCGAGTACGACAGTCACTTGGCGCGGCGCCGGGCATCGGCTGAGAGATGCCCCTCGTTCGGTAGACATTGCGGATGTCACGCTCGGCCCGAAGCCGTCATTCATTGGCCATGCAGCCGCCGCGATGCGGTTTCCCCAAAATGAATAGCCCCTAGATTTGTAGAAGCCTTGCTTGGTAATTTTGGAAGCAAGGAGGACGAGATGTCCGGAGCTAAATTCACAGACGAGTTCAAGCGCGATGCGGTCGCTCAGGTTGAGGATCGGGGCTATCCGGTGCGCGAGGTGGCCGAACGGTTGGGGGTCAGCACCAAGTCGATCTACACTTGGCAAAAGCAGTTTTCACGGCCCGCAAAGGTGATCCAAGAGGTCGATGCGCAAGCGGATGAGATTCGTCGCCTCAAGCGCGATCTGGCGCGGGTGACGGAGGAGCGGGACATCCTAAAAAAGGCGACCGCATACTTCGCCAGGGAGTCCCGGTGAGGTATGCGTTCATTGCCGAGAACCGGCTGATCTTTGCGGTCCGCGCGATGTGCCGGATGCTGTTGGTTCATCCAAGCGGCTTTTATGCATGGCTGAGAGAGCCTTTGAGCCCCCGTGCGTTGGAAGATCAGCGTCAAACCGTGCTGCTGAAGCAAGTTTGGGATGAGAGCGGCGAGGTGTATGGATACCGCAAACTGCACGATGATCTGTGCGACCTCGGCGAAGACATCAGCCCCAACCGGGCTTGGCGTTTAGCCCGTCTGGCGGGCATAAGGGCCCAGATTGGCTACAAAAAGAAGCCGGGCTCTTATGGTGGCAGCCCTGCGGTCGTGGCCGACAACACCTTGAACCGAGAGTTCGATGTCGACGCTCCGGACCAGTTCTGGGTCACAGACATCACCTACATCCGCACCCACGAGGGCTTCTTATATCTGGCCGTCGTGATTGATCTGTTTTCCCGGCGCGTGATCGGTTGGTCCATGCAGGGTCGGACCTATGCCGACCTGCCGCTGCAAGCCTTGCTCATGGCTGTCTGGCGGCGCAAACCTAAAACCAAGGTCCATGTGCATTCCGACCAGGGTTCACAATTCACCGGCTATGAGTGGCAGGAGTTTCTCGAGCAGCACAACCTAGTCCCCAGCATG
>Ga0102815_10002702_pt1 | contig 10748 bp, 9 predicted proteins | sample ColrivemetaGS759_FD_79113 | JGI IMG/M metagenome (GOLD analysis project Ga0102815, IMG submission 79113) | Estuarine microbial communities from the Columbia River estuary - Ebb tide ETM metaG S.759 | ecosystem: Environmental > Aquatic > Marine > Intertidal zone > Estuary | place: USA: Columbia...
ATGAATGCGACAATACTGTAGCCGATAGCGAGAAAATCCATGTCGATCAGAGCCTCGCCTTAACCAGTTCAGAAGCCAGCCTGCGTGCGCCGGCATCCGCATCGAGAACTGCAGCCAGATCCCCGGCCGATCCATTGCTTGTCCGTTCCATTACTTCGTTTATCAATCCAGGTATCTCGGTAAAGCGAATCTTGCGCTCAAGAAAATTGGCTACAGCGACCTCGTTAGCAGCATTCAAAACAGCCATACTATCGCCACCCTGCTGCCAGGCCTGTCGCGCCAGCGCCAGGCAGGGGTAGCGCGAATCATCGGCGAGTGTGAAGTCTAATTGGCTAACCTGCAACAAGTTCAATGGTTCCACGCCACTATCGATACGTTCGGGCCAGGCCAGCGCGTTGGCGATCGGGGTACGCATATCGGGATTACCCAACTGCGCGATCACCGAGCCATCGTTATAGGACACCATAGAATGGATAATACTTTGCCGATGCAGCAGGATTTCCACGTCATGGTGATCGACATCAAACAACCAGCAGGCTTCGATCAATTCAAGGCCTTTATTCATCATGGTGGCCGAATCCACGGAGATCTTCGGGCCCATATCCCAGTTGGGGTGCGCGCAGGCCTGTTCCGGTGTGACGTCGTCAAAAGCGGTCAGGTCGAGGTCGCGAAAGGGGCCACCCGATCCCGTCAGTACGATTTTGCGAACTCCCTTGCCGGCAATGCCGCAACCAATGGATCCGGCTGGCAGACACTGAAATATCGCATTATGCTCACTGTCGACCGGCAATAATTCGGCGTCATGCCGGCGCACTTCGTCCATGAACAGGGCGCCCGCCATCACCAGCGATTCCTTGTTAGCGAGCAACACCCGCTTGCCGGCACGCACCGCGGCCAGGGTCGGCATCAAACCAACCGCCCCGACAATCGCAGCGACGACAATATCGACCTCGGCGGCTGCGGCCACCTCGGTCAAGCCGGCTTCACCCGATAACACCTCGATGGGCAGATCAGCAATGGCCTGTTGCAGTTTGTGCGCACTGTCGTCGTCACTCATTACCGCAAAGGTCGGGCTGAAACGGCGACACAGGCGTTCCATTTCGCGATCACTGGCGTTCGCCGTCAGCGCGTGAATTTGATAACGATCGGGATGCCGCGCGACGATATCCAGTGTCGACTGGCCGATAGAACCGGTGGCGCCAAGAATGGTCAAGCGCTTCATAGCTGCGCCGCGATGATAAAGCCACTGATGAAGATCGGAGTAGCCGCTATCACGCTGTCCACCCGATCAAGCACACCACCGTGGCCTGGCAGCAATTTCCCGCTGTCTTTTACCCCAGCTTCACGTTTCAGTACGCTTTCGAACAGGTCACCGACCACCGATATCAGTGACGTCGCAAGGCCAATTATGAGGAATGGCAGCAGTGCCAGGCCCCAGCCCAGGCTGAACTGGTAAATCAGCAACATCCACAGCAGATTAGCCATCAGGCCGCCGATCACGCCTTCGCGCGTTTTGCCGGGACTGATAGCCGGAGCGAGCTTGTGGCGCCCGAAGCGCCGTCCGCTGAAATAAGCGCCGATGTCCGCGACCCACACCAGGCTGAGCAGGTAAAGCAATATCTCACCACCGTAAGTCGCCTGCAGAAAGACCAGCCCATGAACACAAATCCACAGCAGGTCGAGACTCACCCCGAGCAACAAAACCCGAACCAATAAAGGCCAGTTGCCGTGGTGACGATAAAAACAAAGCCCAATCGTGATCAATACCCACAACACCACACCCGCTAGCGATTGCCAGTAAACCAGCACCGCATTGATTAACGAGCCGGACCACCAGTAGAACGCGACAAACAGGCTAGCGCCAACCAGCGCGGCCAGCGGCGTAGTGCGCAGAGTAAGTCGTATGGCTTCAAAGCTGGCAACGACTAGAACCACGGCAAACAACATTCGAGTCCAGATGGTGTCCTGCTGCAAGATGCAGCCGACGACCACAATTGCCATGATCACGGCCGTGATGATACGTTGCTTCAGCATTCAGGGGTGACCTCGACCTGTTCACCGGTCTTGCCGAAACGACGCTGGCGTTGTTGGAACTCATCAATGGCGAGTTGCATTTCACGCTCATCAAAATCCGGCCACAGACAATCACAAAAATAAAACTCGGCATAGGCCAATTGCCACAGCAGGAAGTTACTGATGCGCTGTTCGCCACCGGTACGAATAAACAGATCAGGGTTTGGTACCTCGCCAAGCGCGAGCCCACTGGCGAACTGTTGCGCATCGATGTCGGCGATATTGATGCTGCCTTGCTGTACCCGTGTCGCCAGTTGACGCGCCGCATTGACGATATCCCAGTGCCCACCGTAATTGGCGGCAATATTGAGCGACATACCCCGGTTGCTTTTCGTTTTCACCTCACTGCGCTCGATTTGTTGGCGCAATTTAGCGGAAAACTGATCGCGATTACCGATGAAGCGAATGCGTAATCCCTGGTCATGCAACTCGTCCGTGTAGCGCTCCAATGAACGCATGAACAGCTCCATCAAATTACTGACTTCATCCTCGGGACGGTTCCAGTTTTCGCTACTGAAGGCGAACAGGGTAAGATGCTTGACACCAGCGGTCGCAAAGAACTCGACACATCGACGTGTCACTTCAACACCTTTCCGATGGCCGAAACTGCGGGGCATCAAACGCTTTTTGGCCCAACGTCCATTTCCATCCATAACGATACAGATGTGCCCGGGGTTCGATGCCTGAGATTGTGTGGTCATTAATCAGGGCTCAAGGCGTGACTAGATTTCCATCAACTCCTTCTCCTTGACCTGGAGTAATGATTCGATTTCATCCGTTGACTGGTTGGTCGTCTGCTGCACCAGATCCTGACCGCGGTGCTCATCGTCTTCGGAAATATCCTTGTCTTTTGCCAGCGTCTTCAAGTCATTGTTAGCATCGCGACGAATATTTCGCACAGCAATGCGCGCATTTTCAGCCAGCTCACGAACCACCTTGACCAGTTCCTTGCGGCGCTCTTCAGTCAGCGGCGGCATTGGCACACGAATCACGGTGCCGGCCGAGGAGGGATTGAGCCCGAGATCGGATGTCATGATCGCTTTTTCAATGATCGACACCATGCTTTTATCCCAGGGACTCACCGCGAGGGTACGCGCATCTTCAACGGTGATGTTAGCGGCCTGCCCTATCGGCACTTCGCTACCATAAAAATCGACCGTGATGTGATTGAGCAGGCTCGGGTGTGCACGACCGGTGCGGATCTTGCTGAGTTCAGCCTGAAAGGCTTCGATGCTCTTGCTCATACGATTGCGAGCATCTTTTTTAATATCTTCTATCATTTTTCTACCTCGATTCGACTGACCCGGGTTCCCACGGCTTCACCCATGGCCAAATCCAGTAATGCCTGCGGTCGGTTGATGTCACAAACGACCAGTTCCAACGCATTATCATTACATAAAATCATGGCGGCGACATCCATCACCGCCAGGCGCTTATCGATTGCCTGATCGTAGTCAAGCTGCACGAAACGCTGCGCGTCAGAGTGCTTCATCGGATCCTTGTCGTAGATCCCGTCCACTTTGGTTGCCTTGATCAGCAGATCTGCCTGTATTTCTACTGCGCGCAGGCTAGCCCCGGTATCGGTGGTGAAATACGGACTGCCGGTTCCAGCCGCGAAGATAACAATATCACCAGCCGCCAGATGTTTGCGCGCATCGCGTTGCGTGTAGGTCTCGCAAACCTGGGGCATCGCCAGACCCGACATCACTAAAGCTGCGGCACCATGACGCAACAACCCATCCTGCAACGCAAGTGCATTCATCACCGTCGCCAGCATCCCCATATGGTCTGCAGTGACTCGATCGAGTCCACCACTGGCCAGGCTTGCGCCGCGCATCAGGTTACCACCACCAACGACGCAGGCCACTTCCACGCCAGCAGCACGAAGCTCGACCAATTCCGCGGCGAGCTTGTCGATCATTTGCGGATCAATTCCGGAAGTCTGATTGCCCAGCAGCGCTTCACCACTCAGCTTGACCAGAATGCGTTTATATTTGATTTTTTGCATAGGTTTATGATTCACATTAGCCGATTACCGGTACCAGCAACCCGTCAGCTCACGGCCCTTGATACCAGGGCAGAGTTTATAGCTAAAAGCAGTGATTGATAAGGACGATTTTCCGCTATACGAGCATACTCCAGACAAAAAAAAGGCCGCGAAGGTCGCGGCCTTTTTGAGTGTCAGGCATTTAACTGCGACGCAACTTCTGCCGCAAAGTCCTCTACCTTCTTTTCGATACCTTCACCCACCTCGTAACGGATGAAACTATTGACCTCGGCACCGGCATTAGCCAGCAACTTACTCACTTTCTGATCAGGATCCTTGACGAATGGCTGACCCATCAAGGTGACCTCGGCGAGAAATTTGTCAAGTCTGCCCTGGATCATCTTTTCGATAATCTCGGCAGGCTTACCACTCGATTCCGCCTGTGCGATCAGAATACCCTTTTCCTTTTCAACAAACTCGGCAGGAATCGCATTCTGATCGACGAATTGCGGGTTAACCGCTGCAATATGCATTGCGATATCGCGAGCCAGATCGGCATCCGCACTGGAATCAACCAGCACACCGATGCGAGCACCGTGCGCATAGCTTGCGATAGACGCGTTCGATTCAACGCGCTGGAAACGCCGTACCTGGATATTTTCACCCACCTTGGCGATCAATGCCTGACGGGCTTCCTCAACGCTCTGTCCGCTTTCCAGTTGCAGGCTCGCCAGCTGCTCGACCGAGGCCGGCTGCTGCTCTGCAATCACCATCAGCACCTGGTCAGCGAACGCCTGAAAGTTATCGTCCTTGGCGACGAAATCAGTTTCCGAGTTGATTTCGAGAATCACTGCGGTTTTTGCATCGTCACTAACCATCAACTTGATCGCACCATCGGCCGCGACACGTCCGGCTTTCTTGTCCGCCTTGGCGGCACCGGATTTACGCATCAGTTCGGCAGCGGCTTCGATATCACCGTCGGTCTCTACCAATGCTTTCTTGCACTCCATCATGCCCGAGCCGGTACGCTCGCGCAGTTCTTTCACTAAAGATGCTGTTATAGCCACTTCATTTCCTCGTTGTTTACCTGCTTGAATACCAGCTGCGTATCAGTCCGCGCTGGTGTCAGTTTCGTCAGCCGCTGCATCGCCATCAGTCTTCTTGGTGGCAGCTTTCTTGGTCGCAGCTTTCTTGGTCGCAGCTTTTTTGGTTGCGGCCTTCTTGGGAGCGGCCTTCTTCGAAACCGCTTTCTTCACAGCCGCTTTCTTCGGGGCTGCTTCTGTGGCTACTGCTTCGTCTGACTCAGCAACCGCTTCAGTTGCTTCGGCTTCGACAGTAGGCTCGGCTTCAGCTGCGGGTTTCGCGGCAGGGGCAGTTGCCTTTTTAGCAGTGACCTTGACCGATGATTTCGCTGCCGGAGCTTCATCCGCGTCAACCTCGATCAATTCGGCATTGCTGGCTGCAGTCGCGATGCTCTGCTTGGCATCGAGAATAGCGTCGGCTACCAGGCGCGTGTACAGCTTGATTGCACGCATTGAGTCATCGTTACCGGGCACGATGTATTCGATATGGTCCGGTGAATTATTGGTATCGACGATACCCACAACCGGAATACCCAGCTTGGTAGCTTCCTGCACTGCAATCTTCTCGTAGCCAACATCAACAACAAACAAAACGTCGGGCAAGCCACCCATTTCCTTGATGCCGCCCAGTGTCTTTTCGAGCTTTTCCTGCTCACGCGACAAATTCAGAATTTCTTTTTTGCTGATTTTTTCGTAATTGTTGCTGGCCGCCATGTCTTCAAGTTCCTTGAGGCGCTTGATAGAGGCACGTACGGTACGAAAATTGGTCAACATACCACCGAGCCAGCGGTGGTTGACGAAAGGCATGCCACAACGCAGGGCTTCTTCCTTGATTGACTCGCTGGCGGCGCGCTTGGTGCCGACAAACATGACCTTGCCTTTTTTCGACGCAATCTTGCCAAGATAGTTAACCGCATCGCGGCACATGGGCATGGTTTGCTCGAGATTGATGATGTGAATCTTGTTGCGCTCGCCGAAAATAAAGGGAGCCATTTTAGGATTCCAGAAACGGGTTTGGTGTCCAAAATGGACGCCCGCTTCCAACATTTCACGCATAGTGACGTTAGACATTAGTTTCTCCAGATGTCTGTTGGATAGTGCTGTTAATGACTATCCCGGGTTAAGCCTCCACATACCCGACGCCTACGACCTGCTCTCTGGTGAAATGCAGGCACCCATAAACGCGTTATGGCATGTGTGTGAAGTTTGAAACACCAAATATTCCGATGTTCCGATTAATTTTGCCTGGCAGTTGCCGAAGGCGCGCGCTTTATACCATAATCCCGTATCTTCAACAACCAGACAGTCCTGATTTATGGGAGTTACGATCAAATCCAGCGAAGAAATCGAAAAAATGCGCGTTGCCGGGCGTCTAGCCGCGGATGTACTGCATATGATCGAACCCCATGTCGTCCCCGGGATTACCACCCAGGAACTCAACGACATCTGCCACGATTTCATGGTCAACGAACAAAAGGTAGTGCCCGCACCTCTAAATTACCGGGGTTTCCCACGTTCGATCTGTACCTCGGTCAACCACGTGGTGTGCCATGGCATACCGGCTGAAAAGAAATTAAAGGCGGGCGACATCATCAACATCGACATCACCGTGATCAAAGATGATTACCACGGCGACACCAGCCGCATGTTCATGGTTGGCAAACCGACGGTGCCCGGACAGCGCGTCTCGCGCATCGCCTACGAGTGCATGAAGATCGGCATTGAATTGATCAAACCCGGCGTGCGCCTCGGCGACATCGGTCATGCGATCCAGCAACATGCCGAAAAACATAACTGTAGCGTGGTACGCGAGTATTGCGGCCATGGGATCGGCCGGGTGTTTCACGAGGACCCACAGGTCTTGCACTACGGCAGGCCGAACACCGGTTTGATGCTGGAAGCGGGAATGACGTTTACCGTGGAACCGATGATCAACCTCGGTCGACGCCACGTCAAATTATTGCCCGACGAGTGGACCGTGGTCACCAAGGACCACAGTTTGACGGCACAGTGGGAGCACACCAACCTGGTTACCGACGATGGCTTCGAGATCCTGACCTTGCACCCCGAATACGGCTTCTGACCCAATGTCCACAGAACTCGCAGAGCTACTGGAGCAGGCAAAATCCGGCGGTCAACTGCAGGCCAGCGAAATTGCTGCCGGACTGGCAGCCGCGCGTCAGCGAATTTTTCAGCTGTTTGACGATGGTGTCGCCGCCGATCGACTGATTCACGAAGCTTCAGCGCAGATCGACAGGGTGCTCGAGGTCTGTTTTACGCAGTTCATCGATCAGCACAAACATCGCTGCAGCCTGGTCGCGGTTGGCGGTTACGGCCGCAGTGAATTGTTACCGGGTTCGGATATCGATCTGATGATCCTGCTGGAGCGCAAGCCTGATCGGGCGCAACAGGAACAGCTTTCAACTTTCCTGACCTTCCTCTGGGATATCGGCCTCGAGGTCGGTCACAGCGTACGCACCATTCGCGATTGCGTGCGCGAAGGTAAAGCCGATATCACGGTAATCACCACGATGATCGAATCGCGCCTGATCATCGGCAATAGCGAGCTCTACGATAAATTTCAACAGGCGATCGGACCACGCAAAATCTGGCCGGCGCGACAGTTCTTCGAAGCCAAGCTCAAAGAACAACACGACCGTCATCTGCGCTTTAACGATACGGCCTACAATCTCGAACCCAATATCAAGGAAGGTCCCGGTGGCCTGCGCGATATCCAGATTATCGGTTGGGTCGCGAAACGTCATTTCGGTACAAAATCATTTCGAGAACTGGTCGATCATGGATTCATCACCGAAGCCGAATACCGTCTGCTCGACGCCGGCCAACAACATCTGTGGCGCGTGCGCTTTGCGCTGCATCGCATCGCCGGGCGTCGCGAAGATCGTCTATTGTTCGATTACCAAAAGACGATTGCCGGTGTCTTCGGCTTCACCTCAAGCAAGCACAACCTGGCGATTGAGCAGTTCATGCAGCAGTACTATCGCACCATCATGGAACTTGAGCGCCTGAGCGAAATGCTGCTGCAGATTTTCCGTGAAGAGATTCTGCTGACCGATGCGCAGCGCCGGCTTACCCCGCTCAACGAGCGCTTCAACCTGCGCAGCAACTATATCGAAGTCGCCCATGCCGATGTCTTTAAACAGCAGCCATCGGCGTTGCTCGAACTGTTCCTGTTGATTTCGCTCAACGAAAAATGCGAGGGTGTTACCGCATCAACCATTCGTCTGGTGCGCGAACACCTGTATCTGGTGGATGAAAAATTTCGCTGCGACGAAGAGGTCAATCACCTGTTCATGCAGTTGATGAGCGCCCCCAATGGCATGACACACCAGATGCGGCGGATGAATTCCTACGGTTTCCTGGCTGCCTATATCCCGGCTTTTGCCAAAATTACCGGACGCATGCAGTACGACCTGTTCCATGCCTATACCGTTGATCAGCACACGATTTTTGTCATCCGCAACTTACGCCGCTTCGCGCTCGACAAGCACCAGGAGGAATTTCCATTTTGTAATCTGGTGTATAGCAAACTGGAAAATCCGCGCCTGCTATACCTCGCCGCACTGTTCCACGACATTGCCAAGGGTCGTGGCGGCGACCATTCGCAACTCGGCGCCGAGGATGCAACCCGCTTCTGCGTGCAGCACAAGTTGAATCGCAAGGAAACCCGCATCGTTTCGCAACTGGTGCGCGATCACCTGCTGATGTCGGTCGTGGCTCAACGTAAGGACATCAGCGATCCTGACGTGGTGCGCGATTTCGCCCGCCAGGTCGGCAGCATGAACATGCTCAACTACCTCTACCTGCTGACCGTAGCCGACATTCGCAGCACCAATCCCAAGCTGTGGAATAACTGGAAGGACGCGTTGTTGCAGCAACTTTACCGTGCCACCAAGTCGGTGATTCGAGTCGGCATCGATCACGCCCCCGACATTGATGAAATCATTCAGGAAAACCGGGACGCCGCGCTCGAAGAAATGGCCGACCTGCCCTACAGCGCCGAGCAAATCAAATCGGTCTGTGATCGCGTACCGGGTGACTACTTTCTGCGCCATCATCCACTTGAAATAAAGTGGCACTTCAATGCCATCCTCGGCAATCCCGGTCAAAGCCGCCTGGTCAGCATTCGTCAGTCAACCTACACCCGCAATACCAAGGTTTTCATCTACGGCGACGAAGCCGCGCATGCCTTCTCGCAGGTTACCGGAACCCTGGGAGCATTGGGCCTCAGCATTCTGAACGCAGAGATTTTCACCACTGTCGACAACAAGATTATGGATACCTTCATCATTCAGGACCGTAATGGACAGGCGGTAACCGAAGCCTCAACTATCGCGCAGATCGAAAAGCGATTGCTCAAGGCATTGCAATCGGATTCGATTCACAAGGGGCAGACCAATACCCGCAAGCCACGGCAGCTAAAAGCCTTCGATCACCCAACGCAGGTTCGTTTCGAGCAGGATTATCTGAACGGCCGCACCGTGATGGAGGTCAGCACCATCGACATGCCCGGATTGTTGTCGGTGATCGCTAACGTCATCGCCGAGAAAAACATCGATATCACTCACGCCAAGATTTCGACGTTGGGTGAGAAAATTGATGACATCTTCTATCTGACCACGCCGCAGGGTGCCGCCATCACCGACCAAACCGCGCTGGACATTCTCGCGGACGACCTGGTGCGGGCGCTGGAAGCCAGGAAAGCGGCCTGACGCGGCCCATTCAGATGCAGAATTCTCTCGGCAAAGCGCTCAACGCGGTAATGGATGGTGAAAACAACGCGGTCGAATTCGACGCTGCCTATTCGTTGCGCGGCGATCCGTGCACTGCCCTTCGGCAACTGCGTGCAAAGCATGGTGATGATGTGCTGCTGCTGCCAATGTCCGCAACCTCCAGTGGCGGCGGGATCTTTCAGCATCACAACCCGTCCGGGGCTGCCGTCATCGGCCTGCGCTTCGACGCTCCCCTGAAGCCGCGCCTGAGCTATGCCTCGACACCGCAACTCGACCAACTGGCGCAGGATGAAATCGTCATCGATCGCAACTTGCAGCAAATCAGTGCGGGCAGTGCGATCACCCTGAACCAGTTGAATCAAACACTCGCCGACGAGCTTGGTCACAGTTTCAAGGTGCCCGGTGCCGACCTGACCAGCTATATGTACGCAGCGGTCGGCGCAACCTTCATGACCGGTGGAATGGGTCCACAGCGGCGTTACTTCAGCGACAGCGTGACTGAAATCGCCCTCTTTGACGGGCACGACATTACTATCATCAAGGGCGATGCCCTGCGCGGTTATGCCGGCACCTACGGCTGGAGCGGCATGGTATGTGCGGTGCGCTGCAACTACTTTCGTTTCCCGGCTAATGAGATTGCGTTTGCGCTGCCGGTATCGAGTGCAGCGCCACGACTGGCCAGGTTGCTGGCACACCTCGCGCCCTATGCTTACCTTGAACTCGAGACCGAGCGGGTAAGCGCTCAGGGCGGTGGAGACGACATCATTCTGGGCATCGAGCACGTCAGTTGTGCATCGATGCAACCACTGTTGCAAGGCGCAGTCGATCACCCCGCCCACAACAGAGCGTTAC
>Ga0102815_10002709_pt1 | contig 10734 bp, 8 predicted proteins | sample ColrivemetaGS759_FD_79113 | JGI IMG/M metagenome (GOLD analysis project Ga0102815, IMG submission 79113) | Estuarine microbial communities from the Columbia River estuary - Ebb tide ETM metaG S.759 | ecosystem: Environmental > Aquatic > Marine > Intertidal zone > Estuary | place: USA: Columbia...
GACACCGAGTGGAACCGGCGGGTCGACCACCCGTGAGCTGGTCAAAGTACGTTCCAGAAAATTGACGCTCTCGAGTATGCCTTCACGCCTATCACCGTCGATGGTTACCGGTTGGTGGCGGGAGAGAAATTCGGCGACTTTAAGCTTGATCTCGGCTTGCATCTCCACGGGGATGATGGATTTCCCCTCCAGTCCAAGGTCAATCCAGCGCTGTAAGTCCTTTGGCCGGGCAATAATTTCCTTGCGAACTTCAAACGACTCTACATAAATAAAACCGCTCATCGGCGCAGAGTACTGGCGCAGCATGCTACGCGACTTAAATCGGCTGTACCACGGGTCCTGCCAGTCGAGTATCAGGGTATAACCGCTGCGGAGATAGCGAAAATCATTGACTGCGACCTTGTTGTGGTAGGCCACAAATCCAGTATCGCCGGAGGCCTGCGCCACAAATGTTAGTTGCTCCGGTTTCGGGCCGGGTTCAAATCGATAGCGCAGGCTTGCCCTGACAATATCTGGCGCTTCATCCTGGATCGGCAACGGCGTACCGTTCAGCGGATCGCGTAACAGCTTGCGCGAAGGTCCAATAGCTAACACTTCTCCCACCAGGGGTTTATTGTTCACGCCTAGCAAAGCAAGTTGTTTGCTAAAGAATTCCTGCTGTCTAAGCGATGAAACCTCGCTACCAAACCCCATCTGTTGATAAACCCCGTCAGGCAGCAGGTTTTTGAACAGTGGCACCGAATCGAGTCCGATCTCGAGTTCCGCGGTGACACCCTCGTCATCGATATAAAATTCGATGATGTTGGAGGCCAGCATGGACTTGTTGATGATCAGCGCATCGGCCCTGCTTTGCTGGGCGAATGGGATGGTGGCTAATAAGAAAAACAGGGGGACGAAATACTTCACTCAGTAATCCTTTGTGACTGGAGATCAGGGGTGGATTGACGACCAAAGTGTATTGAGTAGCCGCTTTAAACGCAATGCCGAAGACGGGTAGAGTTAAGCGTTAACGTCAAGGCACAAGTAACGAAGACATTTCACAACCCCTTACTATCAACGCTGTTGCGAAGTCATCTTTCGTATCGAAGGTTCGTGATCTGCATGCCGTGCTTCGAGTGTTTCAACAGGATAGGTCAGAAACGGATATCCCGATAATCGCGAGGAACAGCGCTGATCGTTTCGCTTCGGCATTCAAAATACATCAATAGTTAAAGCGCACCCCGACACCAACGCCCCAATCGTAGGGTTTGTCGCCCCCGATACCGAAAAGACCGTCCACGTAAGTGCCAAATCCTGGGGTAAACATCTTGCCGAGTTGCACCTCGAAAGACGAGCCGATTTCATTGTCATTCTCCCAGTCGACGGGTGCCTTGGCGTCTAATTTTCCCCAGACATTATTCTCAAACGATTGAATGGCAATCAAACGAAAGGAGGTTGTATTAACATCCGGTCCATCGTATTCCACAAAGTGCTGCACTATCGGCACCAGCACCGTGTTGTCACGCACGAATGCCATACCAAATAGCGGGGCAACCTGGTCCGACCCCGAACCGATACCCTTGTCATCATTCCCGGCATCCAGAATTATCTCACCGCCGATAGCCACCTTGTATTTCCATGACCCGACTTTGCCCACCATAGATTCCGGGAAGTAAATAGGCTTCAGATGCAGCGACTCCCAGTCGCTCTTACTGGACCCCGTCACATCGGTATCCCAATAGTGAAGTTCATATTTGAGCTTCAGGTTGGGCGTCACCATGCTCGCCCCATCCACCCAGTAATCACGTCGTTCAGGTCCCTCGAGATCAAAATACTGCGCTCGCAGATCGGTGTTAGAAACCGCTGCCAGAGGGTTAGAGGCGTTTTCTTCACCATAAGCACTGGTAGCTCCAATGGCTAACATCAAGGTCACTATATATGCCGGACAAGCTGCATATGCTTTCAAAACTTGATACATCTCTGATTTCTCCGAGCCTGGTTTTATGCATGATGACGGGGTAACGCGACCAGCGCTGATGCATTCACACCAGCGCTGGCGCATTCACTATTTTGGCTCGGGATAAGGGAACTCCTTGCCCACCGCCTCACTGGCCTCCTTGTAAACTCCGCGCAGCACCTCATCAACTTCGCCCCAGCGACCATCGATGATGAAATCGGTATATTTTATGGCTTCGACGGGAACGCCCGCATCCTTGCTGAATTGTTCTCTGTCGGCATCTCCACCGGGCGCTTGCGGCTTTCCGGCCAGGGGCGGTGCCCAGGTGGCTTCTTCCACGACTGCCATCCTCACCCGGATATCATCTTTGGTGATGTTCCAGACCATGAAATCCTCGGCCAAACTCAGTGGACCATCATAGGTTGTGCGGATGCGATCGTTCACGGTTGCAGTCGTATCAAAGTCCTTGAAGAAGTGATAGGCGACCGCCATGCGCGGTTTAATCTCCGACATCACCTTGCCGAAAGCTTCCGGTGCTGTATGCACCTGGGTGCCGACCAACAAAGCCTGCTCCGGTGTGAAGCGCATCTTCTTTACCAGGTCGGGAGCGGCAACGAAGCATTCGTGAATGGCGAGATCTGCGTCCTTCGCGTATTTTACAAACCATTTGTTGGGATAAGTATCAGAGCCGAAAACGAACTTCAGACCATTCCATTCGAGGCTGAAGCTGACTGGCCCATCGAGTGAATGGATCGCAGGAAATGAACGGACCGTGACGCCATTGTCCTCATAGATCACAGCGTTCTCGCCCTTGTAATCGAATTCGGTGACCTCAAGCGAGTAACCCCGAAAATCAACAAGTCCCACCCGGCCGGCGAGATCCCAGGTATACATTTCTTGCATCTTCTGCATTGCATATGCCGTGCCGAGCTCGGGAACGGTACTGTTAGGACCCCAGATTCGAAGTGGTTTCTGTCTCCCCATGAGTGCGCCGCCGATGAAAATCTCGGCCAGCGAGCCGATATGGTCGGCGTGCAGGTGTCCGAGGAAGATCTTATCGAGATAGTCGTACGGGATCTGCAGGGACGAAATACGTTCGGCTGATCCACTGCCGGCGTCGAAGATGAACTTGTCGCCGTTGCCAAGCTCGACCAGAAAACAGGCCGCGGCCTGGGCGGCCCGGGTGGTCGGCATACCGGTGCCACAGGCAATGACACGCATCTCATCAGCACCAAGCGCTTCGGTGTTGGGATAATAGACCAACCGATCGGAGGCAGGTTTAACCGGGGATGGCATCTCGAGAGATTTGGCGCCCATCACGACCAGCACTGCCAGGCATGCGCCGAAACCGGCCAGAAAAGTGATGCCTCGATTCTTTATGACATTCCTTAAATTCATTTTTTTTCCTCTTTAGCAGCGGGTCATCAGCTCAGCTGACGACCCGAAATGTAAGCGACTCCAATGTTCTTGTCACGGTTGAAAAGCTGTGAACCCATCTAACCCATCCAGTCAAACAAGGCGGATGGCGCAGCGGGAATGATATAGAAGCGCGTACCCCATCGTGCGCCCACGTCGTCATCGGGTGTTACTGCGTAATAGTGAAACTCTAACCCCATGCGCACCGGAACATTACCCATCTGGACGGTTTTTGTGTAACCCATGCCGAGGGGTACGGAGCATTCGTTACCGCTGGATGCTTCCCAGTTACAGATGATGTTGGGCGAAGCACCGACAGAATCCGTCTCGTTCAGAGAGTAAAAAGCGAAGTACTGCAAGTTCGTCATGTTAACGTCGGCACGATCATCGTCACCGGCATAATCCAGGTAATGCGTTACCAGGCCACCAACCTTCCATTTTGGTCCCATGTACATGACCAGTGCCGATGGTCCGGCTGTCCACTTGCCAGTACCCAGGATATCCTCTTCGGCGGTTGGCAGACCCAGGTCGAAACCTGCCCCCAGCAGAAGTTTGGCATCGCCATCCAGTTTGACTGGCTTGCTCGGGGCAAAGAGCCCGACGTAGTAACTGTCACCCAGGCCGGTGGTACGCCCGTCAAACAGATCTATGGGTTTTGGAAAATCCGATCCCGATTGTCCTGTTAAACCACCACCTTGATCATCACCAAAGTCAGGAGATGGGTCGAAATCGTCAATTTTGTCCTGATCCAGCGGCATGCTCGGCACCGTCCAGATCACCCGGTTGATCAGGTTCCAGTCATCGTCGATTTTTTTAGGAAATTGAGCAATGCCCGTGTAAGTTCCCTTGTATGCCGTACTGTTACTTTCCGGATCCTGCATCTTGTAATAATCAAACTGGGTGAACAACATTGCCACATTACCCAACGGGTTGTCCATCAGCGCCGACATCTGGGCCAGGCTCGGCTTGCAGCCAGCCTTGAGAACTTCGCCAAGATCTGCGTCGATATCATCGGCGAACCCGGCGCACTCTGCTGATGGCGCCACATCTGTCGATTCAGGGGCATCTGCTGCTTCTACGGCAAAACAAACTGACGATACCAGCCCAAGCATCGAAAATAATAATGCTACATACCGGGCTCTCTTGATAATTCTAGGCTGAATTGAAACGATGTTTCTTCTCCCTGGCTTTTCTGCCTTTCGGAACTAAACGCTGCCGTACAGTTTACATGCTGACAGCAATGAATCAACATGTTCCTGTCGACTTAAATCAAACGAGGGCCTATTAAAGGTGGGCAAAGAGCAGGCAAAAAAGAAGCGCGTCAGCAAGGGCGAATGGCTCGATATGGCGCTGGAAATCCTGACACAGGAGGGCATCGAAGAGGTTCGGATCGAGAAACTGGCTGCAAGACTCGGCATCTCGAAGAGCGGTTTTTACTGGCATTTCAGCGACCGCGACGACCTCTATCGGCAGCTGCTCAAGGCCTGGGAACACGAGATGACCAAGGTCATCACCGAAAACCCGGAAATCAACCTGGGGCCTGTGGAGAAGCGTCTGGAAAATATCATGACGATCATTAGCGACTACGAGCTGGGCCGGGCCGAGGCCTCGATTTTTGTCTGGTCACAGCGGGATGAGCAGGTCCTCGGGGTAATGCACCGGGTCAACAAAGAGCGTCTTGGATTCTTGCGTGGCCTGTTCGAGGAACTCGGGTTCGAAGGCGACGAGCTCGACATGCGCACGCAATTGTTTGCCGTCTACGCGGCCAACGAGCACTCCTTTTTGCACCACCTGCCAAAATCGAAGCGCGACCGTTTGTTGAAAAGGCGCGTGCGCCTGTTGACGCAAAAATGAAAACAGATCGGTGACAGAAATCTGAAAAGAGTCGGTGACAAAAGAGAACGATTGCTATTTGTCACCGACATGCTCCGAGGGGACAGACACTCTGTCCTCACGGGAGTTGATAGCAGCTTTCCGGTGACCCGGTAACAGCTTTTGCCATAATCCGGGCAGCAACAAGGACTGCTGCTGCCCGGTGTGTGCTTTTAGCTTTCTGCGGCAGGTGCCAGCTTATGGTCCCGGTATAGCGCTTTGCCGAGCGATGCGCACATCAATCCCATCACCATGGTAAACGGAAGCGCACCGATGATCATGGCGCTTTTCAACGCTTCCATCGGGTCCGATCCGCCATTGGTCTTGCCCGCGATAAGCAGGGTTCCAATGACGCCGGTCAAGATGACGCCCCAGACGATGCGATGCTTGATTCCCGTATGCTGCGCACCGCCGGACATAATGGTGTTCATGACCAGGATGCCGGAGTCCGCAGAAGTGACCAGGAAAGTCATAATCAAAACCACGCACATGACGGTAAGAGAAGTCAGCAGTCCCCCGGAAATCATTTCTCCCAGGGTGACGAACAGCTTGGCGGTATTGGAAGCCGCGATTATGACACCGTTGGCGTTGCCGGTGAGTTCCAGGTCAATAGCAGTACCGCCCAGAATGGTCATCCAGGCAAAACAAACCATCGCCGGTGCAAAAACGCAGCCGATGATAAATTCGCGCACTGAGCGCCCCCGGGATATGCGTGCCAGGAACAGCCCGACAAACGGAGAGAAGGCAATCCACCAGGCCCAGTAAAACGTGGTCCAGCCGGCTTGCCAGCCAAACTGTCGACCTGCGTTACCTGCCTCGTAGGCCGCAACCAGGGTGTCTTCCGGCAGTTGCGCTGCTGCACCCTCGAGCCCGGACCTGAAACCATCAAACGAGCCCCAGGCATTGGTTGCGCCAGCCATCAGGTCGGCGGCATGAGCCTTTGCTTCCTCCGGTAAGGCGGCGGCAAACTCCTGTGCAGATTGAGGTCCATAGGCGCCAAAACTGAGTGAAAAATAGTTCAGCAGGTAGTCAGCCAGTGCGCTCGCGTAAGTGGTCATTGCAAACAGGAAGGAGCAAAAGATTACAAAGGTCGACAACAGGATGATTGACAGAACCAGGTTCAGGTTTGACAGGTACTTGATACCGCGACCGACCCCGGAAACCGCCGAAATAATGGACATCCCCATGATCGCCACCAGCCCGGCTACCAGGCCAACGGTGCCTGGCCTCGGGACATCGCCTGTCATATCCATCATCCACTCCATCCCGGTAATTGCATACATACCATCGATAAACTGGCTGACACCAAACCCGATAGTGACGGATACTCCGAGAATTGTCGCCACAACACCGAGTACGTCGACAATGTGACCCAGGTAGCCGTTCATGTGCTTGCCAAACAACGGTGTCAGGGCCGTACGAATGGTCAGGGGCATATTATGCGTATAGGCGTAATAAGCCAGCGACAGACCGGTGACCACGTAGATTGCCCAGGCGTGGAAACCATAGTGGAGAAAGGTATAGCGATACCCAGACTGGAGCGCTTCTTCGGTGTTTCCGGCCACTTCTCCAGAAACAACCAGCGGATTTGAACCCCAGAGTCCCATGGGTTCAGCGGTGGCGAATACCATGAGTCCGACGCCAAGTCCGGCGCCAAACATCATCGAAAACCAGGAAAAGTTCGAGAATTCCGGTTTCTCTCCTGCACCCCCCATAACCCGCTTGCCGGTTTGTGGCAGCACGGCGACCACCAGCAGGAAGAATGAGAAGAAGCCAACGATGATGATATAGAAAATGTTGAAGTCTTCGAGAATGCTCCAGTTCAGGCTGCCGAGAACGCTATTGGCGTTGGCTGGCCAAACCAGTGCCCATATCACAAGCCCTACGGTAAATAACTTGCTCATTAGGGCAATTTCGACACTATGCCCCTGGTAGAACCCGGATACGGCTTTTTTGATATCCACATCCGCAAATGGTTGATTAATTGACATTTGACTTCCCCCTTCTCTTTTGTATGGTGGTAGTGACTTATTTTTAAATTCTGATTTTGCCTACTTCGGAATCTGTATCCGAAGTAGGCATGTTATCTGCTTGTTGCTGAGTCCAGGTTACATGTCAGCGACATCCAAATGACAGAAATGGCCAAAGTTACGGTGTGATCGCAACGGACATCCGTCGGCCGTTTTACGGCCATCATGAACTATTTCCATTGCGATGGGAACCTACCGCGCCGAGTTCAGGCGGTTGGCGACTGTAACAGTTCTGCCAGGCCGTGATGCTCGAGTGCAGACAATTCAACCCGTTCGCAGCAATTGAATGCTGCGGCTGAGCTTCGAAGGGACACACACTCTGTCCTTCTTTTCAGGCAATGGCGGAGGGGTGAATCCCTCCCAGACGGCATCCATAACGTACCTGGACATTGTCGCTTAGCCGCTACGCTTCGCACTCTTATAGGCTTTAGTGGTTGACGGTGGCGTGACTCGATCCGGGAACGAGGCCATACGCATGGTGATGGCTTCTTTGGTCACGTTCCAGACCATTAAATCGGTCGCAATATTCAACATGTTCGCTAGTGATAAGGCTGTTACTTACTTCGGCATTGGTGGTGGTGTGTACTCCTTCCACTTACCATCGGTAACGAACTTGGACGGCTCCTTTGGGGAAGTGCGCGGTGCCTTGACATAGCCCTCGCTGACGTTTGGTGGGAGCACATATTCATCCACCGTTGCCATTCGAACCTTGATCACATCCTTGGTGATATTGACGACCATCAGGTCTCTGGCCAACGCCAGCGGACCGTCGTAAGTTTTACGCACGCCATCCATTATCGCAGCGTTGTTATCGGGCGATTGCACCGAGTGGTAACCGATCGCCAGGCGCGGTTTGACGGCGGACATCACTTTACCAAAGGCTTGTGGCTCGGTGTGGATCCTGGTGGACACATAGGTAGCCTGATCCAGTTTCCAGCCGAAATACGCGGCCAGGGCCTTGGGCGGGAGAAAGGCCTCGTGTGAAGCCACGTCGGCATTCGCGGCGTACTTGATATACCACTTGTTGGGATAGGTATCACCGCCAAACACGTACTTGAGTCCGTTCCATTCGACACTGTAACTCACCGACCCATCCAGACTGTGAATGGCCGGCCAGGATCTAATCGTGACGCCATTCTCCTGGTAGACAACTTCATTAACCTGCTTGTAGTCAAACTCGTGTACCACGATTTCCGCACCCTTGTCGGGCAGCGCGCCGGAACGAGTGGCGAGGTCCCAGGCATAGCCCTTGCTCATGCCGTCAACGAACGCCTTGGTACCCAGCTCCGGGGTGGACCCGGTGGGCCCGTAAATGTGGATAGGCGTGTAGCGCCGGGATAACCAGCCGCCAATATGCAGGCCCATGAAATCTCCGACGTGGTCGATGTGCAGATGGCTCGCAAACACCTTGTCGAGCTTTTCAAAGGCGGGGCGCAGGGAAAACAGGTTCGCTAAGGAACCGACACCCATATCGAATATAAACTTGTCACCATTGCCCAGTTCGAGCAGGTAGGCAATAGATACGGCCGCACGGGTCTGGTTTGGCATACCGGTACCCAGCGCGGTAAGCCGCATTTCGGCGGCACCAAGCAATTCGGTGTTGGGAAAATAACTGGCCGGGTACTTGCCATCGACAATCGCCACAGCCTGGCGTCCGAGTGGCATATTATCAGCGGACTTGTCCTGGGATCGGGCCTCATGACCCACCGTGCTAGCGATCATGATTCCAAGGATAACGCCTAAAACCACGAATGCGTTCCTGATAACTTTGATCTTAACTGACATCGTTAGCATCTCCTCCAGTAGAGAGTCTTGGCAATTCACTCACAGAAATTTCACCAAACCCTTTATTTGTGTGTGGTTAAATTGAAGCGAATTTGATGTTACCCTTATCCTCACTGAAAAACAATAGACAGGTCTATGGTTACCGCTAAATCAAAACGCCTTGGCCGGGAAGACTGGATACGCGGCGCCCTCGAACTTTTGAGCACCGCTGGCGTAGAGCAAGTGAAGATCGTTCCTCTCGCCACAAGGCTAGGGGTCACCAGTGGCAGCTTCTACTGGCACTTCGCCAATCGTGGGCAACTGTATGACGCGCTGCTCGAATACTGGGAGCAGGAAATGACGGATAAAGCGATTGAGCAGGCGAAACAGTTTGATGGACCACCAAAGGATCGAATCTTGCTGTTGATGGAACAGGTCATGGCCACCGGAATGGCGAAATATGACCTGGCGATCTGGCACTGGGCGCAAGCCGACACGAAAGTAGAAACCCTGTTCCAGCGGACTCTGGAAAAACGCTTCGCCTTCGCTGCCTGGATGTTCAAACAGGCGGGGTTCAGCAAAGTCCAGGCCGAAACCCGGGGACGCATGATGGTGGTCTACATGATGGGGGAGTCAACCTTGATCCCGGATGCGCCGAGCAAACGCAAGAAACGACTCAAGTTGAAATATGAAATCCTGACTAGCTCATAATGCCGGGGCTAACTCGCAGGGCTTTACCAAAAACATTCAGTATCTGCTTCGAGTTTTTCAACCGACTCGACCCAGGAGGGATGTCCCGCTAGTTGCGCGGGGCATCAATGATCATTTTGTTTCGAAAGACATCAATAGTTATAACGTAAACCGGCTCCAACTCCCCAGTCATAGCTGCGGTCACCGCCGACACCGACAAGAGCGTCCACGTAGGAACCCAGGGCGGGCGTAAAATTCTTCCCGAGTTGAAGCTCGATAGACGCCGGGATTTCATTATCGTTCTCCCAGTCAACAGGAACCTTGTTGTCAAGTTTTAACCAAATATCAGAATCCGGGAATGTCTGCAGAAAAATCAATCGGAAGGAAGTGTTGTTGACGTCTGGTCCGCTGATTTCCGTAAAGTGCTGCACTAGCGGAATCATCGTCAGGTTCCCCTGGTTAAGTGCCACACCCAACAGGGGCGCGATCTGGTCAGAACCCGATCCAATACCTTTATCGTCATTATCGAAATCTACGATCACTTCACCGCCGACAGCGAGCTTGTACTTCCAGTCTCCGATCTGGCCAACCATGCTTGGTGGCAAATAAATCGGTTTCAGATGAAACGACTCCCAGTCTTTTTCACCGGACCCTGTAACGTCGGTGTTCCAATAATGAAGTTCGTATTTGAGTTTCAGATTGGGAGTCGCCATGGTTGCACCGTCCAAATAGTAATCGCGGCGTATGTCGTCTCCATCGATATCAAAATATTTTGCACGAAAATCCATATTAGTCACTGCAGCCAGCGGGTTTGAGGCGTTTGGACCATCTTCGACTGGACCATCCTGGCTGTAGGCACTGCTGAATGCAGTGCTCATTATCAATGCCAGAATGGACGAGGTTCTGATTGTTCGAGGAAGGTTAGCTTTCATATTTTCGCTCTGTTTTTCAAATGTGTAAGACAGACAAGGGACACTCATCGAAATATTGTATGTCGGTCAAGGCCTGAGGTCATCAATTGAAATC
>Ga0102815_10002715_pt1 | contig 10724 bp, 7 predicted proteins | sample ColrivemetaGS759_FD_79113 | JGI IMG/M metagenome (GOLD analysis project Ga0102815, IMG submission 79113) | Estuarine microbial communities from the Columbia River estuary - Ebb tide ETM metaG S.759 | ecosystem: Environmental > Aquatic > Marine > Intertidal zone > Estuary | place: USA: Columbia...
CAATTTTTGATGCCGGATCTCTGCATGGCTGCTGAGACGAGGCGGTTCATCGCCATTGATCAGGTCAGCAGGTTCCTTGGACCCCGATTTTTCAAGCTGACAATCGGCCACGATTGATTACGCAAATTTTATGACTCTGCGATCAATAAACTTTGATGCTAGGCTTCTGATGCCAGCAATTGATCTGCGGCATATTACGTATTCACGTGAGACCTAAGAGACAAATAAAAATCAGACCGAAAAAGGCATTCATTCTATATTGGGAGGAACGACATGAATTTAAGACCCGATCCAACATTCCACGCATCGCCAAAACTAGCGATGGAAGCGCCACCGGAAAACTACGCCTTCACCGTCATGCTCAGCCCCGACGGGTCGCAGTCGGATGGCATTGCAGTCATCGATTTGAAACCAGGGTCCAAGACCTATGGCCAAATCGTTCATCAGGTGATTGTTCCCAACAAAGGCGATGAATTTCACCACTTTGGCTGGAACGCCTGTTCTTCGTCCTTGTCGCCCCTATCCGGTCACGCGTTCCTTGAGCGGCGCTATCTGATCGTCCCAGGAATCCGCTCTTCGCGCATCTATGTGATCGATGTCAAAGATCCGCTGAAAGCCCACATTCACAAGACAATCGAGCCCGAAGAACTGTTCCGCAAAACGGGGTATTCGCGTCCCCATACGATCCATTGCGGCCCTGAAGGCATTTATGTGTCCTGCCTTGGTGGCGGAGGCGAGGATGGAACAGACGGTCCTCCCGGTATTTTCATCATGGATTGCGAGACTTTCGAGATCGTTGGCCAATACGAGATGGATCGGGGCAAGCAAGACAAGCACTATGATTTCTGGTGGAACCTACCGCAGGAGTATATGGTCAGCTCCGAAAGGGGGCTACCGCCGCAATTCGAGAACGGAATTGTACCCGAGGATTTGCTGTCCAATAAGTACGGCCATTCCATCCACTTCTGGGACCTGCGCGCGCGCAAGAATATCCAGACGATGGACTTTGGTGAAAACTATCAGATGGCGCTGGAAATTCGCCCCGCGCATGATCCGACGAAATCCTACGGTTTCTGTGGCGTCGTTGTTGATACAACGAACCTCCAAGGTGCGATTTTCACATGGTGGCGCGATGAAAATGGTGTCTGGCAGTCCAAGAATACCATCACAATTGATCCACGCCCCGAAGACCCTGCCAACCTTCCGCCTTTGCTACAAGGTTTTGGCGCGGTTCCGCCTTTGGTTACCGACATCGACCTGAGCCTTGATGACAAATACCTGTATGTCGCTTGCTGGGGCTTGGGCGAAATGCATCAATATGATGTCAGCGATCCGATGAACCCCGTTTTGGCGGGCAAGGTAGAATTGGGAGGTATCGCCAAAGGGCAAAAGCACCCCAACGGCAAAGGTTTTGCTTACGGTCCACAAATGGTCGAGATCAGCCGCGATGGCAAACGGGTCTACTGGACCAACTCGCTCTACTCCACATGGGATGACCAGTTCTATCCGGATGACGAAGGCGGACAAATGGTCATGGCTGATGTCGGCGAAAACGGGGGGCTGACCTTGAACAAGGATTTCTACATCGACTTCCCCAAGGGCTTGCGTTCGCACCAGATCAGGCTGGAAGGCGGGGATTGCTCCACGGATAGCTTTTGCTACCCTTCTGTCTAAATGTTAGGTGAAATCGCTTCTGTGACGGCCCTTTGGGGGGCCGTCATTTTTTCTGGTCTCTATCACGGCATCAATCCCGGCATGGGCTGGCCTCTTGCTGTCTCGGCTGCATTGATGGAACGAAACCGCAATGCCATGCCAAAAGCATTGGCCATGCTCGCCCTTGGCCACTTTCTAGCAATGATCGGTATCTTGTTGCCGTTCACTGTGATGATCGTTCTGGTCGATTGGCAGACAGAAATTCGTATCGGCGCAGGACTACTGGTCATTGCGATGGGGATTTACCTTCTGATCAACAGACGGCATCCGAAATTTCTGGCGCGTGTGCATCCGGCACGGCTTGCCTTGTGGTCCTTTCTTGCTGCGATGGCCCATGGCGCGGGTTTGATGCTGGTTCCGATTTATCTGGGCATCTGTGCCATCGGCGCCAATGAAACAGGCCATCTCGCGGCGCAACGCCTGATGAGTGATAACATCGTGACCGCATTCTTGGTGGCCGCCGTCCATACGATGTCAATGACACTTGCCGGAGGCCTGATTGCCATCGCGATCTACTTTTGGCTGGGGCTCAAGTTTCTTTCAAGGACATGGTTCAATCTTGATCTTGTCTGGGCCCTGAGTTTGGTTCTGGTTGGCGCGTTCGGCATTTATTCGGCTTACGCAGGGCATTGACCAATGCTTGTCGGCGATTTGCAGAGAGCGTTACCTCGCGCATGCTGGCACGAGTGACATCAAATATCCCAAGGTGATCAAATGACAATAAAAGAGGAAGCATGCGCACCCGTGAAATCGGTGGCCAAGCTGCCATTTGCCGCCTTTCTTAAGTGCCGCCATGCGAGACACAGCAGATCATCAGATGTTTCTACTGCGTGGCTGCTTTTTGATTTGAAATGAACGTCAAGAGGTTGACCCAAAAGACGGCCAAGTATCCGATAATCGGTAGCCTTCTGGCCAAGGGTCATCTGGATCAAGCATGTGTTGGTGCGTACCGGTTATCCAAGCGCGGCCAGTAATCTCTGGTACAATCGCCGGTTTGTCACCGACCATCGTTGTTTCCGATATTTTCCCATGAAACTCTGAGCCAATGATTGATTGGGCGGTAATTGCATCTCCGACTTTCATCTGACCTGATCGGTGCAAAAGCGCCATGCGAGCAGATAACGCCGTTCCGGTCGGAGAACGGTCGATCTTGCCCGGCTGGATCGATACCGCAGCTTTTGTACGCAGATGATTACCGTTCCGCTCTAAAGGTCCAGCAAAAAGGCAAAACGAAAAATGATCCCACTCGGCATTTTCGGGGTGGTGAAATCGCAGTTGGTCGTTTGCGGCATCGGTTATTCGCACACCAAGTTCGGCAAGACGACCGGCTTCGGGCGCGTCAAGATTGAAGCCCAGCAACGCCGCGTCCACCACAACAAAACTGTCGCCACCATAGGCAGTGTCGACCAAGAGATCTCCTATGCCGGGAACGTTCAACTTGATCCCGACTTCGCCAACGAACGAGGGCAGGTTCTGAACAGTAATGCTTTGCGCCTTTCCGTCACGGCATTCGGCCCGAACGCGAATAAGCCCACCCGGTGCCTCTAGAACCATCTCTGTGATCGGCTCTTTCATCGGAATTATGCCGCTGTCCAACAACACGGTCGCGACACAAATCGAGTTTGAACCTGACATGGGTGGTGTGTCTTCGGGCTCCATAATGATCCAACCCATTTGGGCATCAGGATGCTTGGGTGGCACCAACAGGTTTACATGGCGAAACACACCCCCACGCGGTTCGTTCAGAACAAAGTTCCGTAAGGTCTGATCTTTCGCGATCCAATTGCGTTGTTCCCAAAGCGTTTCACCAGGGGGCGGCGCCACACCGCCGACGATCACGTCGCCAACTTCACCCTCTGCATGGCAAGAAACGACATGTATTGTTTTTGTGCTGCGCATTCTCGGACCTAAATAAACGACGGGACATAGTGGTCAACATGGTGGGATATGGCATTTAAGACAATGTTATTGATGCGACTTACCTGAGCTTCACGCCCGACCAGTTTGGAAACCCAGCCATCTTGCAAATGCTGCAACCAGACAAGTCGGGCACAATGTTACTGATCCCCGCAGACTGCGCCGATGACTTCTACAAAGGACGAAGTCGCCGTTCACCCTTTTTCCGTGAATAGTCTCCAAATTTGCACTGCGGATCATCGCTTTCTTGCAGCGGCGCAGCCAGTTTGAATTGATGCGATGCCAGCAATGGAACATCGTACACTCAGCTTAACTGTCTTTGGGAACAATTAACGCAGCCCCATCCGGTCCATCCCAAAACGCGGTGCATTCATCGATAAATGTCTGCAATAATCGTCGTTTCGGCCCCGGCGCGTACCCAAGAGAAAGCGTGACGCCCGATGATGTTCCTGACACCGGCAAACAGCGAATTTCGCGGCCCGCGTATGGCGGCACTTCACGTGGTCGCATATTCAGCAGCGATACACCGATCCCGGTGGCAACCAACGAACGCACCATCTCCGTAGAGTTGGCTGTAGCGACGATGCGAAACTCCTCGCCGCTTTGCTCCAAAAGATCCATGTAATAGCCCCGCGCGGCAGGTCGATCCAAAAGGATCAGTGGTTCACGCACTATTTGGGATACTGAAACAGCTTCGCCCGCTGCAATCGGATGACCCACAGGACACAAACAATAGGTCGGTGCAAAGATCAGTGGCTGCGTCGCGATCTGGGGATTGGGCAATTCGGAGACAAAGATGATCACATCAAACTGACCATCAAGCAGCCCTTTTTGCACGGATGCATTGTCGCCCTCGCTAAATGACAAGGTCACCTCGGGATGTACCGCCAAAAGAGTAGCACAGATTTCGGGCAGAAAGGCTGGCGCGATGGGCGCATTGAAGCCGATCGCCAAGGTCCCCGAAAGGCCCGATTGCAGATCAGACACATCGGCGAGCAAAGCGTCATAACGCTCCAGCAGATCATCGATGCGTCGCTGGACGTCGCGTCCTGCCGACGTCGGAAACACACCCTTTGCCCGTGCGCGTGTGACCAACGCCATGCCGAATGCGTCTTCGGCCTGATTAAGTGCTGACGCAATCGCAGAAGGGGCGACATGCATTGCCTCGGCTGCTGCTGTAATGCTGCCCTGCTGCAGTGCCGCCTGCAAGTAACGCATCGCGCGTAAGGATAGGGCCAAGTCGAAACCTCTGATTTTCAGACATTATACCTCTTATTAAACTATTTTTCAAAGCATCAAAGGTCTGTAATTCTGAATGTGAAAAACATCGGGAGCCGCACCATGAAAACCAGAACCAAAGTAGTCGTCATCGGCGGTGGAATTGCTGGCTGCTCGACGCTCTATCACCTCACTCAGGAAGGCTGGACCGATGTTGTTCTGGTCGAGCGCAACGAGCTCACCAGCGGCACCACATGGCACTCGGCTGCACAGGTTACCAATTTTGGAATGAACCAAACGATGGTGGGCCTGAAATCCCATTCTATCAAGCTATATCAGGAACTTGCAGCCGATCCCGATTATCCAATCAATTACCACCACGGTGATGGCGGCATTCGCCTTGCCAACACGCCGGAGCAGATGCAGGGTTACCGCCATTTCGCGTCGATGGCGCGGGGCATGGGCGTAGACTATGAAATCCTCGACCCTGAAGAATGTGCGCGTCGCCACCCGTTAATTTCGACTGACCGTCTTCTGGGCGGTCTTTGGGATGGCATGGACGGAGATATCGATCCCGCACAGCTTTGTCAGGCATTGGCCCGCCGCGCCCGCAATGCGGGGGCAGAGGTCTATCGCAATACGCCCGTCACGGCGTTAACCCAGCACAAGGATGACACTTGGACAGTGCACACTGAACATGGTGACATCGACTGTGACATCGTCGTGAACGCGTGCGGTTACCGCGTGAACGAAGTGGGCGCGATGATGGGGGTGCATCACCCTGTTGCTTCGATGGAGCACCAGTATTTCCTGACCGAGCCAATCCAGGCAATTACCGACTTTGGCAAACGTGTGCCGCTCCTGCGGTGTCCGATCGATGACTTCTACTCGCGTCAGGAAAAGCAGGGTCTGCTGGTCGGATTCTATGAACAGGATTGCAAAACATGGGGCATGGACGGCGTTGACCCGAATTTCGTGAACGCACTTTGCCCAGATGATCTGGAACGGATCATGCCCGTGCTTGAAAACGTCTTTAAGCGCATGCCGGTATTGGAAGAGGTCGGCATTCATACTGTGGTCAATGGCCCGATAACTTACACTATCGACGGTGCACCATTGGTCGGACCTATCCCCGGAAAACGCAACGCATACTGCATCATCGGCCTGCGTGCGGGCCTAGGCGAAGGCGGTGGGCATGGCTGGTTGCTGGCGCAGCAGATCGTGCATGGCGAGGCGTGTTATGACACTTGGGTCATCGACCCGCGCCGCTTTACAGGCCACACCAACGTGGAACTGACCGCGCTAAAGGCGATCGAAGACTATCAAAATGAATTCCGCTTCCATTTCCCCCACGAACATCGCCCTGCCGGACGACCCGCCAAGACGACACCACTGACCCCCATTATGGCGGCAGAGGGCGCAGAATTTACTGTGGTCAATGGCTGGGAACGGGTGGACTATATCAAACCGGCACCCGATTTTCATCCCAGTCTAACTTTTGGATTTGATGAAGCTTTCGACATCATTGGCGCGGAAGTCCGCAACGTGGCCGAAAACGTTGGTCTGGCAGAGGTCAACGGCTTTAACCGGATCGAGATCACCGGCACAGACCGCCACGCTTTTCTTGACCGGATGTTTTGCGGCAATGTGACGAAACGCGACGGACGGGTCGGCTTGGGTTATCTTCTCAACCATCATGGCTGCGTTAAGGGCGAGGCAACGGTTGCTAACCTACCTGCTTCTGATCGTGGTCCGGAGCGGATATGGTACGGGTCTGCAGCGGCAAGTGAATTCCATGATATGGATTGGTTGACCGCACATTTGAACCCTGATGAAGACGTGCAGTTGCGCAGCCTCACCAATGATCAAACCATTCTTGTTCTTGCTGGGTCAAAAGCCCGCACGGTGCTGTCAGAATGCGCCCGCGGCGATTGGTCGGCAGCGGCATTTCCTTGGCTTTCTGTGCGTGAGTGCTTTATCGGCTTCGCCCCCGCCACGGTGATGGGCGTCAGCTTTTCTGGCGAACTGGCATACGAAATCCACATTCCCAACGCCTCTCTCTATGCCGCTTATCTTGCCTTGCGCGAAGCAGGGAACGCGCACGGCATGAAACTGTTCGGAGCGCGTGCCGTGGACTCAATGCGCATGGAAAAGGGATTCTTGCATTGGAAGGCCGATCTGATCACAGAATTTGATCCGCTCGAAACGGGGCTTTCGCGGTTTGTGAAATTGGACAAGGGTGAATTCGTCGGCAAGGATGCTCTTTTGCAGCGGCAGGCCAACGGCCCCAGCAAACAATTCGTGCCGTTCAAAATCGACGCCAGCCATGCACCAGCCCACGCTGGAGCCTCGCTGATGCAAGGCGAAAAAGTCGTAGGGACTGTCACATCTGCTGATTGGGGGCACCGTTTGGGCATGAACCTTGCTTATGCCTTTGTCGATCCACAGTTCGCGCGTGTCGGGACCATACTGCAGCTGGACATGTACGGCGAATTGGTTGCTGCCGAAGTCATCGCTCCATCACCCTATGATCCGGAATTCAACCGGATGCGGAGCTAAGCCGTCGGCGCCAATACCGAACCATTCAGCAATCTCGTTCTAGTTCTTGGTGTTCGCCATCTCGGTCCAAGGACCTTCCCACCAATGAAGCGTCAGGCAAGTTGCATTGAAATCAGACCTTCATGGCGTGCTTTCGCGTTCCCCTAAGAAGTTTGATTTTTGGCGGACCGCGAAGGACTGCAACATGATCCCCAAGTGTTTGATATCTTACAATGCGATTGCGCCAGCGGGACAATAGACGCGCTTATGTCTTTCAACGATCTTGGAACCTCGTTTGCCCCACAATTCCACAACATTCAATCTAAACAACACCTACGATATTCCGATAAACAAAACGCCAATCGGTCGCTTTGTTTCTGTCGGTTTACCCCTCTTATCGGGGACGTTGTTCGCTCCCGCCAACATGATTCCGTCAACTGGTTCCGTGGCCGAATTGCCCACTTTGCATCTATCGACCTAGGTCATTCGCTTCCAAAATCAGCAAGGTTAAAATCTATTCACCCTAAAACTTGAATGTCTTCGCTGATTTACGCTGGCTACGATGTCTGCGCAACCATCGTGGTCGTTCATGATCGGGTATAAGGCACGATCCTGGAGGAAGCCCTGCGTGAAGTGACGCAGCGATTTCCTCTGTGTCGGGCGCGCGCCATTCCGCCTTGGATGATATGCATCCAGTAGCAACAAACGCGTCCCGCAATCTCGCAAAATCAAGTACTGCAATCGAAATGTTTTCTTCGGGCTTGGGAGGCCAGTGGATCGACGAAATAACCTCCACAAAGTGCAGCTTAGAAGGGCCACCTAGCAGCTGTGTCTTGATCAATGAAGGCAATGTTTGGCGACGCTGAATCACGCACACGCGCTGTTCTAGACGCTGAACAAGACCGTAAAGGTGGAGCGCTGAGCTTTCGGCAAACACAAGTGTCTCTGCGTCCTGCATGACGGCAACTTGATCAGCCAAGCTCAGGAGTTCTGGCGCTACAATTTCATACCCGGCCGCAATTAAGAGTTGCTCAAGCAAGTCTTCGTTGCAAAATCTGCCTGCAGAAAAGCCAAGACGGGATCGTGTGAAGTAGACCTTCCGGCCCTTCGTCACAGGCCCAATTGGCGGCAACCTGCGCTCAAGCCAGTTACGCATTCTTGTGGTCATCTTGCCGCCATGCCGCTCACCAAAATCATCCTCGGCTGTAAAAAGTGAAAGATAGCGCGTCGGCCTGTCGTGAAGAATGAGCTGCGCATTGATACCCAGCATGTTTAGTAGCGGCTGAACGTAAGGATAACGCGCGGGTATTGCGCGGATCTGGGGCAAATAGAGCAAAGCTGTATCACTCGGCAAATGATCAAGCGCCCAAAGTCGGCCAAGAGAATTGAGGATCGCGTGCCCGAACTGTTGAGGAGCCAAACCTGCAAACAAAATGGGACCGTCAACCACCTTTTCCGGCGCATGTCCGGGCGACTTTGGCAGAGGTGTAGAGTGCGTCAAAGAGCCAGCGACATCGCCATTTGGAATAGGGATGCCATTTACGTCATATAGACCAAACTCGCGATGCCGTCGTACTCGCATGCTAAGGATCCCAGTTGCATCAATGGGTCCATTGATCTCGGAAACGTTGAGTTGGGGGCTATTGGGAATAGGGCGGCTGGACAATTTCGATGTACTTCTTTTTTTGCATAAGGGAACAATGGCATTAACCGTCTGCTAGAACCAGACCCACACAAGCTTTTTGAGATATGCGAAGTCCGCCTCCCACCAACGCCTGATCGCCTTGGTCCTATTCTGAGACTCATTGGCGACAATAATTTCAGCGTTGGTAATCAGGTTAAGCGCCTTCAACAGGCGGTCGGCGAAGAGTAGGGTTTAAACCTACGATCCTGAGCTTTGAGAAACAGAAGATGTAAGTCTATTGCGGCACGCATACATTGCGATATTGGGCCATTCGAGCAAACCCTCGGCTTCCGAAGAAAGTGAGCGGGTTGCGAAGCCCATATGATGAAATTTGCCTATGCTTACAGGGCGCTCCAGACATTTGACGCAAAGACCATTCCGGCACCAACTGGCTTTTCAGTTTTCACGAACGGGCCATATCGTTCTTTCCGTGCCATTCCGGACCTTTCTCCCAGCGGGAAAAAGAAGTCTATTTTACAATGGCTTGATAAGGGGGAGTGGCGATCCGAGAAGGACTCGAACCCTCAACCTGCTGATTAGAAGTCAGCTGCTCTATCCAGTTGAGCTATCGGACCGTGTGGGCGCTGGTATCGCGTGCCAGCGCCGGTATTGGCAAGCCTAAAACGATGGTTTTGTTAATCGGGGCAAAGTTGTCGCGGAAGAGTTTGAGAAGAGCAACAATAACAGTACTTAATTTTTAGCGACTTAGAAGTCCTGTTAAATATCCCACGAAGATCAAGGCAAGATTCCGCGAACCATAAAAAACGACATGGCCTACTGGCCTGCGACCGGCTCTCGGGACCAATGGTTCAAAGATGCCGGAGCGATATAGAGTTTCCACCAGACGCTAGGCAGCACCCAGATTGACATATTCCTGATTCATTAGAGTCATTCCGCTGCCAAATAGTAGGAAGGCCTCCAAGATACATAGACCGCCGATACGAAATTTTGCCTTGTCAGACATTGACCAGTTCTGTTGTATCCATAGTGATTTTTGTGCTGCGACGTCTGCTGCAAATTGGCGCAACATCTACGACAACATTGCCCTTCTTGTGCCCAGTATCGACATGTGCGTGGGCGGCCTGCATGTCGTCAAATGCGTAGCTTCGGTCGATGACCGGCCTGAAATCACCTTGCGCGACAAGTCTAACAACCGCGTTCAAAATGTTTGGGCTTTCAGATGCAACTCCGCCGACCATCTTCTTGCCCTTGAGACGCGCCTTAAGGGCACCCAGCAGCATATCCGAGGTTCTGCCCGCAATGAGGACCATCTTTCCGCCGCGCCGAATTGCTTGCTGGGCCTGCGCCCAAGGCAATGTCGCGACAGTATCAACGACCATGTCGTACTGAACACCGTCTTCGACGACATCTTGCGTGTGATAGTCGATCACCCGATCTGCCCCGAGGTCGCGAACGATTTCGGCATTCTTGCCAGAACATACGGCCGTCACCTGCGCGCCAAGATGCCTTGCGATCTGTACGCATGCTGATCCAACTGACGCAGAAGCCCCGATGATTAGAACCGTCTGACCCTATTGCAGCTTGGTCTTGTTGATCAGGAAATCATACGCCGTCGTAGCGCCAAATGGAATGGCAGCGGCCTGCTCAAAGGTGATGTTGTCAGGCTTTAGCGTCAGCTTTCCATCGGCTGGCA
>Ga0102815_10002716_pt1 | contig 10718 bp, 10 predicted proteins | sample ColrivemetaGS759_FD_79113 | JGI IMG/M metagenome (GOLD analysis project Ga0102815, IMG submission 79113) | Estuarine microbial communities from the Columbia River estuary - Ebb tide ETM metaG S.759 | ecosystem: Environmental > Aquatic > Marine > Intertidal zone > Estuary | place: USA: Columbia...
CCCCAAAACAAGTACCCTAAGGCTCTAAATAGTTAGCCTGCAGAAAAGCCCATGTCCGACAATAGAATTAGACTGACCCAATACAGCCACGGCGCCGGTTGCGGCTGCAAAATTGCCCCTGGGGTACTGGAGAATATTCTTAAAACTGACTTTGTGGCACCCCATGACGCCAGATTGCTGGTGGGCAACAGCACCAAGGATGATGCCGCGGTCTATGACTTGGGGGATGGCACTGGGGTTATCAGCACTACTGATTTCTTTATGCCCATTGTGGATGATCCCTTTGAGTTTGGGCGTGTGGCTGCCGCCAATGCGATTAGCGATATCTATGCCATGGGCGGCACGCCGATGATGGCCATAGCTATTTTGGGCTGGCCGATTAATAAACTGCCCGCCGAGGTGGCGCAGCAGGTAATTGACGGTGGGCGTCACGCCTGTGCTGAGGCGGGAATTCATTTGGCGGGCGGCCATTCTATTGATTCGCCGGAGCCTATTTTTGGACTGGCGGTGACTGGCCGAGTAGATTTAAAACACCTAAAGCAAAACAGCACTGCTAAAGCGGGCAACCAGTTATTTTTAACCAAGCCCATTGGTGTGGGTATTCTCACTACTGCTGAGAAGCAGGGTAAGTTGCAGCCTGAGCACGCCCGTCTGGCAGTAGACAATATGATGAAGCTAAACAGTATTGGAGCTGAGCTGGCCAAGATTGAAGGGGTAACGGCCATTACAGATGTCACTGGTTTTGGGTTGCTGGGCCATTTGCTGGAGATCTGTCAGGGCAGTGGCGTATCGGCCTCAGTGCAGCTCAGTGCCGTGCCTCTGCTTGACCCGGCTATTATTGATTACCTTAATCTAGGCTGTGTTCCAGGCGGCAGCGGCCGCAACTGGGAGAGCATTGACGGCTCAGTGACCGGCACTGACTTACAGAGCCAGACCCTACTCTGTGACCCCCAGACCAGTGGCGGGCTGCTATTGGCGGTGGAGCCTGAGTCTGCTCAGCTGGTAACTGATCTATTGCGAGACGCTGGCTGTTGTGACCAGCCTATAGGTGAACTCAGCCAGGCGCTTGGCAACTCGACCATTCAGGTTATTACATGAGTCTGCCGCTGATTAACAATTATAAGCAACTGCTGCTGGACTATACCCCAATGATTGATGTGCGAGCGCCGGTGGAGTTTGCGACCGGTGCTCTACCAGCTTCGATTAACCTGCCACTTATGACAGATGATGAGCGTCACCAGGTGGGTCTGCGCTATAAAAACAACGGCCAGGACTCCGCTATAGCCATGGGCCATCAGTTAGTCCATGGAGAGATAAAACAGCAGCGCGTGCAGGCCTGGCAGGATTTTATACAGGCCAATCCCAGCGCTGTGCTCTACTGTGCTCGGGGCGGGTTACGCTCGCAGCTAACCCAGCAATGGCTGGCAGAGGCTGGCATTGACTGCCCTAGGGTTGAAGGTGGCTACAAATCTCTGCGTGGGTTTTTATATCAGTATCTGATGGATTACTGCACAGACAATATGTTTACCATTGTGTCTGGTATGACCGGCACAGGTAAGACCGAGATTATTCAGGCGCTGCCAACCGGGTTGGACCTTGAGGGCGCAGCTAATCACAAGGGCTCAAGCTTTGGGCGGCCGCTGGACGAACAGCCAGCGCAGATTGATTTTGAAAACCGTATTGCCATTGATCTGCTAAAGATCCAGGATCAACACCCTCAGTCTATGGTGGTGCTCGAAGATGAGAGCCGCAATATTGGCGCGAGGCATATTCCCCATTATTTTTCTGACCGCATGGCCCAGAGCCAATTTGTGGTGATTGATATGGATTTTGAGGAGCGGCTGGAGCGGCTGTGGCAGGAATATGTGGTGGAGCGCTATTTAAAAACCCTGGCGTTTTTTGGGGCTACTGGTGAGCAGGAGTTTGCCCGCTATTTGCGTGAGAGTTTGCTGCGGGTACAAAAGCGGCTGGGCGGCCAGCGCACCAAGGAGCTGCTGGCCTCTATGGACAATGCGATTGCGATACAGCACAGGGATAACTTTGCTAGCCATCGCCATTGGTTGGCGCTGATTACTCAGGATTATTACGACCCTATGTATAGCTATCAGTTGGAGAAGAAAAAAGAGTTGGTGGTGTTTAGAGGGTCTCGGGAGGCGGTTGTTGAGTGGTTGGAGCGGGGTTAGACAGATTCAGCCAGCCACTTATACATCACCAGTGCATCCACATAACCCTGCACCGGATGATTAAACGCCTTAGGCAGGCACCCCACAGTCTCAAAACCCAACTTCTCCCACAGCCGCACTGCCCCGACATTAGTCGAAGCCACAAAATTAAACTGCATAGCTGTATAACCAAGCTCAGTAGCTATCTGTTGAGAGTGCTCACACATAGCAGTGGCCAACCCAATACCCCGAGCCTCTGCCGACACCATATAGCCACAGTTGCACACATGGGCACCGGGGCCGGCTTGATTGATTTTTATATAGTAGGTACCCAGAATCTGGCCATGATGCTCAGCCACATAGGTTTTGGCGGGCAGCTCCATCCAAACTCGCCTTGCTTCCTGCTTATTGATATCAGGACTGTAGGCATAGGTATCCCCCGCCGCTGCTATCTGGTGAAAAATGGGCCAGATAGCATCGAAGTCGGCCTCAGTTGCCTGGCGGATAATCACTAGCGGGGCTGCATTCTCACTGCGCCATCCAGGCGGATAGTCTCGCCATTGAGATAGCTGTTTTCCACTATATGGGCTACTAGCTGGCCAAACTCTGAGGGTTCGCCCAGACGCTTGGGGAAAGGAATGCCAGAGACAATACCATCCTGCACCTGCTGAGGTGCGCCGAGCATTAATGGTGTGGCCATTACGCCGGGAGCAATGGTGTTAATGCGAATACCCACGGCAGCCAGGTCGCGAGCCATGGGCAAGGTCATACCCACAATACCGCCCTTGGTTGCTGAGTAAGCTACCTGACCCATCTGGCCATCAAAGGCTGCTATGGATGCAGTGTGCACAATAACGCCACGCTCGGTTTTCTCGTCGGGCTCATTGCGAGCCATGGCAGCGGCGGCACAGCGGGAAATATTAAAGGTACCAATAAGGTTAACTTCGATTACCTTGCGGTAATGGTCTAGATTGTGAGGGTTGCCCTCACGATCGATGGTCTTAGCCGCTATACCAATACCTGCGCAGTTTACGCAGACATCTACACGACCCAGGTCAGCGGTGATTTTATCGAAGGCGGCTTCAACATCTGGACCATTGGATACATCCAATGAGATAAAGTGGGTTTTGTCCGCACCCAACTCGGTGACTGCTTTGGCGCCTGCTTCGGCATTCATATCAATAATGAACAGGGTGGCACCGCGATCGGATAATTCTTGTGCGGCTGCGCGACCCAAGCCTGATGCACCACCGGTGACTACTGCAACTTTATTGTTTAAATCCACGTTACACCTCTTCCTATTTTTTTATTTTGTTTGCTGAGTTATTTCCGTTTCTTGCACTAGCACAAAGGGCGGAATTACCAGTGCCCAGAGTAGCTTATTTTTATCGTACCAGACTAAGGCCTGCTGGTCGCTAACCTCAGCCAGCAAACCATCGGCTAACCATGCCTGCACCTCGGCAGTGTTATCTAGATGCAAGGCAATCGCCACTTTAATCAGATCGGCGCCCGGTCTTACCACTAGGACATTGCCGGAAGCGTAGTGATTTTGCAGTTCGAGCCAGCTGATTTTGGCCGTTTCGCTATTGAGCCGGGCAATCAGGGCTTGTTGGTCTGTGGTTTCAGTCATTTTTTTGCCTGGGGTTTGGTTGGGCGCAGCGAAGGATTTATCCCATCCAGTTACAAAAATTGCGCAACAGTTGCAGCCCGGCATCGGCACTTTTTTCTGGGTGAAACTGCACCGCAAACAGGTTCTTGTGACTGAGTGCTGCAGCAAAGTCGGCGCCATAATCGCAGGTGCCAGATACATTGGGGTTGTTGTGGCCATCCACAAAGTAACTGTGTACAAAGTAAAAGCGACTATCCTGCTCTATGCCCTGCCACAGAGGATGGTCTAGAGTTTGGTGAACATTATTCCAGCCCATATGGGGTACTTTGAGTTTGCCACCCTGGCTGTCCTGCAGATGATCGCCAAAAAATTTAACCCTACCGGGCAGCAGGCCGAGACAGTCGACACCGCCATTTTCTTCACTGTGCTCCATCAGCGCCTGCATGCCCACACAGATGGCCAGTACTGGCTTTTTCTTTAGGGCATTACTCACCACGTCACCTATATTGAGCCGCTGAATTTCGCCCATGCAGTCGCGGATAGCGCCCACGCCCGGAAACACCACTCGATCGGCATCTTCGACTAGGGCTGGATCTGAGGTAATGGATATTTTGGCGCCCGGGCACACAGCCTCTAGAGCTTTGCCCACAGAATGGAGGTTGCCCATTCCATAATCAATTACCGCAATATGGCTTCGAAAGTCACTCATAAACTGATATCACATACCGACAGAGAATATAGGGTGGTAAAAGGTACTCTGGTTACAGGGTACCTTTGGTGGAAGGCATTACGCCGGCCATGCGCTCATCGGCAGTGGCTGCCATACGCAGTGCGCGACCAAATGCTTTAAAAATGGTCTCCACCTGGTGGTGGGCATTGGCGCCGCGCAAATTATCTATATGCAGACTAACCAGTGCGTGATTGACAAAACCCTGGAAGAACTCACGGGTTAGGTCCAGGTCAAAGGTACCCACATGGCTGCGTACAAAGTCGGCTTTCATAATGAGGCCGGGACGCCCGGAAAAATCCATTACGACGCGAGATAATGCTTCATCCAGGGGCACATAGGCGTGGCCGTAGCGAGTGAGGCCTTTTTTATCGCCAATAGCTTCGGCAATGGCCATACCCAGCGTAATGCCTATGTCTTCAACCGTGTGGTGATCATCTATCTCGGTATCGCCGGCAGCCTGAATATCCAGATCCACGAGGCCATGGCGGGCAATTTGATCCAGCATATGGTTTAGAAATGGTACCGGAGTCTGCAGGTTTGCCTGCCCGGTGCCATCCAAATTTACTGTGACAGTAATTTGCGATTCTAGGGTATTGCGTGTCACTGTGGCTGTACGATCGGCCATGGGGTTCTCCAAGCTATCCATTTTCTGGCGGCATTATACTGTAAATTTTAGGTTGCTACATGGCAAAAAAAGGTTAAGATTCCACTCCTAGGTACTAACTCAAGCTTGCTGGACTGCAGATATCCAATGAAACGGTTTAACTCAATATTCGCCATAGCGCTATCCCTGATTATCGGGTTTGGCTCAATGACGGCTGTTGCCCATAGCCATGCTGATCATCTGGACTCTAGCTGCTCTGTCTCTGTATTACAGAACTCCTCAGCAGCAGTTGCTGCTGAAACTAGCAAGATTTTTGTTACCCAGGCCACTGCGCCTGCTACCACTGATGTCAACGAAACTGTAAGCAACCGCACTAGAGGTTGCCAGCTCGCCCGCGCACCCCCCCTATAACCTTTAAATAATCTGAACTCCCTCATTGAGGCTAAGTGTGCCGCTTATTCGGCGCATTGTTTATTTTTTAAAGGAATCTATTATGAAAAACCTAGTAACTGGCAAGTTGCCCCTGGCAGCTGCCATTGTATCTATGTCCTGCACTGCTCTCAGCCAGGAAATGGAAGAAGTAATTATTACATCTTCGCTGATTGACGCCTCTTCTGAGGAAATCTCAAACCCACTGCATGTTATTGATGGCGGGGCTCTAGCCACTGACGCAAGCCAGAGCCGTGGCGCCAGCATAGATGGTCTGGTGTGCATTTCCTTCAGCGATTATGGTGCCGCCGTTGGCCAACCTATTATAAGAGGGATGTCGGGATCCAGAGTTAAGGTTCTCAATAATGGCATGGTTATCAGAGACGTCTCAGGTTTGGGGCCGGATCATGGCAACGACACTGATTTAAACAATATTCAGCAGATCGAAATTGTTAGGGGGCCCTCCTCTCTGCTCTATTCCAATGGCACCATAGGTGGCATAGTGAATATTGTTGATAACAGTATTGCCAGAAAAGACTTTGCAGACTCAGCCTTTACACTGGGCCTGGAGGCTCAGTCGGTGAATAATGGCGACTCCCTCGATTTCTCTTACCAAAACAATATCGGCGGCCTGAATATCAGCGCTGCCTATAAAGACTCTCAGTTTGATGACTATGAGATTCCGGATGGTGCGGTTATGCATCATCAGGAAGAGCACGAGACTGAAGAGCATGAGGGTGAAGAGCACGAGGCAGAGGAACATGAAGAGGGCCTAGTGCATCTGCCCAACTCTGATGCAGATTCCACCTCGCAAAGAATAGGTATCTCGAAGACCGGCGACTGGGGCTTTTTTGGGCTGTCGTTTAGCGACAACCAAAATCTGTACGGTATTCCTTATCATGGTGATGATCATGACGAGGATCACGCGGATGAAGACGACCATGACGAAGACCATGCAGATGAAGAGGACCATGATAGCCATGCGGGCGAAAGAATTTTTTCCACCACTGAATCTAGCGTCGTCAATCTAGAGGGCTCCTATAACCTGGATAACAGCCTGTTAAGCAAAATTGATTACCATTTCAGAGACTCAGATTACTCTCTCACCGAGCAACATGCAGAAGAGGAACATGAGGGTGAGCACGAAGCTGGGCATGATGAAGAGGGCCCAACAACCTTTAGCAATGAGGCCAGGGAATATGGTGCAATCTTTGATTTGGGTGGTAATTCTCTAACCCAGAAAATTGCTGTTAATTATGTAGTTGAGGACGTGTCTGTTATAGGTAGTGAAGCCTTTATTAATCCAACGGAAAGCAAAGAATTAGCCCTGGGTTATTATCTGAGTAAAGAGCTTGCTCCCTTTCATATAGACTTTGGTATTAGACATGATCAAATCTCTAGAAAAGGTTCTGTCAGCCATAAAGAACATGAAGATGAGCATGAGGGCGAACATGATGAGCATGAAGCAGAACTTGAGTATTTTGAGCGGGATATAAACACCACCAGTTACGCCTTGACCCTGAGCCGGGATATCAATGAGTCTCTAGCGGTGAATTTAGGCTTTTCCTCTGTGGAAAGAGCCCCTTCAGCAGTAGAGCTTTTGATGAATGGCCCGCACCTGGCAACAGGTAGAAATGAAGTGGGTAATTTCAATCTGACGCCTGAAGTCTCAAACAATATAGACCTGAGCTTCAACTATCAAAATGATGGCTTTTTTGCCAACCTCAACCTCTTCCAAAATGATATGGATAACTACATCTACCTGCTGGATGAGACTGAAGAAGAGCATGAGGAACATGAAGAGCATGAGGGTGGTTTGATTCTTGCCAATTATCTTCAGCAAGATGCCCAGTTTGATGGCTATGAGCTAGAAATAGGCAAGACATTTGATCTTGCTCGTGGCTCAGTCACTCTGGTCTACGGGAGAGATTCTGTTTCCGGGGAGTTTAACGACGGCTCTAATATCCCCCGCGTGACCCCGGAGAGAGACCTGTATAAGCTATTCTACGTCGAAGATGGGCTCAGGTTTGTGCTGTCTCTCAAGGATGTATCAGCCCAGACGGATACGGCTGTAGATGAAACTGGCACCGATGGATTTCAAATGTTAAGCCTGAACCTGTCAAAAACCATTGAGACTAGCCCGGGACAGAAGCTAACAGTATCAGTGTTTGGCAAGAATCTACTGGATGAAGCCGCTAGAAATCACAGCTCGTTTGTTAAAGATGAGGTGCCACTGGCCGGCCGAAATCTGGGTATAAGGGCTAGCTACACTTTCTAGAGGCTCGGCTCTCTGCCATTGTTTAAGGGTTGCTGGCTTTGATGTAATATGAGCCGCAATAAGCAACCCCTAAACCGTTGGTGAATGTGAAAAACTTAATTAAATGGCTGACCACTTGCCTAATCGCAGTGGTCACTTTGATGTCGGCCGCAATACTCTACCTCTCATTTGCTGTGGATCTAAACAGCTACAAGACGGACATTGAGTCTGTAGCCCGTCAGCAGGGTTGGGATATCTCTATTGAGGGTGACCTGGCCTGGCAGTTTTTTCCCAAGCCCGGCTTATCTATAGCTGATATTACTGCCAGCGATCAAACTGCCCTCTCGGGGTCTGCCGACCAACTTATACTTGCCACATATTGGACACAGCTGCTCAGTCTCAGCGGAGGCATAGAGCAACTGCAACTGGACTCTCTGTATATTGAGGGGGGCAGCCTGCAGTGGTCTCCCGCCAATAGCCTCGGGCTGCAGTTCGACAACATTCAACTATCTACTAAAAACCTGTCTGTGCAGGGCAAGAGTTTCCCGTTATCTGTATCGGCCAAGATATTAGGCGGGCGCAATCTGTCGGTGAAAACAGAGGTTGCGGTAAAACTAGACGGCCAGAATATGCGCCAGCTCAACCTTGTTGACCTGGAACTCAATCTCGATAGTCTCCGGCTGTCCGGCGAGTTGAGGACCAGCGATAATGGGTCCTTTATGCAGGGCAATTTAAAGACTAATAGCTTTGATTTAAAGCAGCTTATGGCGTCTTTACAGGCTGAAATACCGCTGCTGACTGCACCCAAAACTGTACTGCAAAGTGCGCTTACCCAGTTGAGTCTGACCACTAGTTTTAGTGTGGATACCCAGGCCGCATCAAAGTTTACTGGCGAGATAAATCTCGATGGCCAGATTTTTGGTCTGGATGTAACCTTAGATCACCCAACCAACAACCTAACTACATTGGTGTCAGGTGATATTTTGCGCGCCGGCCACTATTTGCCCGCGGCCAATAGCGGTGGCAATAATACTGGACTGTTTGCGCCACTAGCCATTCCATTTGCTCTCTGGCAGGGCAGCAGCCAGGTCGAGGTCAATCTAAACAGGGTTGAGTTTAAAGACTTTAATATAGAGAATTTCTACAGCAATGTGTTTGGCAATCAGCGGGTGCTGCGCATGACCTCTCTGAATGCCGACCTGTTTGCCGGGCAGATCAATGCGATTGCCAAACTGGATATGCGCTCTGCCAAGCCTAGCTTTAATCTGCAACCCAGTCTGTACAACATAGATTTAGATCAGGCCCTTTCGGCATTGGGAGACGAGAGCACAGTGGCTGGCCGGCTTAATCTGGATGCCAATATTCAGGGTGTGGGCGCAAATTTAGGAGAGATAATCAGGTCTCTGTCTGGTGCAGGCAAATTCCAGGTCATTGAGCCCATCTACAAAGGGCTCAATATAGAGCAGAGCTTTTGTAATGCAGCCGCACTTTTATCAGCCAGAGCTCAGGCTGCGCAGAACTGGCCCCAGGGCACAGAGTTCAATAACCTACAGGGCAGCTTTCAGCTCAGTGGCGGCAAGTTGCTGCTCAATGACTACAGCACTGGTACGGGCAATTTGGAGATTATGGGGCGGGGCTCGGTCAACCTAGTGAAACGGCAGTACCAGATCAATGCCAGCGCCAGAGTAGATCAGGCAGTGACCAGCCCGACCGGCTGCAGCGTTAATCAGCGTTTGCAGAATCGCCAGATACCCTTTATCTGCAAGGGTGCATTTGGCCAGAGCAACCCCGGCGGCCTGTCCTGCAATCCAGATGAGCAGCTGCTGAGAGATTTACTTAAAAACACTGCCCTGGAAAAACTCTTCGGCAATTCGGGACTGCAGCAACAGGATGCAACAGATTCGGTGAAAGGCTTTATCTCTGAGTTGCTCAAGCGTTGACCATGTCGGCTAAACAGTTTCAACAGGCAGTGTTGACCTGGTTTGATGTGCATGGGCGCACTAATTTGCCCTGGCAGACCAGCATAAGCCCCTACTCCGTCTGGGTGTCGGAAATTATGCTGCAGCAGACTCAGGTAAATACAGTGATCCCATACTTTGAGCGCTTTATGCAAAGTTTTCCCACAGTGGAGGCCCTAGCTGCCGCCTCTGGGGATGAGGTGCTGCACCATTGGACTGGGCTGGGATACTATGCCCGGGCCCGCAACCTGCATAAAACCGCACAGATTATCTGCTCTGACCTGGGTACCGAGTTTCCAGATAGCGTAGAACAGCTTTGTGAACTGCCGGGCATTGGCCGCTCTACCGCTGGGGCTATCTGCTCCATCGCCTTTAAAAAGCCGGCGGCGATCTTGGATGGCAATGTGAAGCGCGTCTTAGCAAGGTACGCTGCCATAGATGGCTGGCCAGGACAGACCTCAGTGCACAATAAACTCTGGCTGCAAGCAGAGCTCTACAGCCCTGTGCAGCGGGTGGCCGATTACACCCAGGCCATGATGGATCTGGGCGCTACCCTGTGCACCAGATCATCGCCCAACTGCGAACACTGCCCTCTGTCGGCCGACTGTATTGCCTACAGCCAGGGCAATCAGACCGACTATCCGGGTAAAAAGCCCAAGAAAAAGCTGCCCGTAAGAACCACCTGCTTTCTGTTGATTAGCAATCCCCAGGGCGAGCTATTGCTGCAAAAGAACCCTCCAGCCGGGCTCTGGGGTGGGCTCTGGGTTTTGCCCCAGGTAGATTTGGTGGAGCAGACTGAGGATCACTGCGCCAATCTCGGGCTGCAGCTGACTGACCGGCAGCCACAACCAGTAAAGCGCCATACCTTTAGCCATTTCCATCTGGATTATCAGCCCATTTTGGTGCAGGCCCTAGATCGCAGCTGAACTGTGGCTGAAGGCGACAATCAACTCTGGTATAACCCGCAGA
>Ga0102815_10002719_pt1 | contig 10715 bp, 4 predicted proteins | sample ColrivemetaGS759_FD_79113 | JGI IMG/M metagenome (GOLD analysis project Ga0102815, IMG submission 79113) | Estuarine microbial communities from the Columbia River estuary - Ebb tide ETM metaG S.759 | ecosystem: Environmental > Aquatic > Marine > Intertidal zone > Estuary | place: USA: Columbia...
TAGCGATTTAAAATGTACAAATGCATTTGAAAATTCAATTACTCCACCTTCTAAATATAAATGCTCGTATTTACTAGCTATAGAAACATTTTTATTAAGCGTCCTAATATTTCCTCCAAGTTTATCGGTTTTTTCAAAAACTTCAACTGCGTGCCCTTTTTGATCTAATAAATATGCTGTTATCATTCCAGCAGCACCACCTCCAATTATCGCTATGTTCATATTTTTAGTTAGAGAATATTATCGCTAGAAAGTCGTTGGTAAAGTGCTGCACCTGTCCAAAAGGTACCTGCAAAACCTGCAAAACCAGAAGAAGCATTGCAAAAATAAAAGTCTTTAATAGAGGTGTTATGATCTAATCTCCCTATTCCTATATTTTTAGGAGTCATATTAGACCCATAAGAATTTCCTTCTGGAGACCAGCAATATCTCTCGTTGGTAGTTGGACTGCCCGTCAGTTTAAACACAATATAATCCGAAAAATTAGGCACATAATTCTTTTCAATAATAGAAATCATTGCGTTAAGAACCTCCTCCTTTTTCTTTTTGTATATACGTTGATCTCCAATTTTAAGTTGCTTCCAATGGTCGTAATTTGCCACAGTTAAAAGTTCTACTATTTGATGATTAGGCGGGCAATCAGCATCATTTAAGGTAAGTAGCGAAGGTGTAGTAATTGCAAAACTAGGATTAGAATAATCCATTTTTTGATACATCTGATTATAGGCTTCATTTATATCTGTATGGCCAGTATGAAACACATTCCATTCCCCAAAACCAAATTTTCGCATATCTAGGTCTTTTACAACACAGTAAGCCATAAAGTTGGAGGATGAATATTCGAAATTCAACTTTTTTCTGATGGATTTTGAAAATTGATTTTCGCCTATCATTCGAGCGGCTTTTTGTGGATCCATGTTGCAAATCGTTGTTTTACCCGAGAGCTCCAGTAATTCTCTTGTTTTTAAGTTGCGACAAATTACCCCTTTCATCGTGTTTTTATCCGTAATAAATTCTGTCACTTCGTGTTCAAAGTAAAACTTCCCTCCATTTGTGGTAATTACCTCTTTTAGGCTATCTATAACGTGCTCAAAATGTTTTTCAGGATAGTAGGCACCCCGTTGATAACCCGTAAAAAGCATCACCCAAGCATAAAAAGATAATTGGTTGGGAGGTAAGAGAAAATCGGGCCATTGCGAAGCCAACAATGTTTGTGCTTCTAGTGGAAGTTCGAATTTATCAAATACGTCTTGAAATGTACTTTTATGATGAAAAACGGATTTAAGTACTGATTTGAAATTAGATAGTATATCACCTACATTAATTGGAAATGAGAGGTTTTCAAGCCCTTTGGCTAAAAGGTTAACTTCATTTATAAAATCTTCAATGCTTTTTTTGTGGTTAGGAAATAATACCGATAGACGATGAATAAGCTCTTTAGAATCGGACGGCACTCTTAGTTTATAACCCGGCATATACATATGGTCGAAACCATCCGGGTCATACCGATTAAATTTAACCTTTTCAGCTAAATCTAACTTTTTAAGTATTTTATTTACCGTCTCACCTTCACCACAATTCCATACATAATGAAATTGGGCATTAAACTTATATTTATTGGCCATTTCAAAGGTATGACCAAATCCACCTGCAAATTCGTGAGCTTCTATAATATGAACAGACTTGCCGGATTTTGCCATAAGAGATCCAAAAACCAAAGAAGATAAACCACTTCCAACAATTAAATAATCTGGTTTTTCAATCATATTAGCGAATATAGCAATGATTTGCCTTTTTACCTGATGAACTTGCCTGTGTTGCTATTAATACTCCACAAAGTACATATCAATTTCTCCTTTGTTTTTAGCCTGAATTTTTCCTCTATGCAAACACGAGTATTCATCTTTAATTAAGCTATGTGTAGAACCAGAAACATTTATTTTACCGGGCTCTCCGTTTTGCTCCATACGTGCAGCTATGTTTACACTATCTCCCCAAATATCATAAGCAAATTTTGATTTTCCAACAATACCTGCAATTACTGGCCCAGTATGAATTCCTATCCTTATTTCAAAAAATTGTTTGCCTATTTCTTTATGCTCATCTCTAATCTTATTAACTACATCCATCATTTCAATAGCTGCTTTAACAACCGTTTTTGGGTCTCCTTTAGAAGGTATAGGTAAGCCTCCAGCTGCAAGGTAAGCATCGCCAACTGTTTTTATCTTCTCTATTTTATACTTAGTCATTATATCATCAAATGAAGAAAAATACAAGTCAATTAATTCTACTAATTCCGTGGGACTAAGGAGTTGACATATTTTTGTAAAGTCTTTAAAATCACTAAATAATACGGTTGCCTGCTCAAATAGTTTTGCGTTTACCACACCATTTTCGTGTAATTCAGTAATAATTTCTGAAGGCAAAATATTTTTTAGAAGATTGTCAGATTTTTTCTTTTCTTCATTCAATTGTTCTGTTCTATCTAGTACTTTTTGCTCCAGTGTATTGTATAGTTTTGCATTCTCAATAGAAATTGCTGCTTGCGATGTTAATATTTCTGTTAAATGCAATCTTTCTTTAGTAAATACGCATGCAGCCGAATTATTTTCAACATACATAATAGCCACTGTGTCGCCATGGTTAATTATGGGTACGCATAATACAGATCTAACTTCATTTTTAGTTAAATACTCATCTCGTTGAAATTGGGTTGATAGGAGTGCATCATCAATTAAAATACTTTCACCGGTTTGCCATACATAGTATACAATCATTTTAGAAAGCTCATTAGATCTTTCTAAGGGATAGCTTTCTATTATTTCAGTTGAATCGGAATTATATTCTTTTTTGGATTCTATTGTAAGTGTGTTATTGTCAACTAATATTAAAAACCCTCGCTGGCCGCCAACGTTCTCAATAAGAATATTTAATAAATTAGATAATAATTTTTCTAAAACAATTTCACCCGATATTACTCGGGATGATTTAAGAACAGCTTCAAAATCAATTATTTCAGATAAAGTTGATGTTTCAGTCGTGTCACTCTCAGATTTTGTGTCAATAATTTCAAAACCGTGGCATTCTTTTAAATAAAGTACTTTTTGAGAAGCACCATTTAAGCTGTAGCTTGAAATAGCTGCACTTAATTTGCCCCCGGCAAGTTTTGAGTTTCCATTAGAAAACAAATATTCACTCCATAATTCGTTCACTAAACCTTGTAAAAAGCCATTATTCTGAGAAATAGATAATTGTAATGATTGATAGAAATAGTTCTCTATTTCTATTTGATTTTTGGTCGTATGAGAATTTAAGACAGCTTGTGCTAATAAATATCTCGATTCAAAATTTTCTTTACTAGACATCGACCATTTTTTTAGCTTTTTAAGACTCGACTTAGCCTTAAGTATTAACACTTTTTTCTTAACAAAGGATACCGAAGGAACCATCCTCGATAGAATTATTACACTATAAAAATGATACTCTATTTGTGCCATTGTGGTTGGTGCCACCTTATCTACTAGTTCACCTTTCTTTAAGTAGTTTGTAGTCTCATCCCAATTTCCGAAATGGAAATGATAAATCATTTCGTAAACGTAGAACCAAGCTACGGGCATTAGCAATCTCTTCTCTGTTAGCTCTTTAACATAAACAGCTTCGTCAACTTTATCAATATCTTTTTGGTAAACTGGATTAAAATGACCAGTAAATTTTGTAGTAAATCGCCTAAGCACAAACAGTAAGTTTTGAGAATATATCTCCTGCACTTTTTCGGTATATAGCGAATATTCTACAATGCTATCGTAGTACGTTTCAAATGTTTCTCCGAGATATAGTCTTTTAGCCATAGTAGCTTGAAGACAATACGATGCGAATGTGTAACTACCTGATTGATCAAGAACTTTAAAAGCTTCTTTAAGAGGTTGTATAGCCAACTTTATAGGCTCAAACCAATGTTGTGTTGAGAAAGCCCTTAAGAAAGCCACCTTGGCTACCACTATAGGATCGGTTAAATTCTTACAGAGCTCCACAGATAAATCTGCGAATTTTTTACTTTGCTCCGCATTTCCTAAAGCAGCTCCCTCCACAAATCCATACAAACCATATCCAAATGCAGATTCAGCTCCATTTCCGTACTTAATTGATATTTTTAACATCCTTAAAACTAAAAGCAACATTGTATTTATATCATATACATATGCAGTTGCAGATAAATTCATCAAGGTTTGTAAAGCAAATGATTTTTTTTCGTCTGTAATCTTTGGCAGTTCTGTAAATTTTGATGGATCTTTCCCTATTAAACTAATTTTTGCCATTATTAATTTGGGAGCTAGAAACAGCAAAGACGGTTCACTTTTAAATGAAATGCCATACGTTTTAAGAATTTCTGCTCCTAAATCTAACGTTTCTTTATTTCTACCTTGCTGGGCATATTGTCTTAATCTAATATCATATACTCGTGCAATTAATTTTGGTTTTTTGGTCTTACTAAGTAATAATGAATAGAGTAAATCAGCCTCTTGATAGTTTCCACATATATATTGACATTCGGCCAAATCGGTATGAGCGATTGCTGTTTCTTCATGAGAATTTAGCCAAGCATCATTAGGAAATAATTTAATTCCAGTAGAGTAGTAATGTGCTGCCATAGAAAATGCAGCTGCATCTTTTGCCTTTTGGGCGGCTTTAAGGTTTAGAGCACATATATCAGCTTTTAATGTATTATCTGATATAATATCTAATGCGGCATTGAAATGATTAACTACACTAAATAGTTTTTCATCTAATTCTGCAGGTGTAAGGTTGGCAAATAATCTAATTCCGATTTGTAGATGTATGCTTTTTCTTTCTGCTTCAGAAATTAAGCCATAAGTAGCTTGCTGAATTCTGTCGTGAGCAAACTTATATTCAGCATTAAGGTAGTATCCATCTTCTACCTCCTCTTCTGCTGTTTTGTAAGATTCATCACAAGGATTTATAATGCTATTTGATAATGGCTGCCACAAATGATGTGCAATTGTGCTAGGTGCAAGCTCTGTTGAGTATTTTAATTGTAGTAAGTCAAATCTATTTCCTATACAGGCCGCAACTTTTAATAATTCTAATGATTCATGTGGCGTTTTTAGGAGTTTATGTACCATTAAGTCAATAACGTTACTGGTAACCTCCGCACTTTTTATTTTTTCAATATCCCATTTCCATTCGGAGCTAATTGCGTCAAACCATAGAAAGTTATTCTCGGAAAGGCTTAGCATAAAAAACTTTAGAAAAAACGGATTTGAGCCAGTTTGTTTGGAAATAATACGAGATAACTCTACCGTTTTACTCTTATCTGTTTTTAATGAATCTGCCACAAGTTCATTTACATTTTCTTCTGATAATTGCTTTATTTTTATTTGTTCAATAAAAATACCAGACTCCTTAATATCTGTAAGAGTTACTAATAAAGGATCAGTTGAAGATACTTCATTATCTCTGTACGCTCCTATTACAAGTATATTTTTATTATACTTATAAGCACATAATTTTTCTAGAAACTTAAGCGTTGACAAATCTGCCCACTGTAAATCATCTACAAATATTGTTAAAGGCTTACCAGCGGAAGCAAAAGAGCCCACAAAACGACATAACACATCAAGAAACCTATTTTCCGATTCAGCTATTGGAAGTATTGGTACTTCTGGTTGCTCCCCAATTAATAATTCAAGATTAGGTAAAACCTCAATAAGCAATTTCCCTTGTCCACTTAAACTTTCTACAATTTTTTCAATTTGAATTTCCGCAGCGGCAATCGGATCCGATAAAATTAAATTAATCAGCTCTTTAAGACCAGAAGTAAGTGCGTAAAACGGATTGTTTTTTTCCAATTGATCGTACTTTCCAGTTACAAAATAGCCATCTTTAGACAGTATTGACTTATGTAGCTCATTAATAAGAGTTGTTTTACCAATACCTGAGTAACCCGTAATCATTAAAAGACAAAAATTGCCTTCTGCAACATAATTAAAAGTGTTTAGTAACTTTTCAACTTCAATCTCTCGCCCATATAATTTTTGCGGAAAAGAAAAGGTATTGCTTAAGTCGTATTCACCAAGTTTAAAAGTATCTATTTTTTTATCTTCTTCATATTGCTTCAGGCAATTTTCTAAATCAATAGATAATCCAAACGCACTTTGATATCGATCTTCGGCATTTTTATTTAATAACTTTAGAATTATATTATCGATAATAGCAGGTATTGCAATATTATGCTTTGAAGGAGGCTCTGGGTTTTTCGCTAAATGGCTATACACCAAATCTACTACACTGCGATATTCAAAAACCTTTGCGTTAGTTAGCATTTCATAAAAAATGCAACCAACAGAATATAAATTAGACCGAGAATCCACCTTGCGATTCATTCGGCCACTTTGTTCTGGGGCTATGTAGGCAATTTCACTTCCTAAATCATTAAAATTAACAACTCCAGGTACCTCATTATCTAGCATGGAGGCGGTCTCCAAATCCAGTAATCTAACTTCTTTAGTCTTCCATTTCACCAAAACACTCTCAGGTGTTAATCTAGAATGAGTAACTCTTTTAAAGTGCAATTCGGTTACTGCTTTCACAAAGTTTATAGCAATATGTAGAAAATCTTCAACACCTAAGGGTTCTCCTTTAGGTAAATCATTCAGTAATCCATCACCAAAGCTCTTAAAAACCATAATAGGACTTCCTTTGACATTTAAAATATCAAGGGGTGTCGCCATAACATCCAATTCTAATCGTTTTATAATAGATTGCTCACGCTTGTATCTTGCTAGTTGTTCTCTATGTTTAATCTTTCCTTTTGAAAGCTTAATCAGTACGGGTTCATTTGTAACCTCATTAGTTCCCATCAAAAGAGTCCGTTCCAAATTTTCGTGAACGACCTTGTGTAGTTTAAAACCTGGGATTAGAAGACCAATCATACGCTAAAATTGAATACTCCTAGCTATCTCCTTTAGTGGGTAAAAATTTCTGATATTTGGATTAGCAATAATCTCCTGTTCCGTTTTCTTTAGTGACGCTAAAAAATCAGCATTTGCCTTTTGCAATTCAGGAGTGCTAAATTTATAATCCGTGTCTCTCAATGTAGTTATTACGGTTGGTAAATAAAACATTTTCCACTCTAATCTGTGTTTAAACACATCTCTTTGGGTGCGTAATTCAGTATAGTCAAAATCTGGCACGTTTCTACTTGCTGGAGGTGCAACTCTCATTCTCATTGGCATCTGATCAAAATTCATCATACCAAAATCATCGTGATCGCCTGCGTGGCCAACACTCATATCCCAAACTATTTTAGTTAGTAATAGGACTAATAATTTGTGTTCAACATCCTCTCTTAACTTTTCAGCCGTAGGAAAATGGAAATGTTTATGTTCCATTAATTTTTTATGCTCTCCTTTAACGTGTAAGTTTATATACGGCTCTACATACTTTCCCCATAAAATAACATCTTCCTTTTCGTCCGGTGTTAAATGATTTACCACTGTTTTCACAAATTCTAAAATACAATCGTAGTACTTTAATTGAAATTTATGATATTCACTCATGCAATGAGATTCTGGTAACATTTTGAAGAAAAATGGAGGATATGCTTTCTCTCTGCCAGGTATTCCATTGTATGCATCTTCAAAGAGTTTAGCAATTTCGTCTTCCGTACCTGTAACACCACAATATGCAATCTCTTGATGATTTTTTATTGGGGATGTATATACAGTTTGCACAGATAAATTTAGTTCTAGCGAATACTCAAGGTGAGGCAACAGCAATTTTAGAATTAAGTTGTCTTTTGGTAATATCGTTTTAGAAATTGCATTTAGTGCATCCATTGGAAAGTGCAATGTTGAATGATGTGAAAAAACAATTCTATATGCACATCCCATTAAGGCATAAAACTTGGCTAGATCCCAGGCATTTCCATCTTCTGGGTAAATGGTGCATTTAGTTGGCTCCTGTCCTTTTTCTGGCACAGATTCAACATAGCAAGCCATAGGCTTAAAATGCAGCATTTCTAATCTATCTTCTTGTTCAAATAGCGTTACGGTTACTGCAATATGCTGACCATCCTGAGTGGGAATATTTCTCATAAGATATAAATCAGTAACAAAGTAATTCTTGGAAGGATCCAACCGTTCCATTTCAAAACCCGGTAAAAACTTCTCTATATCCTTATTATCTGCTTTGTACATAAACTGAGAATACGATCTATTGCACATAAAATCACAGAATTCTTCATCACTAATTGGTATCAATCCAGGATTTTTTCGTGCATATCTCTTAGCTACGAATCTATATAACAGCATATTCTTTAAGTATCTTATCGATATTTTCCAGAAAAATTTACGCTTGTCTTTTTTATTAATATGAACAACGGTGGGCCATAAATTAACAGCTTGATTTGGTTGAGGCCATGGGCCTTCCATGTTGTAGAGATAATCTTTTTTGTTTACAGGCATTATGGAAGTGTTTTATTAGGGTTAGGCAAATGTCAAGTCAAAAATACAATTCCAGCAATCATCGTGGAATTGTCAAATATATATATTTTTTTAATAATTGATTCAATTCGCAAATTGCACATTTCCAACTAAAACGAACCCCTTAACTCCGTTATGGAATTGAAATAGCTTCAATTGTATGTTTCGTAATAATGCAATTAACTACGCAGATTGGTAATTCATATTTAGGCACTTATACTTTAAAATGTATTAGCTGAGTTCAATTCCGTAAAGCAATATTTAACTTTCAAATCGTGAGCTTTAACTTACAATTCAAGTGTATTTTTCATTAAGTAATTTTACTACTCCTAATTTATTAATGCCCTAGTGATAATTTAGTAGCAATTCTTATCTTAGAAATAATTATAAAAAAGGATGATTTAAAACTATAACAACCTGTTTTTTTTATTACATAAGTAAATATTCTCACCGATACTAATGGCTATCATATGGTAAAACACCTACAATTATTCTTATTTTTCCTCGGGCTTAGTTTGACGGCCATTGGTCAAACCAAGAACATTACTGGCATAGTTATGTAAGCTTCCCCCAAAATAGTACTGTTAAAAAGTAGAAAAAAGTAATAAATTTAACAGCACAAAAAATGAGAAAGAGTAAGTTTACACCGCATCAGATTGCGAAGATTTTAAAGGAGTTTGATGACGGTAAGAGTTCAGAGGAGATAAGCCGAGAGCACGGCATAAGTAAAGCTGCATTTTATAAATGGCGAGAACGATATGCCGGGATGAGTGGCAAAGAGCTTAAGCGAATAAAAGAGTTGGAAGATGAAAACAGGAAGCTTAAGCAGTTGTATGCTACCTTGGCACTGGACCATCAAATGGTCAAAGAGATTATCGAAAAAAAGCTTTAAAGCCTTGTAACCCTACGGGCTACAGACCAAGGTCGTAAAACGCTTATTTTCAAGCAGTTACGGCCTTTTTTTATGTTCGGGTTCAACATGGGTTCAACAGGTAAAAAATAGCCCGCATAGGACTTCGCATTTGCGAGGTCCTTTTTTTTGCAACAAGTTTACCCATAAACAAAACTCTTTCAAAAAACCAAATTCCCCTTGTATTTAACGTTGGTCGGACATTCGAAAAACTAAAATTTAAAAAAAGACTAATATGAAACCTCAAATTATTCCAACTCCAACATCAAATCTCCTTTCGTTGTGTCTATGAGGGCACGATCATTTTCTATAATTGGCTCTTGACCCATTTGAACCTCTCAAATTCTTTGTAAACAGAGGCTTTCCAATTTATAATATTCGGCAATCCGAAAAAAAAGTTTCATTTGTGTATTAGCTTACAAGCAGAAAATAAAGCTTTGACTAATCAGGGTGAGGCAACTAACATATTAGTACATTTCTGCTCTTATTTAATTGCATTTCTCTCTCACAATTTTACTAATTTTAAACAGTAATTGAAGCTACCTTCTAGTACAAAGGTATATGTACCTCTATTTAAATTTTCTAAATATATCTCCTGATTTACTTCATTTAACTTGCCCTTCAGCACTTTCTTACCAACTAGATCATAAATAAAATAACTCGAACCATATAAACTTTTATCAAAAGTTACCTGAACATTCCCCTCTGTAGGATTTGGGAAAATAGAAACCAAACTAAATAAATCCAAGTCATCTATTTCTGAAGTATTAGTAAGGTCAAATACCCTTACACTACCTGCTTCATTCCCGTTTTCATCATTTCCAGAAGCACCAATTGCCACTACAGTTCCATCGCCCGAAAGTGAAACAGAAACACCACACTGATCACTTGCAGCTTCTCCATCAATATCTGTACTTATTTGTGACCAAGTACCCGAAACATATTTGTAAATCCTTACTTGACCGGCAATTACTCCAGCGTCATCATTTCCAGGTGCCCCGATAGCTAAAACTGTCCCATCGTTTGAAAGTGAAATGGAATACCCACTTATATCACCCGCTGCCTCTCCTATAATATCTGAACCCAATTGTGACCAAGTACCAGAAATATATTGGTAGACTTTGACACGGCCATTCGGGTTTTCACTGTTCACCTTTCCTGGAGCTCCTATTGCTAAAACAGTTCCCCCATTTGAAAGTGCAACATCGTCCCCACTCCGCTCGCCAGCCACTTCCCCATCTATATCTGCACCCAATTGTGACCAGTTGCCAGAATCATACTTGTAAACTCTTACGTACCCCGCA
>Ga0102815_10002728_pt1 | contig 10692 bp, 6 predicted proteins | sample ColrivemetaGS759_FD_79113 | JGI IMG/M metagenome (GOLD analysis project Ga0102815, IMG submission 79113) | Estuarine microbial communities from the Columbia River estuary - Ebb tide ETM metaG S.759 | ecosystem: Environmental > Aquatic > Marine > Intertidal zone > Estuary | place: USA: Columbia...
GCTGGTTAGAGCGTCGGATTCATAACTCGGAGGTCATGGGATCGTGCCCCATTCTCGCTACAAGTAATACCAAGGGAAACCCTGAGATTTTATATCTCGGGGTTTTTTATTTTGCTAAAACATTTTGCCTCTTTTTACACCCATATAGCAAATAAGAACAAATGATATTAAAATTTATTATTCTTGGGTTAATTCTTCAGAATAATAAACATTGAAAAATCTCTACTGCTAAAACTCTTTTTTTAAATCATTATTTATAACCTCGCAATAATTGAATCTGTTTTTTGATAAAAAAAAAGAAAGTTAAAAACCTGTCTAAATATTTTTCTTGGAATAACCGAATTACTCTGAATTTTGACATTTAGAACAAAACCCCTTATATTTTTAATAGGATATTAATGATTTTACTATACTATTCAGCCGACGCACCAATAAATATGCTAATAACAGTATCATCTTTTAACTCAAATAGCACTCCGCCATAAATTGAGCCAAGAACTACCAAATCATTATTAGAAAACTCCTTGCTAATCTTATCTGAATACAGCTTGGTAATCGCTTCTTTTTTTGAGCCGATACCAATACTTTTAGATATCAATTTAGAGCAAGGCTCGGTTAACGTGATACTTAAAACTTTTTTGTCTCCATTTTGTTCTGCAGATTCCATCTCAAGACTAACTCCTTGTGAAGGATAATCCCAGTTTTGCACATAAGTTCCCAATGCTCCCCAATAGTTATCGCTTCCTTTTTTCTCTGGTTCCCCAATACTGTCAAGAACAGTTACATAGTTAGTATCTAATTTTAACCATTGGTCAACAACATCATAACTATAATCCACAGTGCTTTTTTTCTTTGAAGATGAATTTAAACATGAAATTGTTAATCCTAATATGCAAAGTGAAACAAGTTTTAATACTGATGTGATTTTTTTATTCATATGTATTTAAGGTTTATTAATTTATTTTAACGGTTTTGAATGGACCATTAGCAGTTACAAACAGGCATAAGCAACCTCGGTATACATTACTTAAAACTTTTAATAAGACTGCATTTATTTTATTTCAATAATTATTCCAGCTTTATTACTGTCATCCAATCGGGTTCTAAAAAAGGTACTGATTTGATATTTACCAGCAAATCTTTCTGTTGAGTTTTCTGTTACAATTTCTACTTTGTCTACTCGAGATATCAAGGAATCGATTGAATTGTTAATTTCCCATGTCCCGATTCCAAAATGATAGGCCTTGTTCTCATGAGACGCTAAATTCAGAATTAATGAGTCTTTCGTTAAAAACTCATCAAACTCATAAAAATCAGCCCCAGAAAAATAAAACTTAATTGTTGACTCTGAAAGTAATTTGTTTTCTATTTCGATAGTTTGCATGGGATCACATGACGTTAGAGATAGAAGACATATTAAACCCAGTAAAATTTTACATTTCATATGTATTGTATTATTTCGACACGATAAAAGCACCTCGTCATTGAACTCGAAGATACAAAAAGTGGACAACTAGAGAATGTTAAGTTGAATGAAATCTAAATAGTTGTAATCAAAGCTATTAAAGGATTATTAAGATTAATACATACAAGAAATAAACCAATTAAATTAGTTATTTTTGATGTAATTACATGAAGTAAACAAATATAAATAGAGAAAGACTTTCTTTTTTATGGCACAGACTTTGCTTTACACCATTTATAATAATTATAGACTAATAAAAATAATATATTAAATAAACATTATTGAACTTAAAATAAATTTTATGACACCAAAAAGTATCGCAATGGCCTTTAAAATTATTATGTCAATACCAAACTAAATAAACATTAATTCCTATTAATTAATGTCTATTTTACATGAAAATATTATAATTAATTATTATTTCAAATGAAAATAATTTTTTTTAGTTTTACTTTAGGATTGTTATTTACCTCATTTTTTGGTTACACTCAAAACAATGAAGCTTTTAGTTGGATAAATACTAAGACTATAAATTCCGCAGATTGCTTAAGTAATTTAAGTGATTTTAGCCAATTAAAGCTCTCAAAAGATTCCGAAATTTTAATTGATAAATTAAACATTACTATTGAAGTTAATTATAAAAGTGAGTCATTCCAAAGTTTAGAATCATTTAATGATTTTGATATTGAATATTGGTTACTGCGGCATAATGCTTTTAAAACAGAGTCGCCACTAAAAGTATTAATTAGATATTCTTCTAAACTGAAGCCCAAAGAACAGTTTTTTTCTATGTGTCTTCAATATCTAGATAGCGCTAAAAGAGGAGAACAAGAAATCTCGTCAAAAACTGAATTTGTAAAGCTTCCAGTTTATTTCGCTACAGATAGAAACCAAATAAAAACGAAAAATTTAAATGATGCATTTGGTGTAGAACGATCGTATTTAAAATATGGAATCTGTGAGGTTAGTATTCCTAATAACCATAAAATTGGAAGAATTGAAAGCCCTTCTCTATGGAAATTTGAATTTTCTGAAGATCCCGCAAAGCATATTATGATTCAAAAGATTAATGTTTATAAAAAAGACAAATTCTTTAAATCATTATCAAAATCAATAAAAACATCATCTAAAAAAAATACATTTTTATTTGTACATGGCTATAATACTTCATTTAGTGAAGCTGCAAAACGAACAGCTCAAATATCTTATGACTTAATGTTTGAAGGAAAAGCTGTTTTTTATAGTTGGCCTTCTCAATCATCTATGTTTAAGTATCCTCAAGACGAATTAAATATTGAATGGTCTGGGCGAAACATAAAACTTTTTTTAGAGGATTATATTACGAAATCAGAATCTAATGATATTTATTTAGTTGCTCATAGCATGGGAAACAGAGGTCTTACAAAAGCTATTATTGAATTGATGAATGAAAAACCTAAATTAGCACAAAAAATTAAAGAAATTATTTTAGCTGCTCCAGATATTGACGCTGATGTTTTTAAAAACGATATTGCACCAAAAATGACATCAAAAATAAAAAAACCTATTACTTTATATGTCTCTCGTAACGATCTGGCTTTAAAAGCATCAAATACATTTCATGGCAACCCTAGAGCTGGAGAATGTGGTGCTATCCCTTTAATAGCTAAAGGTATTGAAACTATTGATGCTTCAGATGTTGATACTAGTTTTTTAAGCCACTCTTATTTTGCTGACACTAATTCAATTATTTCAGACATCTCAGAGTTAATTCAATCAGGTAAACGGGCACTGGAAAGAGAAAGTCTCATTTTGAAGAATTATTTAAATGAAAAATACTGGAAAGCTACAAATTAAATTAATAATTTATAAGGTCATTAATCCATGTAAACAGGTCTATATAGATACAAGTTTTTTTTGGCATAAACTTTGACTTACACCATTTATAACAATAAACAAAGACTATAAAGTAACCTATTAAATTAAATCTTTTTCAACTTAAAACAAATTCTATGAAAACCAATTTTTCACTTGTAATCCTTCTTTTTTTGCCATTATTTATGCTTTCTCAAGAAAAGTATAAAGTAGTTTACGACTATGCGACAGAGAATATGTCATACTATAAACTTGACAAAAATTATAAAATAGTTGACACTTTAAACACGCCAAAAATAAAAAGAAACAGTTTAGTTGAAATTGAATTAAAGAATATTAATCCTTTTGCAGTAGATGTTGAAACTGATATTAGAGAAGAACAAATTCAACAATCTGGAGACGGCTTTAATTTTAGCTCTCTTCTCGGGGGAATCAATACGTTTGCGAGTAGTGATTTAAATTTAAACGTTGATAATTTACCTGCTGGAGACCTGTTTTCTAAAGCTAGTTCTCGGGGTACCAATATAACAAGTGGTTTTTCCGATTTAAATAATAAAACAACGAATGTGGCGGCGTTGCAAACCACCATCATGTCCAATCTTTTAAATCCAAATTTAAGCAAAGAAGACATTATTAAAAATGTCATCTCAACTGCTGGAATGGAAGAAGACGCAAGGTTACCGGATCCTAAAGAAAATTTTTATGTTTATTTAACACAATTAGAGAAAATTGTTCAAGAAGATAAAGTCGATTTAGTAACAGATATAAAAGGCATGTCTAAACAAGCCAGCCAAGAAACAAATACAGAGGAAGTGCTTTCTCGAGGCGAATTGATTGAACGGAACTACTTGATTAATGATTTACAAAATCTTTTAAATACCCTAAACAGTTCTAACTTTAAAACAATAGAAAGCTTGAACAAAATCAAATCTTTGTACACCATGCTGGAAGCTTCTGATTTTAACAGAACTTATGATTATGAGATTGAAGCCGATAAAGTAAATATTCAATTAAAATTTGTTCAAAGTGAGTTTGCGAAAACCTCAAATAGCAGCAATGATGGTAGTACTCTAAAAACTAGAAATATAAAATTGTTTTCTAAAGGCGGTTTTAAAGTTAATACAGGAGTAGCATTAACATTAAATAATTTTGGTTCAAAATCTAAAGATTATTATATTTCAGAAGAGGGCACTGTAGAAGCAGATAATAATGACCATTTCACACCTAATTTAAGTACAATGATTAATTTTTATCCCTACACAGGTAGCGGTTTTAATATTGGGGGTACTTTTGGTTTATCTATTCCTATTTCAGGCGATAGTAACGTTAAAGGAGTTAGTTTTTTATTAGGTCCCTCGCTACATTTCGGAACAGATAGTAGGGTGTCAATTTCTGGTGGGTTAGCTTATGGACCTGTTCAAAAACTTACCAATGGAATAGAAATTGGTGACACAACATCCTTTGGGAGCGTGGAAAACTTCACAAAAGATGTTTTCGACTTTGGTTACTTCTTCGGGATTTCGTTTAGCTTATTCGATATAAATTAAAAAAACTGGATGAAAAAATTATTTATAGCCTTAACGTTGTGTTTTTGCTCTCAACTTATACATGCCGAAAAATACGCACTTATTATTGCCGTAGGGAATTATCCTAAAAAAACAGGATGGAGCACTATAAGTTCATTAAATGATGTGCCACTCATTCAACAAACATTAATAAATCAAGATTTTAAAGAAGAAAATATCACCGTTTTAATAAACGAAAACGCCACATATTCTGGAATAAAAACTGCTTTAAACAATTTACTTAATAAAATTGGACTAGATGATATTGTTGTTATTCATTACTCTGGCCATGGACAGCAAATATTTGACGATGATGATGGCGAAGAAATTGATGGTAAAGACGAGGCTTTGGTGCCATATGATGCTTGGGTAAGGTTTAACCATAACTATAAAGGAGAAAACCATTTTCGCGATGACGAATTAGGAAATTATATTACAAAATTTAGAAATACATTGCAGGCAAAGGGGCAGTTACTATTATTATTAGACAGTTGTCATTCTGGATCAACCACACGAGGTGGGGTATCAAGAGGTAGCAAAGCTGTATTTGCTCCGGAGGGATGGAAACCAAACAAAAATGGTCAGCCTACTGGCAGTGATATGAATGAAGATTCAACAGAAAAACTTAATACAGATGCCGCTCCATTTGTATTAATATCTGGGGCTTCTGCTAACGAGTTAAATTATGAATATAAAGGAACAGGCTCTTTGAGTTATGCGTTTTCAAAAGCGATGAGTAAACTTGGTACTGATTTTTCATATAACCAGTTGTTTGCAAAAATTGAAGCTGAAATGAATATTATTTCACCTAAACAAAACCCCACTATTGAAGGCGATATAAACGTAGGATTGTTCAATAACACCTATGTAAAGCAGCAAGCCTATTTTAAGGTGAAGTCTATTCTACAATCAGACGTGATTAAAATTCAAGCAGGAAGATTGCATGGTTTATTTAAAAATACAACTGTTAATATCCTTCCATTAGCAACTACAAAAGTCGAAAAAGAAAACATAGTGGCTAAAGGAACCATCACGATGTCAAAATTTAATGAAGCCATCATTAAATTAGACACACCACTTGATGATTTTAATGAAAAGAACTATTGGGTTTTTGTTAATAAACCAGCATATGGAGACATCACAATTGATGTGTTTTTTGATAAATCAATAAACGACACAACCATTAAAAATGACGTAAAACAGTTCTTGTTTGAAAATCACCTTGGAAATATAGTTGAAGATAGCACGATGTCTGATGCCATTCTATCACAAAAAGGGAATGCAATTACAATTCATGCTACAAACGGTTTTGAAGCAGTCGATAAAGATGAAGACACTAGAGGGAGTGCCTTAATTGATGACGTTAATCAAAAGCTATTCAGTTTTGCACAAGGACAATATTTAAAAAACCTAGATGTTAAAAACTATGATTATGAATTTGAGTTTAAATTAATACCTTTAGAATATGATGTACTTACAGAAGAAGTTGGTGATTTATTAGATCCCAATAAGTACATAAACGCCAATGGCACTTTTCAAGTCAAAGAAGGCACAGACTATGTTGTACTTGAAGTAACAAACAAAAGTGAACAACCCCTGTTTTTTAGTATTATTGAGATTAATAGTAAAGGTCATATTTCACCTTTTTTACCCAATAATGAATGCACACTAAACAACGATGAACGCAAATTATTACCTGGGCAAACCATGCTATTTAAAGGGTGTCATTTTAATTTTTACCCACCTTATGAAAAATTAATATTAAAAGGTTTTGCGACGTCTTATCCCATTAATTTCATATCAACAGTTGAAGCGCGTGGTGAGGACACAAGAAGTTCAACAAACCCGCTAGAAAGCTTTATAGGAAACACATACGCGCCATCTAGAGGAGGATCTGGCTCTACTAGTTCCAATAAAAAAATTGATGGTTACAGTACCGAGTTTGTTTATGAAATAATAAAAAATTAATTTAAATTGAATTATTTAAAAAGGTCATTTGTATTATTACTAATCCTATGTACTCTATTTTCTTTTGGGCAAACTCCACAAAATTATGAGTCCTGGGAAAGTCAATTAGATACTGGCTTAGAGTTCTTAGATAGTAACAATTATAAAGAAGCTTTAGTCCATCTTAATGAAGCTTATAACATCTCTCAAAATATTTTCGTTAAAAACGAAGAAGAGTTGGGTTATACGGCTTACTATTTAGCGTCTACTTATGATGTTATTAAGAATTACGAAAAAGCAATCCCCCTTTATATAGCCGAATTAAATAATTTAAGATTAAATAAAGCAGAAAACGATCCTCATTTTAGTGAAACACTTCTTAGAGTTGCTCTAATTTATAAACTTACTGGTGATTATGATAATTCAATAAAGACGTCATTAGAAAGTTTACAAATCATAGAAGTTAACCAAGGCAAAAACAATTTAGAGTATAGTGAGGCTTTAAATAACCTATCAATCGTCTATAAAAAAACGGGGAACTTCGAAAAGGCCATAGCGTGTAATAAATTATCTAATACCATTATTGAAAATTTATATGGAGATCAAAGTATTATATACGCGCAAAACTTAACCAGTTTAAGTCAAATTTATATTGAAATAGGTGAGTATAATAAAGCCGAGCTTATTTTAGATAACGTTTTACCACTTTTAAAAAGACTCGACCCAAAAGGGAATGCTTATATCTTAGCCATATTTACTAAAGGCGTCCTGCATCACAGTAGATATGAATATGAAAAAGAAATTCCACTTTATAAAGAAGTTAAAGTTATTTCTAATAAAGACGATCTTGCATATATTTCAGCAAATAATAACTTAAGTGTCGCTTTTGAAGAAATTGGAGATTATGAAAACGCCCTAAAAGTAGCCATAGAAGTTGCTGGTAATACTCTAGAAAATGACCCTAATTACTTTATAAGATTACAAAATCTAGCCTTTATTTACGCAGAACTGGGTGAATTTGAAAAGTCCTTAACAACCTACGAAAAAGCTGTAGTGTCCTGCCGTAACACCTTTGGTACAAATCATCCCTTGTTTGCAAAACTCACCGATTGTATTGGGCAACTTTATCTTCATAAAGGTGACTTAGAACAGGCCAAAATTCTGTTTAAAGAAGCGCTATCTGTTCTATTGAAAAGTTTTGATGAAAACCATAGTGAATATGGGTTTTACCTGAACCATTACACAAGCTCATTACTTGGTTTAAATCAAAATGATGAAGCTATTGCCTTAATGATAAAAAATATTAAAATTTCAGAGTCGAATGCAAATATAGAGAGTCAAGATTACTATAGAAAAAAATTAGGGCTCGCTAAGGCGTACAACAAGATTGGAAATTATAATGAGGCTTTATCTATTTTAACCAGCTATACCGAAAAGTTAAAGCACAAATTAGGTAATCGACACCCAGATTATGGTGACATGTTAAAAAGTCTAGGAGACACCTATATGGGGTTGGAACAGGTAGAAAAGGCCATTCCAATTATAGACTCGTTTAATACTGTGCTTATTTCTCAAATAGATAAAGTATTTAAATTTAGAAGTGAAAAACAAAAAAAATCGTTCTTAAAAATTACAAATCAAAATTTTGATGAGTTACAGTCTGTAGCCTATCAACTAATGATCCCTAATGGGCGGTTAAATGAAATTAATTTAGACAATCAAATTATGTTAAAGGGCTTATTACTTAATAATTCCAAAAATTTACTGTCGCAATTATCCACACTTAATAGTACTGACATTAATGCTAAAATTTTAAGTTACAGGGCTGTAAAGACTAAATTATCAACAACCTTAAGCTTGCCTTTTGAAGAGCGTATTTTAGATATTGATAGTTTAAAAAACCTTATAAACACTAAAGAATCTGAATTAGTGAAATTATATAGTACCCGTTTTAAGCAGACTATGAACCTCAATCAAAGTTGGAGGCAATCTCAATCTAAATTGGATAAGAATGATGTGTCCATTGAGTTTTCATATTATGAGTATTCAAAAAAAAATAAATCTACAGACAGTATTTTATACGTTGCTTATATCTTTAAAAAAGATTGGGAGTATCCAAAAATGATTCCCCTTTTTGAAGAGAAACAATTAAAATCAATCTTATCAAAACAAGGCCCAAATCAATTGTATGCAAGTAGAGGGTCCAAGGCAAGAGGCGCCAGTAATACTAAGGCTATTTTCGATTTGGTTTGGGGCCCTTTAGAGAATCATGTAACCAATAGCTCTAAAATTTATTATGCTCCAAGTGGCTTATTAAATCAAGTTTCTTTTGCTGCACTTGCTAAAAAAGGTGAAAAAACGTTGAGCGAAAAGCACAATTTATTTCAATTAAGTACCACAGGTATTTTAGCGAATAATAAAATGACACCTACTACTAATACTGCATTGTTTATTGGTGGTATTGATTATGATTCCATGCTATCCTCTAACGAAAATATAATTCAACATTCTTTTTTAAAGAGAGAGGGCATTAAATCTAATAGAAGCAGAGGCGAAATTTGGATCTACTTACCCGGTACTTTAAAAGAAGTGGAAACATTACAAACTATTTTAGAATCCAATGGAAGTCTTGTTACTAGATGGAGCGGAAAAGAGGCTACCGAGACTAATTTTAAAAAACTAAGTGGAAATAGTCCAAATATTTTGCACATAGCTACTCACGGCTTTTTTTATGAGAATTTAAATAAAAAACCTCCTAGTAGTTTTAATCTTAGTACAGAAGACCAATATCGTTTAGCAGAAGACCCGTTGATGCGTTCTGGACTCCTTTTGGCAGGTGCGAATCAAACTTGGAAAAATGGCCATAATAAAAATCAAGTTGACGATGGGATATTAACAGCTATGGAAATATCTAATATGGATTTATCAAACACAGACATTGTGGTGCTTAGTGCCTGTGAAACAGGTTTAGGAGATATAGATGGAAGCGAAGGCGTTTATGGATTACAACGCGCATTTAAAATGGCTGGTGTACATATAATTATCATGAGTTTATGGGAAGTACCAGATATTGAAACAGCTGAGTTTATGAGCCTATTTTATAGCAACTGGATGCAAAGTAATAAAGTAAAACAAGCATTTAATGAGGCGCAACGTACCATGCAAACTAAATATACTAATGAGCCAGAAAAGTGGGCTGCCTTTGTTTTATTTGAATAATTAAAGACCTCTCACTAACATGTAAGTAATTTATATTTCCAAAACAGGTATTTTAACCATTTTTTTAGAAACTAGTTGGTAATTATTACATTTAACATCTAGAAAAATAGTATTTCTATTAAAATATCTTATATTCGATTTTTTTGTTTAAAACAAGCTTGAGATGTATATATCTAAAAAAAACAACTTTTTTTTCAGAAATTTACAATATAAAAACGCACATTTTTATTTAAATAATCCATTATGACAAAAAACTATTTTATTCTGTTTTTAATAATATTTGTAGTCAACATAAATGCTCAAATAACAACGTTTCCTTACTCTGAAGATTTTGAATCTGGAGCAGCAGGTTGGACCGTTCAAGCCGCCGATGGCAAAACAACATCATGGGAACTTGGCACACCAGCAAATAATGTAATTAATAGTGCCGCATCAGGCAATAATGCATGGGCTACAAATTTAGACGGCGCTCATAGTGATAATGAAGAAGGCTGGGTACAAAGTCCTGCTTTTGACTTATCAGGAATGGCAACCCCTGTTGTTCGGCTAAAAATATGGTATGAATCAGAGTATGGTTATGATAATGCTATACTAGAATTTTCTCGTAATGACGGAGCTAGCTGGTCAAAGCTTACTGATGAA
>Ga0102815_10002731_pt1 | contig 10684 bp, 18 predicted proteins | sample ColrivemetaGS759_FD_79113 | JGI IMG/M metagenome (GOLD analysis project Ga0102815, IMG submission 79113) | Estuarine microbial communities from the Columbia River estuary - Ebb tide ETM metaG S.759 | ecosystem: Environmental > Aquatic > Marine > Intertidal zone > Estuary | place: USA: Columbia...
ATAATACCACGACTAGGTGTAAGTGTTCCGTCTACATCAAATATAAATTTATTCATCTTTTCACTAAAGGTTGTGTTGATATACTATCATTATAATCACTATTACCGTAGTAATCACGGGTTGCAGTTTCTTTAACCATTAACCCGTTTTTAAAACGATAGGTTACAATTTCTCGACGAACAACACCTTCGGTGTCTCCTTCAAATGCGTTCTTAAATGGTCCTTCAGTCATTGTTTTGCCTTTCTGCTACTCGAGCTCTAAGATCACTTGAACTAAAACGGTGATCACGTTTATTAAAATACAGTTCTACATCACGTTTACGACATATATCCTTGCCAGTGAATTCTTTATCTCTGTATTCTTCTCCTAGTATTCGTACATTAATGCTGTACAATTCTAGTATATCTTCTAAGTCTTTTTCAGTACCATAAGGAATAATTTCATCAACATAACTTACAGCTTTTAATTGGGTGTAACGTTCAACTACTGTTTGTATAGGAGAGTTTTTATCTTTACGATCATTACTAGGATCAACCTGCAGACCGCATATGAGATAATCACATTGTTCTTTTGCTTCACGTAACATTTGTACGTGTCCTGCGTGAAGTAAGTCAAATGCACTACATGTAAATCCTACTTTCATTAGTGATTCCTCCCACCGTCAAATACACAAATAAACTTTAAACCAAAGTCTGTATTATTATGTACTCTGTGGAATACATTGTCCTCAATTAGTACAGTATCACCTGCTGTAACATCAAATATTTTATGATCAAGTTCCATCTGGCCACTGCCACTGACAAACATATATACTTCTTCTTGCCCGGCATGTCGATGTCCAGTTGTACTTTTATGAGCTGATAACATTGTACTGCTTACTACCAAGTTATTTAATAATGTATTATCTTTTACAATGTAGCGATCATCGTTTTTAACTTCATCGCCGCCAATATCCCATTCACTGTATTTCATTTATCATCCTTTAACTTTCGTTCATGTTAATACAAAGAGCTTGCTGTTCAGGTTTAAAGTAACCTCCGCCTTTGCCATGATTTTCACTTAATGCTTCTCTTGCTTGGAAACACTCTACCATATTAGTATGGGTACTTACATGCTCAACGTAAGGCGTTGCATCATAAAAGTATACAAATACTAATGTCCACATTATATTACTCCTCGTAATAGTTTTCTGCTAAGTTTCTTAGCATTGCAATTAATTCTTCAATGGTATTTAGGTCTTGATTGTTATCAGTATCTATTTCCACTTCCATCTTAATTTTCATTTTATTCTCCGAAATCAAACAAACTATTAAACGTATTGTGTCGCTTAGTATCTTCTAATGGATAGTTAAGCACACCAATTAAGTTGTCTAGTTTATTATCAATGATAGTCTCCGCCATTGCTGCATCATCAAAAGGAAGTTCCTTAAACCATTCTGGAATACGTAACTCGTCAGTTGGGTATGCAACACTAGTATAACCTAGCGGATTCTGTTTTAATTTACAAACAATAACTTTCATGCCGTCAACAATCTCTTGCGAGTATTTGTCGCCGTTCATACGCTTCAACGTATTCCAGTTAATGCTTGCCCGCACGTGGCCTGGCATATTTGCCTTGCCTTGTTTTTCTTCTAACCGCCTATAGTGTCCTACTTTGTTTGCACGTTTAGGAGATCCTTTCTCCCAACCAGGACGCTCACTAAACTCCTTACGGAATACAGTAATGCGTTCAAGAATATCTTCTTGTGGCTTATCAGTAAGCACCATAAGTAATAGCTCGCTCAAAAACTCTTGCATAAACACAGGAGTATCTGATCTACGCAAGTCTAAGCCCATTGCCTTTACTTTACCTGCTTTGCCGTCGATATCTGTTCTAAAGCCTTCGTTGTCAATTACTAATGCCGCATAACGTTTCTTAGTAATAAACAAACCTGATTGTGCAATAATTTCACGTCCTGCTGCAATAACATCACTACGTGTTGACGGACAATGAAATGCATCTGCCATAAATTTTGGGAATGTTGTGTTTGCTTGTTCGCATACTTGATCCATAAGTGTAATACACTTTTCTTTAGACCATTCAAGGTTGCCACTAGCAACTTCATCTCTTAGCATAGGCCAAGCACTAAAGTAGCAAGAGTCAGTGTCGCCATAAACCATAGCCTTACCAACGTGATCATACTCGCCTGTAATACAGTTGTTTACTTCGGCACTCATATGTTTAACAATAAGTCTTCCAGTGAGTGTTGTACTTTGACCAATACGTTTATCAAAGAATCTACAGCCCGGATTAAGAATAGCACCATACAAACTGTTTAGGTTAATCTTCTTAACTAGCTGTCGTTTATCCCAATATTCGATTTCAACAGCATTGCCTGCGTCTTTTGCTTTCTTTAACATCTTCTGCATGTCTTTACGTTCAGCATACCAACGCTTTAGTAGTCCTGGAATAACACCTTCAAACTCAGTTGTAAAGATTGTACCGTTACTACTAAGCATCCACGGGTTTTGATTATCAAATATTAATTTGTAAATCTCTGCTCCGCTCATTACTTCTGTTTGTCCATTTTCAAAGTCAACAGTTAATGGAACATCTTTGCGTTGTTCCATGACAGCTTCGTATTCTTCTGTACTAAAACGTCCTTCCCAACTACCCGCAAAACTTTTCTTCTTTAAGAACATGTCTTCATGTACACGAGCGTCTGACATCTCTGGACGTATTTGTCCAATGATAGTTTCTGGTGCCATATTTAATGCACGAATAACACTAGGATATAGTGAATTCAAATCCATTGACGCTACCCATTTGTGCAAACCTTTCTTAGGAAACGCAACATAAGCACCTGCGGCTTGTGTAGCTTCGTCATCACGCTTTTTACGATTAGGAACCTGTAAGCCTCTGTTGTGTGCTTCGTTAACAATACCTTGTTCAGTAACAGCAACAGCACCCATAGTAGTTTGCAACAACACTGTGTTTTCATGAGCAACAGTATTACTAAGATCAATAAAGCGTAACTTCTTATCTAGTTTGTCTAGTAGTGCGGTATCTTGTATGTTGTATTCAATAAACTTACGAAAGTCATTGTTATATAACTGATCAAGTGTGCCTTCGTATGCAACTTTCTTTTCGCCTACTTCGATCTCGCCAATAGCATCTAGTCGGTATGTATGACGTTCTTCATATGTATACTTACGATATAAGTTCAAACTATCTAAGTGTACACGGCCTACTAAGTCAAACGTTTGGCTCAGCTTGCCATATTTTTCATATTCACGTTTCTTAGGAAGTTGTCCCCACAAGCAGAATCTACGTGTATCATCTTTGCTTAGTACACGACTAGTCCTGTTTACAGTATACGGAATATCATATCCTTCACTGTTCCATCCACTAAGTACATCACTGTCTTCAATAAGTGTTAAGAAAGTGTCTATCATCTCACCTTCTTTTTCAAACAGCATTACGTTTTCAATGCCCACAAGTTCTGCTTTTGCTTGTTCCATAGTAAGCGTCTTAGGCGGCACAGCAAGACATACCATTGTGTCTAACCATTGTAAGTATACACTAATACTTGTAATAGGCATAAACGGATCACTAGGATCAGCAAAGCCACGCTCTGGATCAAAGTCAGTCTCAATATCAAAGAATGCAATATTCATTTTAGGACCATCTTGGTTAAGATAGTTTTCACTTAAACATTGGAAAATTGGATTAATGTCGCTTTCAAACAGTTCTTTGTCTCTGTTAATAGCAACTTCTTTGCGGAAGTCTTTTGTGTTCTTACACACAATACGACTTAGAGGATCGCCGTACACACTCTTGTACTTGCCTCGTTGGTCTTTATAATAAAATGTATATTTTGCTTGATATTCACGGTAATCTCTTTTACCGTCATTTCGTTCAACAACTCTGATAATGTCAGAGTCGCGATCAAATAGTGCGTCTACGTAGCTCAATTATTTCTCCTTCGTTGCTTGTGGCCAACTTAACCATCTACATGCCTAGCTATTGCTATTGGCGTTATATAATATATAGTCTACTAAGAGCTATGATGTTCATAATAATGAACCAACCAGTGAGTACTAATACCCAAGGTAGTCCACGTCTATATGCTCCAAAGAAACTTGCACAACTTCCTACAAAATAGAACGGTATGAAGATATCTGGTCTTGGAGTGAGTACAGTCCATGTTAATATAGAGCTACCTATAATAACACTAACAGCACCTATCATCTCTGCATAGTGTGCAACCGGGTCTGAGGTAAGACTATCTCTATAAAAGTCTTTAATAGCTTGCAAACTATTTGTCCTTGCCGACAGTTACGACTAATGTTTCCAAATCGTCAAACTCATCGGAAACTCTTTCCCAGTCACCTTTTTGTGCAATTTTAATTGCTTTATTAATTAAACTTGGCTTAATGTCAAGCTCTTCAGCTACAGACTTAACTGTATCTTTTAGACCTGTTGTAAGGTCTTCTACTTCCTGATAGACTGTTACGCCTTCATTTACTAGTCTTTCTAATTTTGCCTTTTCATCGGCACCGAATACACGACTTCCCATTGAGGATCTCCTTTAGTAATTTATATACTATTATACGGTATTATGAAGGGTTTGTCAAGAACTTTTTTCGTTTAATTTACGAAAAAGCATTTCTTTGATAGATTCCTGAGTAGGATCTTGCTTGTACTTTTGTTTACGGGGTATTGTTTTACTTTTATCCGTATGCGCTCCACCGGCGCCACTAGTACGTAGTGCTTCCAGGTCTTTGTATCCTGTATTGCGCGGCTTTGGTTTTTGTGGCCTTCTGTTCTTTTGTGCCTCAGAGTTCATTTGACTCTTTGAGTTTGCCTTCTTCATTAGTAATAATAGTTCTCTTTTTAGTGCAGGATCTTTAAGTATGTTTTGTATTGATGTTGCATACTTATCAGCTACACTACTGTTGCCTTTAGTGTCTGTTTTATCTTTCTTATCGTTGCCTGTAAATACTCCACTTATTGCTTTGTTTAAAGCATCAGGAGCAAGTGCTCCGCCTTTTTGTGTTGCATTATAACCTGTTTGAAATGCACCGCCTAACCCTTTGGATTTGTTAACGGCTTTAATAGCATCAATTGGACCTTCTTCAATATCATTGTCCATGCTGTCACCAACAAGTTTATTTCTAGCAGGGTGTGGTGATTCGTTGCCACCTGGTTTAGAACTCTTAGTAAAGGCATCCTTGCCTTTAAGTTGACCTGCACTACCATGTTTTTGTTTACCTTCGTTAAGTGTTACGCCTGCTAGTTTAGCAAAGTCACTTACGCTGTAATTACCTTCAACTGGCATAGTACCTTGCGGTACATCTACACTTTCTTGTAGGAAGTTTTCTTCAACTTGTACACTTTCTTGCGGGTTAGCGCCTTGCATACTTGCAACCATCGCTGCTCTATCAGCAGCTCGATCAGTTGGTTCTATTTGGAATAGTTTTTGTTGAAGTTTGCGGAAATCCATATTAGGCCTTTACGCACTTATTAACACGTTTGCCTGCATTCTCACCAGTACCTTTTTGTGTTCCAGATCTTTTATAACCTTTCCAACATTTTTCAGGACCAGCTACTTCATCTAGCTCTGCTTCTGATAAACCTAAAGTTTTGTAACTTGGCTTACCACACTCTGAACATTTAGCAACAGCTTCTGATAATCTGTCAGCTAAAGATTCTTTATAACCTTTTTCTTTTTTAGCAATAGCAATAGCAGCTTTTTGTTTGTTGCTCTTACCTTTGCCTTCGCCAACTTCTTCTTTACCGCTTGAAATACCATCTAGTGCATCAGGAGCCATTGCACTGTCGTCAGCTTCTTGGTAATCCATATGATGATACACAGAACTTAAATAGTCTGAAGCTTTTGTAATCTTTGCTTGTACCCAACCTTCTAGGCCTTCTGCTTCACTTACGCCTTTAAGCATTTCGTGTAGTTTAATTGAATACTTAGCAGCTTTATAAAGCTCGGCACGTGCCATTTGTACTTCGTGGTCTTGCTCAGCTTTATCAGCTAATTCGCCTAAACCTTCTTTTAAATCTTTTTCTCTCATCAGTAACTCCTACTAATATATATTTATCTTTTTGCGACCTTGCCGCCCATTAAATTGTTTTTAACATCTAAAGCGTTTTTAGCTGTACCATCTGGATTTGTAGCCTGTGGCGCCTTTGGTAAACCATTTTTACCTTTTTTCTTTCCTTTAGCATATGCATATGTAGGGTTTACTACACTAGCAACACTACCTGCACTTGTTCCGCCAGCGGTAGCTGACTCTGCAACACTAGGATCGTTACAATTACAGTGTTTGCAATCTGCTGGGCATACGCAATCTTCTCTTTTAGTATCTGCACCGCAACACTTGTCTGAACAATGTGTGTCTTTTTGGGATTCAGATGCAAGTCTTGGTTGTTCCTCGCTAGATTTGGACAAATAGTCCCAAACCTTTTTACCACCGTATAGTATAGCAACAGCAGCTAATACTGGTATTCCGTACTTAGCGGTAAATTTTGCAACTTTAGCAAAACCTGCACTACCAAGTGCAGCCATTAGTTCGTCTTTTACAGCATCAATACCTTCGCCGGCTCTTTTTACTAGTTCGTCAATACCGTCACCAGTTTTCTTAGCAACATATGCTCCGCCACCTATTGTAGTAGTTGCTATTGGACGTTTAAGAAGTGTGTTAGCTGTGCCAGTAGCAACTTTGCCTGCACCTTTAGCTACAACGCCAGCACCTGTTTTAGCTGCTGAAGCTGCCGCACCTCTTTTTGCAATTATCTTTGCGCCTTGTTTTATAGCCCACGGTGCAGCTATTCTAGCACCAGCTATTAGTGCTGGTATCAAAAGCGGAAATGCTTCGTTAACTTGTTTTGAATTATTTGAAGTTATTTCATTTATTTTCATGTCTATTTTCCAGTATATCTTCCATTACTTTTGTTGCTGTTTCAGTAAAAAACCTCGGAGCAACACTGTGTACTACTAATGCCGGTACAAGTAATTGAAGTTTAGCAGCTGTCTTTAGTGCCGCTGTCATATGTTGTAAGGCAGTTTCGCCTTGTTTTTCTAAGTGTAGTTTGCATTGTTTACTAAACATTACTTTTTGCCACCTTTCATGTTTGCACACCAGTGATACATTCTTGCTTTTTCACCTGATGCTTTCTTAGCACGTTTGCGTAGTGCTGTAACTGATCCGTTACAACTAGCACCTGACTTCTTTACTCTGCCAGGTTTGCTTTTGCCTTTTTTCTTACCATCAGCAAAGTTTTCTGATAGCATTTCTTCTAACGTAGTATCTAACATTCTAACTGTAGCAAACTCTTCGCCCATAAGTCTTAGGGCATCAAATCTATGATGACCATTTACAATACGACCCTTTGTGTCTACAGTTAAAGGACTGTATGTGCCGTCCTTTACTCTGTTCATTTGCTTTTCAAGTTTACGGAAGTTTCTACCTTTTTGTACACTACGTAATTTGTTTAATTTGATTTTACCTAATTTACCTTGATCTTTAATTTGTGGAGGTGCTTCTCCGCCTGTAGGCTCGTCATCAAAGTGTGCATCTTTATATCCTTCAGCATCTTGTACATCATAACCAATACGGTTAAGTTGTTTCATAAGATACTTCATTTCTTTTTGTCCAGCATACGGAGCAATAACTACATCTGGTTCATCATAGTTTGCACCTTTTGGTACTGACTTTAAGTTTGCTAAGTTTGTTCCAATTTTATAATGATCATATGCTGTATCAGACTTTGCTAAGAATGTATTCTTAGGATTAGGTATTTGTTCACCTTCACTGTATTGTGCTTTACGCTTTGCAATAGTTTTTTTACGTTTCATTTGCGGTGTTTCTAATGCTTTCATTACTTCGTTGTAACCTCTAAGCATACTCATAAATGCATCGTAACCTGTGCCGCTTAACACTGACTCTACGCCTTCAGCGTTGTAGTCCATGTTATCTTTAAAGCCTTCTAGTCTTGTTTTTAATCTATTCTTAAGTCCGTTAAGTGTGTAAACACCAACGCCCTTTACCCATATTTCTAAGTTATCAGGATTATAGTCTTTTACATCATGTATGTCTGCATACTTGCCTTCAGAAAGTCCTAAGTTGAATAGTACGTTTGTACTCTTGCCTTTTACTTTTTTACTTAGTGTAGGTGGCACTCCGTCTTTATCTACCTTGTTGCCAAACTTTCCAGCTTCTTTAGGAATCTGGTTAGTATCAACATCAACAGTAGTGTTAACGCCTTTTACAATTCTTCCGTCTTCTGATATCTCTTGAAACTTCATTTCTTTTTACGGCCCCTAAATTGAGTAGCACCTGTCATATAAGGTTTGCTGAACCAAAGTTTAAACCATTCTTGGTCTCCTGGCTTTAGTCCCATTTTCTTTTCTTTTTTCTTCAACGCCGCAGCTGTTTCACTAGGATTTTCATCAATCTTATATTCAGAATATCCTCTAAACTCACCTACGCCAGCTAGGCGTTTTATGTCTTGTAGTTCATCCATTAGCTAAATCGTTAACGCCCATGCCGTTACGTACAGCATTGTACATTGCTTGTGCTAGTTTAGTGTCTGGAACACCTTGTGTAAATGCTTCTAAGTTACCTTCAGCTGCAGCAACTCTCATTTTACTTGCACTCATGCCTTCTGCACCATCTGCATCTGGATCACGCTCGCCTGCACTTACAACTTTTAATGTATTAAATTTAAATGGAATCTTTCCTGTTTTATCAGGCTTACCATTGTATGTATCAAACATTTTTTGAAAGCCATCTACTCTGTCGCTACCTGCAACAAAGATTAAATCTGTGTATCCTAAACTCTGTAACTTTTCTAATGCCTGTACAGGTGTACGTACACTTTGATGTCCGATATTAATACCTGGAAAGAACTTTTTTGCAAACTTTAATTTAGTTGCAAAGTCCAATGGATCTGTTTTAGGCTTTTGTGTTTGACTAAGAAACAAATAGTGATCACCATTATGTTTTTTAATTTGATCAACTAATTTACTGTGACCAATAGTTGGAGGATTTAATCTGCCAAAGGCAAGAACCGCTCTCTTTGTTGGTGCTTCGAACAGTTCTTTAAGAAACATTTAATATTCACCTTCTTCAATATTTTTTACTTCTTCTTCTCTTATACGTTCAATAATATTAAGTTCATCTTCTTCTGTAAAAACACTTTGTGAACCGTCAAGTCCGTATTTTGTACAATACGAGTCCATTGCTGATTGTACTAATGGACGTAAAGTCTCTGCAAAGTCTACTGATGCGCCTTTTCTAAACTTATCTGAAATACTAGTCATAACAGGAAAGTATTCTTTTCTATAAAATATAGGATCATTTTTCATGTAGGTATGACAGTCTTGCGATACATTCCATTCTAGTGTAAAATCATCTTTGTTTGCTAATTCAAGTAACTTCATACTAACTCCCTTTGTTTATAAAATCTTCATACTTAGTTCCGTATGGACTAGATGCTATTAAAATATTATCATCTTCGGGCTGTTGTTTATCTGATTCCGCATTGTCTAATCCGTTTATCTTAGCTAAACGATTGCCTAAATCTCTTATTTGTTCTGCTGCTGATTTTTCTACCATTTTCTACAACTCCAATATCTTGCTTTTGTACGTGGACCCGGGTTATCACAGTTGTGTCTTGCCCTGAATGAACGTCTACGTGCAGGGTTAGATTTTTTAATCTTCATTGCTTTACCCTTAACACTGCTTCCGCCATGTCCAAAGTTTACTTTTTTAACATTACCTGTCTTTGGATCTTTGACGTATACTTTAAATTTCTTAACATCACCTTGCATAGGCTTGCCAAGTTTAACTTTACGGCCTTGGTATTCTGCTTCGTCTATCGGATCATCATCTTCATTGTACCACATTTCGCCATATTGTTCGTAAAACTCATCATCGTCATCGTATGTTTCTTCAATAACAGGACTATCATCTTCTGTTGACACTTCAATGTCAAAGTCATCATAACCTTCGCTGAATAAAAAGTTTGCAAGTTTGTTTGCATACTCATCTGATTCTTCTTCGCTTAATAATCTTGGTAGCGGTATATGATAAGCAGAACCACCTTGCTCTGTTTCTAATAATTCAGCACCTGGAAAAATACTTTCATCTAAACTTTCGTTTAAACTAGTGTTCTTCTCCATTACTACTCTTACAAAATGTTCCATAATACTTCCTTTTTAGTATTTATCTTTATCCGCGTCTACGTGCTCTAACTCGAGGATACATCAATCCACTTGTAGGACGAGTGTTTACGTCTTTATTGTATGTGTTAAACGCTATATTACCTGACGTTGCTCTGTGATTCTTCCATAGTGCTATTCTATCAATGTTTGAACCGTCCGTGCTTACTCTTGTGCTTACATCTACATCTATTGCGTCTGCTGTATCCGCCATCAATCCTGTAACAGCATTGTTTTGTAAATATGTTCTTGCTTGGTCATTTGTTAGTGTAGGATATATTTCTGCTAAACAAGCCAACATACCTGCTATTAAAGGTGAAGCGTAACTTGTGCCGTTTTGCGAACCCATAGTATCCCATTTTGGTGTATTGCTTTCCTGTCCGTAATAGGGATTACCGTAGGCAATTTCATCTTTCATCATAGCACCCATTACATTCTCTCCAGCGGCATATACATCTATGCCCGG
>Ga0102815_10002732_pt1 | contig 10683 bp, 5 predicted proteins | sample ColrivemetaGS759_FD_79113 | JGI IMG/M metagenome (GOLD analysis project Ga0102815, IMG submission 79113) | Estuarine microbial communities from the Columbia River estuary - Ebb tide ETM metaG S.759 | ecosystem: Environmental > Aquatic > Marine > Intertidal zone > Estuary | place: USA: Columbia...
ACGCAGCGATGCAGGGATAGGTTTGCTATTAGCAGGCGATGGGAAAGGAAATTTTAAGCACACCCCCATTAACGACAGCGGTTTTTTTGCTCCTGGCGATGTACGCAGCCTAAATTTAGTACAAACCAATATAGCTAATAAACCCTTAATAATAGTAAGTAACAACAATACCATTGTACAAACATTTGATTGGAATTAAGCAATACTAATAACCCTATGAACCTTATAACATGGATTTTACCCTTCGACCTTGGTCAATGACAGACCTAGACAGTTTAGTGTAATTATGCCAACAATTTTAAAATAGCTAAAAATTTGACCAACAAATTTCCACACCCTTATACCCAAGAAGATGGTTATTAGTGCAATATTCAGTAGTGTTTACACCCCTGCCCCTCTTTTTATAGGCTGTTTTCTTATTTTTCTTCGCCATTTTAAAAATTGCGTTAAGAAATTAAGGAACTTAAAATTTAAATAAATTTTTATTACAGTGTACTAATATTGCTTCGCAGAAAGTACTTCAAAAAGCAGGATTTGTATTAGAAGGCACTTTTGAAAAAACCATTTACAAAAACGGCGAATACATCGATGATATGATATAGTTTATGCAGTACGTAGTGCTATACCCGAAGTATAAGTGCCTAGTACAAAAAGCAAAACCCCTTAACAACTAAAAAGTTATTAAGGGGTTAAGTCGAAAGCTTGTGATTTCGCTGGGGCTCGAACCCAGGACCCACGGCTTAAAAGGCCGTTGCTCTACCTACTGAGCTACGAAATCAGCCCTTGTGCGTAATGCGGTGCAAATATACAACCTTTTTTTAAAACTCCAACTATTTTATAAAATAAAACAAACTAATTTTTAAAAAAAAATTCGCATTTTACATTAAGTACTTAGTTTATTATTTGTAACTACTTAATTAACACGCCATTAGCTAAAAAAGTAATGGCCACTTCAGGTTCAATAATTTTGTCAATTTCTTCTTGTGGTAAGCCTTCATCTTCGGCATAATGCTGTAATTCGGCCACAGAGGTGGTTTCTTTTTTAGCAATGCCCTCAACGACTACAGTTTTTCCACCCACATCTTTAGGTACAAAGAAGCCATAATCTTTAAATTTCACGCGCATAGTTTCGCCATCGGGTCGTTTAATGGTCATCCAACAACCTTTAGCTTGACAAACCGCTTCAACTTGGCCTTCGACTTTTGCTTTCATTTCGTCGCTGCCACTTGCCCCCATTTTTTGGAGAAGAGTAGCCATATTTATCGCATTATCAGCAGTAATAACCTCGCCAAAATGTTTACCATCGGTGGTTGCCGTATTATTGCAAGCACTGCCCATCATTAGAAAAGAGACAAGTAAAAAAAGAACTACATTATTTTTCATAAAGCAACATTAATAAAGTAAAAAAGTTTAGATAAAGCCCAAAAATACATCTTTTTGGGCTTTTATCCATTCTCCTTATTAATTTTATAACTATTTTTAATTACTTCATCACCACATTAAAAACCCCAGCGCCATGATACGAATGATATTCTCCATCATACATTGCATCGGCACTAACGGGTCCGAGTTGGAACTGCCCAGGCGTAACCGCCCTAGTGAGGTAATAAAAATCTTTATTTTTATTAGTAGCATACGTAAAAAAGTGCACCCTATCATCCCTAAAATCTTGGTGTTCGGGTTTACTTTCATTTTTAATCCAATCCATATTAGGCAATTCTCCAATACGTGGGTTCTCGACTTCTAGCCCAGCGGGTAAAATATCAGTTACCACCACATTTTCGACATTATCGCTACCTGTAGACAACAAGCTTAATTTAACCACCACAATATCATTTTGTGTTACGGTATTATTATCAATAGGTCTACCATATCGATCAAAAAAGCTTCTTCTTATTTTGAGGTAGCTATCTTCTTGCACATAACTACCATCGGCTGTAAGTCCTTCAACGTTCCAAAAGTAGTACACACTTCCTTCGCTACCTTTAGTCATAATACGCACCAGATCAGTATTTATATCGGCATAACTTAGGCTTATATTTTCGCCATCAAAAGTAGCCACTGTTTTGCCATTAGCCTGAACAGTAGCAGTAACATTAGTCCCTGCCGATTTTTTGGCCATTTTCCCTATGGCTAAAAAGGTAAACACCCGTTCTTGCGTGTTAAGCCATTTCGATTTTTTATAATCATCAATTAAGTGTTTGGTAAGCGTAGCAATTTGTTGGTTATTAGGATCCACCTCAACCAAGGCATTAAGTGCAATAGCCCTATCCCTTATTGGCGAGTAGAAACTTCCGCCAAACACCTTTTTAGATCGATCGCCGATAAAATCAGTTGGTAATATCTCATTAAATTTTTGTACATCGCCAGCTAGCGCATACGCCCCTGCTAGCAAATAGCGTCCATCAGCAGCTAAGTTATTAACATTTGCTTTATAATAATTCATGGTACTCGCATCCGCTTTTCCGGCCAGTGCTAGTACATACAAGCTATAAGGAATTTCTTTTCGAGCAATTTCTCTTTTTTGTTCTTTATTATTTTCGTCGTAATAAAAATAGGCAAAGGTTTCTTTCTTTTTAAGTTTTCGTTGCACATAAGTAAACAACTTATCGAGCACGTTTTCATTTACCTCGAAACCTGCTTTTTTAGCCTCTATTAAAAAGTGGCAAGTAAACACACTCCCCCACCAGCTTTCGTATCTTCCCCCCTGCCAATAGCTTAATCCGCCACTTCCTAGCTGCATTCCCTCTAATTTATTAACCGCCTGTTGAACATTCCAGTTAGGATTATTACTATTTGCCATAGTTGCTGTGCGTCTATTTTTACCCATAATAGTAACCATATCACTAAAATAGATTTGCGGAAACGCCTTAGACACCGTTTGTTCTACACAACCATGCGGATAGCCCACTAGATAATCCAGATCATCGGCAAACTCTAGGGCAGGATTTTTACTAATCACCAGTTGTCCGTCCACACTTTCGGGCACAAAATCCTTGTTCAACAAATCGAGATCAAGGCCGTCGCCCGCTTTAACTGCCCCTGCACTACTTCTTTTTTGGAGAGAAGCCGGTGGTCTTACAGTAATATCCGTTTCATGTTTAAACGTTTCGCCCAATGTTTCTACATCCACCTTAATCTTAGCTGGTCCGATACTATTATTCGCCACCACTTTAAAAAACGTTCTATTTTCGCCATCAGCACTTAAATCAGTTGTTTTATTATTGCCATCTAGCACGGTAACAGGTCCTTCGGTTGTAATATTAATACGCGCTTTATCAGCATTTTTTGTGGTATTTGTTAAGGTAAGCGGCATAGTAATGGTATCATTAGGGCTAAAAAACCTAGGTAAGCCAGCACTTACCACGAGTGGATCAGCCACTTTCATACTTTGGTCATTGCTACCAAACTGTTTATCTTTATAAGCCACGGCCATCACCCTTAGATCGCCAGAAAACTGTGGGATATCAATTTCGTAGCTCACTTTTCCGCTTGCGCCACTATTTTTGATACCACTCCAATAGCTCACCAATTTGACTCTTTTATTAGGCACTGGATTAACCCTTTTACCCATATCAGCATCCCCCCCTGTAATCATGCTACTAGGCACCATTTCGGGAAACAAGTACGGATATAAATCATAAGAAGCCACCTCTAGCGCACGTTTTTGGTAGAAAAAGTTATATGGGTTAGGGGTATCATAATTTTTAATTTGCAAAATACCCTCGTCAACCACAGCAATAGTTACATTAGCATTAGGTATAGTTTCTACGGTAATCAGCTGTTTTGTTTTGGAGCGTGATTTATCTTCGGCAGTCACTTTCACGGCAACACCATTAGCCGCATCCTCGACCATCATAGGCGCAAAGCCATGAGCAACAGTAAGTGGCACATTTAGTTCTTTAGAAGGTCGGATTAAAGTAGCCGTTAGATACACATTAGGCATCATATCTTTAGTAATCGCAAACTGCAAGCTCTTCACTTTTTTATCTGTTTGTGCAAACTGGTAGCTTATCACCTCTTCTCGTTCAATCGCCACCAACATACGCCCTTCGAAAGGCGCTTTTAATAACACGGTAGCCGTTTCGCCCACCTTATAAGTTGGTTTATCAAACTCCATAGAAATTTCTCCTTCTTGGTTCACCTCAAAAGAAGTACTTTCGGTATCGCCATAACGGTAAGCATAAAAGCTTCGGGTAACATAAGAGCTTACGCCAGGTTTACTAATACGCACTTCAAACTGCCCCGATTGGCTAGGAATATAACTATACACCATATTATCATCTTTCAGTTGAACTTTTTTGTTCACCTCCACAATCTCGTCTCTTTGTGATTTATAGCGATAACGCCCTTGTCGGGTACTTTCGAGTACCGTACGCCATTGGTAGCGAATAATTTTGAGATCCGCCTCATCACTTATTGTTTGTCCCTCTTTATCAACGGCAACAAGTGGTATATCTACGGTTTTATTAGTAGACATATAATATGGAAAAGCCCCGATTCCATAAAAAGCCTTTTGTGTAAACACCTCAAAAGGCGCCACCCTATTAACGGGTCTACCCGATTCGTCAAACACCGTAGTATAAAATTTACCTTGCAGCACCCCCGCATCGGCATACGCACTAGGAACCATATAACTTTCTACAAACAAGCCCTGCGTATCTGTTTTGCCCTCGTTAAGCACACTACCAAAGCTTTTATTATTGGTAATACTAAAGGTATAATCGGGATAATTTTTAGGGTGGAAGCCCTTTCTTTTGAGCGACACCTCCACAGCATAATTTCTATTACTTGCTGGTGGACCGAACAAATTGAGTACCGTACCCGTAAGTACTATACTATCGTTAACGCCCAAGCTATTTTTATCTGTTTTAAGTTTAACTTTAATTCGGTCGGGCATAAACTCTTCTACACTAACATGGTAAGAATTTAGTAATATATCGTTAGCAGTATACACTTCGGCCGTATACGTACCCGTAACAGCTCCGTTAGGAATATCGAATGATGTTTCGGTAGCCCCCTGATTATCTAATGTTTTTCTTAGCGTTTTATACACCTTTCCGTTAGGTTGTAACAAAGCTATTTTAACTGGAATTTCGCCAGGATTTTTCCAACTATTGGTACGTATAATAGTAGATAAGAAAACCGTTTCACCTGGTCGGTATAGGTTTCTATCGCCGTACATAAAAGCTTGGTAGCCTGCATCACTTAGGCGTAGCCCCCCCGTTTCGAACTTTGCCGCATTAATTTTAGTTTTGTTAAGCAGCATAAAGTTAAAATCGTTTCCTTTTTGTGCGGTTAACATTTCGGCGATAAAATCGGGTGTTTCATTTTTTATATTACTAAAAACTGCTACGCCCTCTTGGTTGGTAGTAATTATTTTCATGAGTTGGTTTGTTTTGCTCACGAAACTAATTTTTGCCCCAGCGATAGGTTCGGCAGTACTAATAGCATGAGCAAACACATATAAAGCATCTTTTTCTTGTTTCGCCATTAATCCGATATCAGAATACGAGACAATTTTAGATGCAGCGATATAGCGTCTATCAGCATCCTGAATCTCCATCACATACACCCCATCTCTGTCTTTTAATCTGTCGTTAAAATCGAGTTGTAATAAATATACATTTCCGACCCGTTCTAGTTCACTAACCTCATACACCTCTTCGCTAACCAATTTGCCATATTTTTCGCTATCATAATATTGGTAGCTATAATATTGGTAATCATTGCCATAATTTATATACTGGCTACCATATCGCATACGATCTTGTAGAAAAGCCATAATGTTATTAGCAAATACCTTAGACACCCTTACTTTTACTTTAGGCACATTAACAATTTTAATTCCGATATTTTTATAGGCTTTATTAGACAAATACATCGAATTATTGTTTACAAAAGCCAGTGAAGGTTCTACTTTTCCGAAAGCCACATCCCCTTTATAATCCTCTTCTAATTCACCCCTAAATATCCCCTTAAGTCCTTTTGCAATTGTTAATTTATATGGTTTTGCCGCATCAAACTCACTACTTGATATCGTAAACCCAGCCGCATGGTATTCAACTTCGAAATTAACTTTAGGTGTAATACTAATTAAGTTTTTCAGGTTTTCTTTAAGCACCTGTTGCGTGGTAGCCACCTCGATATGCCCCGAAAAGCCATCATGATTAGCCTCTATACCCGACACCCCCACCTCATTAGGAGCAGGCAAACTATGTTTACTACTTAATTTTTCGTGTAATGTTGCAGAGCTATTAGCAATAAACAAGCCCTCATTAATGTCAAAGCGTACCGCTATTTCATCGTTAATTTCGCTAGTAGGCACTTCAATTTTAAATGCACTACCCATTTCTGCGGTAAGCATTTCGTAATTAGTTGCTTTATTATTTAAGAATACCTTTAAATTTTTGGTTAATTCGTTGGGTTTGAGCTTATAATTAAATGTTAAACTAGCTCCAATAACCGGATATGCCTCGTTTTTGCTCGCCTGTTTCCAATACACCGTACTATTTTTAATTTTGAGCAAAGGCGTATTAAAATCGACTACATTAGGCGATGGCAATTTAAATTTTGTATTATCGATAATACGTTCGTTTAATGTAGCCTTATACCTAGTAGCAGGAGGCAGCACATTTTTGGGTACAAAGCTCAATTTACTTGGGCTATCCCACCTAAAATATCCTTCTATAGTTGGTTCGAATAACACATAAGGCGTACTATCTTTTTTACCTACTTTATTTTCGTTAACAATATTTTGATTGAAATGGAAGAGTAGATTAGTGGTTCTATCCACTTCACTATTAAAATCTTTTAAGCTTAGTGCTTCTTTATGCACAAAATCGCAGCTGCTTAGCATAGCCCCAAGGTAGAGCACACACATGATAACAACAATTAAACGGGGCTTTAACATATTAAGAAATTTTCAAGATAAATAGTAATAAACAACAAGATACAACATATACCCAATAATATAAGTATATGTTTGGCAAGGTGCAAAAAAAAGATTAAAAAAATTGCTTTTTTTTAAATACGATTAACAAAAAAAAACGACACACCCCCCTACTTTCATTTTTTTGAACGATTTTTTAAACATTTACCAAGTAAGAAACAAAAATAAGCGCATCATTTCGAGATAGTTTTTCGTTAAAAAGTCTCAAAATATTTATTTTTTGCTATACAAGCTTCGCATCTAAGTAGTTAATCATTTTTTTTGTTTATTTTTAGGCAACTTTTTGTTTAGCTTATGTCTCTACTTCATACCATACGGAAATTATTTACGAGCAGCCCTGTATCCAAAATAGACGAACCCAATATAACATTTGGTCGATACAGCGACGCCTATAAAACAGAAGCACAATACGACCATTTAAACAAATCGGTCTTATTTTTCGAAAACCACCAATATTTAAAAGCCTACGCTGCTTTTTTTGATTACCTATTAGACACCAAAGAAAACAACGTAAGCTATACCCTTGGTAATCATAAAATTGATTTTGAAATTATACAAGGTTCAAAAAAAATTGTAGGTTATGCTACAACAGATCAACTTATAGCCACGGTAAATGTGGTAAAATACGACCTGCTTAGTGTTCCTTGTATGCGTAAATTACTAGAGACCAACTATTACTTTAAGTACTGTCGTTTTGCCACCGACGAAAACGCCCAAATTGTTTGTTTAAAATTTAGCACTAGTGTATTAGATGGTTCGCCTTACAAATTGTATTTCGCCCTAAAAGAAATGGCCATTGAAGCCGACAAGCAAGATGATTTACTACTTAAGCGTTTTCCTAAAGTACTACAAGAAATAGATAGTGCCCCGATTTACCTTTGCAGTAAAAAAGAAAAACAAGTAAAATACCACTACTTAAAGAAGTGGATTAACGATACCCTATACCGCATTAAAAAATTAGACTCCAACACCTATGGCAAAGAAATTTCTTTTATTTTACTTAACTTATGCTACAAGATAGACTACCTCATAGCTCCACAAGCACAACTAAAACACCAGTTAGAAAGCATTAGCGATTTGTATTTTAGCAATGAAAACATGCCTGTTACCAAACTTAATGCCTTACTTATACAAGCATTCGAAAAGATAGCTGATATATCAAAAAAAGATATAAGGCTAGAACTATATGGCGTAAAAGCTACTTTTGGCATTGTTGACCACACCAATCCTGATAAAGTACTACTTATTATTGGCGATTTATTAGAAGATTTTTCAACAACACCCAATACCACTTCTTTACCCATACTCGAATATGCTTTACAATACTGTTTTTTTCATTTTGGTATTCCTAATGCTATAAAAGCGGTGTTTCATCTAATTGTACGTGTTATTAACGTCGATTATTTTGAAGATTTAGGTTACCACACCCTATATTACAAACCCGACAAACAAAAATTTGATAAATCAGCCATCAAACAAGCCCTTAAACAAATCGAAGCAGAAGCACAACAAGAATACCCCAACTTTAAATTAAACCATAAAAAGATAAGCTATAAATCAGTATTTAATTTTAGCCATAGTCTGCTTGTACATTTACAACAAACTAACTACGATTAAACTAAGCATGTACGCAAATTGACCAATACGCCTACCTACAAAACCCCTATTTACTTACCTTTCATCGCTTTATTATGGATACTATCATACAACAATACAAACCCATTATTGTACAAATAAAAACACCCTCGGGTAGTGGCAGCGGTACTGGTTTTTATGTACAATCCGAAAACCTAATCGTTACCAACCACCACGTAGTAGCCGATAGCGGAAAAGCTATCGTAAACAACCCTGATATAGCACAATATATCGGACAAGTTTTATTTAAAGCTCCTGATTTAGACCTAGCTTTTATAGAAGCACCAAAAAGCACTATAAACCATAGTATAAGTTTCGGAGCAAGCCCTAAACAAGGCGAAGCTATTATTGCTATTGGCAACCCCTTTGGTATGCAATTTACCACCACTTCGGGTATTGTATCGAAAGCAAGCTGGTTATTTAATAATGTTAAATATATGCAAATTGATGCTGCTATTAATCCGGGCAATAGCGGTGGCCCTTTAATAAACGAACAAGGCGAAGTAGTAGGTGTTACCACTTTTAGTATAGAAGGGGGCGAAAACTTAGGTTTTGCTTTACCATCGAGCTACCTTATTGATGCTTTTAAAGCTTACAAACCTTTTTATGGACAACGGGTTATACAGTGTAATGCTTGTACTAATTTAATTACCCATAACGAAATTAATAACCACGAATGCCCCTATTGTGGGGTAGAATTACCCTTTAAATTTGAAGAAAATGATTACGAGCCTATAGGTAAAGCCAAACTTATAGAAACAATTTTAACACAGCTAGAAAAAAATGCCTACCTCGCCCGAAGTGTCCCTAATATGTGGGAAATTAACGAAGGTAGCGCCCTTGTACGTATTATATACGATGCCCACAATGGCTTTATTTTGGGTGATGCCCATTTATGCCGCCTACCAAAAACAAACATCAAAGCCATTTACAGCTATGTATTAAAAGAAAACTTTGCCCTTAATGGGGTAAAACTAAGCCTTTTTGGGCAAGATATTGTGCTGTCGTTTGCTATTAACGAAAACTATTTTACCGAAGAAACTGCCCTAGGGATTTTTCAAAATTTATTTAAAAAAGCCGATTATTACGACAATATCCTAGTAGAACAGTTTGGTGCTGTTTGGAAAATCAAACCCGAATAATGCAATACTTATATTATAACGGGCAATTTTTACCCGAAAACCAAGCTATTTTTACCGCTAATAACCGCGGCTTTTGCTATGGCGATGCCCTATTCGAAAGTATGGTACTATTTGATGGGAAAATACCTTTTTGGCAGGCACACTTAACACGACTCGAAAATAGTAGTAGAATCTTAGCCTTTAAACTTAATGGCTATTCATCAAAAGAAAACTTACACCAAGCTTGCTTAACACTTGCCCAAAAAAATAATATTGGCAAAAATGCCCGTTTAAGGCTACAAGTTTTTCGTGCAGCAGGTGGGCTGTATACCCCTACTAACAACAATACCGAAATTATTATTACCCTAAAACCCCTAAATAACAACAACTTTGTTTGGCAAAAAAAGGGTTTAACATTGGGTGTGTACCAAAATATGGTTAAACAATATAACCTTTTGGCTAATTTAAAGACTAATAACTGTTTACCTTATATTATGGGTGCATTGTATAAACAACAACAAGCTTTTGACGATTGTTGTATTATAAATGACCAAGGACGTATTGCCGAAACGATTAGTGCTAATGTTTTTGCTGTAAGTAATAACAAGTTATATACGCCTCCACTAACAGAGGCTGGGGTGGCAGGCATTATGCGCCAAAAGGTACTTTTTTTAGCCCAAAAAATGGGTGTCAATTGCAACGAAATACCTATACACCCTATTGATTTACCCCACTTCGACGAAATATTTCTTACTAATGCGGTACAAGGTATTAAATGGGTAAAAAATTATGAAAAAAAAATGTACAATACTAAAGTAAGTTACCTTATTTTTCAAGAACTATTAAAGCATGTCAAAGAAAAATAAATACTTAACTCCAACTATATTTCTCATTTTATACCAAAACATACAACATGAATAAACTTGCTTTTATAACATTACTCTTGCTTTTAATAAGTACGACCTTGTTTTCGCA
>Ga0102815_10002735_pt1 | contig 10681 bp, 9 predicted proteins | sample ColrivemetaGS759_FD_79113 | JGI IMG/M metagenome (GOLD analysis project Ga0102815, IMG submission 79113) | Estuarine microbial communities from the Columbia River estuary - Ebb tide ETM metaG S.759 | ecosystem: Environmental > Aquatic > Marine > Intertidal zone > Estuary | place: USA: Columbia...
ATCTCAATAGAGGGTGGTTAGTCCTCTTCATGTAACCGTCTGAGAACATCTCAGATTGATATAGTTATTTATACAAACAGAAATCTTCAGTTCGTTAGAAAACAGATAAGAACGACAGCGGCAGCGTATTCTTTCTAACCTTTTCTAATTCTATTTATGTATCCATTGATTTTGATATGCAGAATGTGGGGTTTCCGCAGTCAGAATTTTTGACACAGATTTGACACAGTAGACCATTCAGATATACTAAATCAGATAGAAAAATCTGTGAAAAACTAAGCGTTTTCAATATATTGCTGGATAGAGCACTAGACTACGAATCTAGGGGTCGGGAGTTCGAATCTTCCCGAGCGCGCCATTTTCTCCCAATATATTCAGATGGTTATCATATTACGGTATCAGTCTGTTCCCAGAAAACTTCAGTTTTGACACAGTAAAGAGTCAAATCCATGGGGTGTGTGCGTAAAAGAGGTAAGTCTTGGAATGCTCAAGTGAGGATTGCTGGATGGAGACGCTTTTACCCGATGCGTCTATGCGTTGTTTAAGTTGATGTTTGTTCATGCCGCTGTTTCTTTCAGCGGTATTTTGGTGGATTTGATAGCGGCAACCGGGTGTCAAAGGGGTCTATGGATTCTTTCGGATGTAAAGAAGGTTCACCATCGGCGCGACAAACCAGATTATGGCAGAACTCCACAACATCAGACTTTTTGGCAGTCCATGCCCAATAAAGAACCCAACACATAACATCAAAAGCAGGACATTGAGCCCAATAGCGATGGTCTTCAAACTCATTTTTATCTCCAATAATTGGGTTTTTCGCAATTCGAATTGGTAACACAGATTTGACCCAATAGACCAATTAGATACAGTGAATCAGACATAAAATGTCGCAGCAAAAACTAGCTGTTTTGGCGCGATCCACATTCTGGAATCGGCTTTTTCCATTCTATGATATGGATTAGATCTTGGATATATTTCATAATGAACTGAATGTTTCGTCTCTTGATCCTTTCAGGTCTTTACTATCGTGTCACTAAGCGTCAAATCATAAGCGAAACCATATTAGGGCAAACCAATGGAATCCAAACCGATCATTGGCATCATAACGAATGAGACTGTCGGGTTTAACGGCAGGCAGCGATCACATTCGGCCGGAAAGCGTTATGTCGATGCGGTGATGAATTTTGCCGATGTTGTGCCAATCTTGATTCCGGCCTGCATCAGAAAAGGTGATCTTGGCGTCCTTCTTGATAGGCTTGATGGTGTTGTTCTGACTGGTGGCAGGGCGAATATAGAGCCACATCATTATGGCGGTCAGACATTCCCAGATGATGAAGTGATCGACCCGGATAGGGATAGATCTGTCCTTGATATCATTCCTGAATGCGTTCAACGCAATATGCCGATTTTTGGAATTTGCCGTGGCATTCAAGAAATCAATGTTGCTTATGGCGGCACAATTTTCTATCGGGTTCATCAACAAAGCGATAAAGAAGATCATCGCATGCCACAAAATGACGATGCCTCATTGGAAGAAATTTTTAAGCCAAGGCATCAGATTGCATTCACCGAAAATAGTCTTTTCAAAGAGTTTCTGGGGCAAGATACATATCAGGTGAACAGCCTTCATGGTCAGGGCATTGATCAATTAGGTGCAGGCTTAAGCGCCGAAGCCAATTCACCCGATGGCCTTATTGAGGCAATCAGCATAGATGACTATAAATCCTTTGGTGTTGCGATCCAATGGCATGCTGAATTTCATCCAGAAAGAGATGAAAATCATCTGAACAAATTGCTGTTTCAAAAATTTGGCGAGTCTTGCCGGCATTTTCATTTGGCCAAATCATAGCCAGATAAAATGAACTAAAACAATTCGATTCATGATTGAACCTTGAACGCGATATGCTAGGGTTTTGCATATTTTTGGGAGAAAAATAATGAAATTCAAATTAATTGCAAAGTTTTTGCTGGCGACGATGGCGGTTCTGCCAGCAACGCAGGCGATGAGTGAAACGCGTGTAACCTATAAATCAGCAAAATCGACCTCATCCTATTATCAAATGGCAGTGCAGATTGCCGAAGGCATGAAGGCAGGTTCAAACGGTGATATCACTGTTACCGTTGAAGAGAGCCAAGGTTCGGTTCAAAATGTGATGGAGGTGATTGGTCGCAAGGGCAATTATGTGTTCACCACGCCGCCAGTTTTGATCAAGCTTGCACGCGGCGGCAAAGCGATGTTCAAGGATAAGGCAAATTCGCGCTTTGACGAAATCAGAGCCTTGTTTCCCATTCCGTCTTTGACCATGCATTTTGTCATGTCTGAAAAGTCAGGCGTGACCGACTTTAATGGCATGGAAGGCAAAACCATTTTGCTTGGTAAGGGGTCATTTGGCGCGAGAGAAGGGGCAAAATATCTCAAGCTATTTGGCCTTGAAGGAAAGGTTACGCTTGCCGAGGTTGAATTGTCGAATGCGGTTCCGGCGCTAAAGAATGGCCAGATTGACGGTTTTGTAACGGCGGGATCCTATCCGGCACCAAATGTGATCGAAGCGGCGGCATCGGCTGGTGCAAGAGTTCTGTCCTTGTCGGATGAGCAAATCAAATTGTCAAAGCGGACGCGCCTTGAAATCCCTGCTGGCACCTATGCTGGCCAATCATCAGCGATCACCACAACGTCACTTCCTGTCGTGGCCTTTGCCACAACCGATATGGATGATGCAACCGCCTATGCGCTGACCAAAACCTTTTGGGAAAGCAAGGCATCAATGAGTTCTGGCGCAAAATGGTGGAGTGGCGTCTCGCTTGATATGCTTGATAATATCTTGACCGAGATTCACCCGGGCGCAGCAAAATATTACCAAGAGGTTGGCGCCAAGCTGGCGTCGCATCACTGATCTTTTTGGTCACGTAAAGACATAATGATTGGGGCAAGCGTTGCGCATAACGGTTGCCCTTTTTTATCGGATATTAGACTGGAATCTTGTCAATAATGCCATTTTTGAAATCAACAAGATCTATCTGGATAGGGCTTGGCGCTTTATCTGTTGTCTTTCATCTATGGCTTATTTTTTCGGGGCTTGTTCCCAATCTTGTTTCACGCCCGCTTCATATGGCTTTGGTCATCCCGTGGGTATTTCTGTTTAAACCATCGGTCGGGTTGCGGCGTATTTGTGATTGGGGTTTTGCGCTTGTCGGGGTCGCGGCTTGTCTCTGGATTGTTGCAAACCATAATCTATTGCTTGATCAATATGGTTATCTTGCCAATCAATTTCAGACAGTGATTGCGGTTGTTTTGCTGGTGACGGTTCTGGAAATGGCGCGCCGATCAATCGGCTGGCCGCTTCCATTGCTGGCTTTTGCTGCATTGCTTTATGGGCTGTTTGGTGACTATGTTCCTGGCGAATTTGGGCATCCGGGAACGCCGCTTGCCAGTTTTCTTGGTACAATGACGATTGCCGAGGGCGGTATTTGGGGAACCTTGACCGGCGTTTCGGTTTCGATTGTTGCCATTTTCGTGATTTTTGGTGCGATGCTGAATGCGGGTGAGGCCGGTGCCGGTTTTATGAATGTGGCGGCATCAGCGGCGGGGCGGCTGCGCGGCGGCGCGGCAAAGGTTTCGGTTTTATCATCAGCCTTATTCGGATCAATCTCAGGGTCGGCATCGGCAAATGTGGCATCTACCGGCATTGTGACTTTGCCGACAATGGTGTCACTTGGATATCCAAAACGCATTGCCGCGGCGGTTGAGGCGGTGGCGTCATCAGGCGGGCAGATCATGCCGCCATTGATGGGTGCAGGCGCTTTTGTCATGGTTGAACTGACCGGTATCCCCTATGCAGATATCATTGTGGCTGCCGCTTTACCGGCGCTATTGTATTTTTTTGCCGTGTGGATCGGGGTTGATATCTATGCATTGCGGTTTGGGTTGCGCCCGCTTAACCGTGATGCGCGGCCGGCATTGCGAACGGTTCTGATTACCGCCAGTTTTTTCCTGATCCCCTTTAGCGTTCTTTTGATTGTTATGTATATCGGCTTTACGCCGCAATATGCGGCGGCAGTGGCGATTTTGGCGGCAACATTACTATTATTTATCAACGGATCAATGGCCGTCAGCCTTCGTTCGGGTATGACACGCATTTGTGATGCAGCCATTATGGCTGGTGGCCAGATCGCCATGATTGCGTCGATTATTCTATGCGCATCAATCATCATTGGCGTTCTCGGGATAACCGGCCTTGGAATCAAGGTTACCTCGCTGATTTTGTCTTTTTCGGGCGGCATGATCTGGCCAGCCTTGCTGCTGACCGCGCTTGCTTGTTTATTCCTCGGCATGGAGGTGCCAACAACAGCGGCCTATGTGATTTGCGTTTCAGTTGCCGGGCCAGCATTGATTGACCTTGGTATGGCACCGCTGACAGTGCATCTATTTGTTTTTTGGTATGCGCTTTTATCGACAATCACACCGCCGGTTTGCGGCGGGGTGTTTATTGCGGCGGGTATGGTTGGTGAAAATTGGTTACGGGTTGCGCTGACATCAATGTCGCTTGGCATCGGGCTTTATCTGATCCCGCTTGGTATGGTGGTTCATCCCGAGCTGTTGACGATTGGTGCGACGCCGGTTTTGTCGCTATTTGCCTTTTGCAAGATTGCGCTTGCGCTTGGCCTGACATCCTATGCCGTGATTAGCGCCGGCAAACCACTGCACCGCCTGATCAGCATCATTTTGGGCGTTGCCCTATTGCTGGCCAGTTAACAACCCCCGATTGCAAAGGCCGGTCATGGCAATGGTGTTTATTTTGCCCAAAACTGGGTTGCATCTAGGCCTTGAATGAAAGATGGTGGGGTTTCAGCCACACCGGCATTTGATGCGGGAAAATGGCTTTTTAGGTGAAGGCATAACCAGATGATAGATCAAAACAAACAGGTCGACGCGATTGAAAGCCAATTGCGCCGTGACGCCGATGCGATCGCGTTGCATCATTTGCGCACGCTGATCCATCAGGACGGCCGTGATGCCCTATCTTTTCACTTTGAAGATTTGACTGTCGATTGTACGCGCCAGCCCTTGACACAAGATATTTTGCAACGGCTTTTGACGCTTGCCGAGGCAAAATCATTAGCCGGTTTTATCAGCGCAATGTTCGCTGGCAAATCTATCAATCTAAGCGAAGATAGGCCGGTTTTGCATTGCCGTCTTCGCACGCCAGATTATCGGCAAAGCGAGACCTATCAAAAGCTGACCAATTTTGCCAAGGATGTCCGCGCCAATCATAATATCAAATCAATCGTCAATCTTGGCATTGGCGGGTCTGACCTTGGGCCAGCAATGGTGACAAAAGGTCTTGCCGGATTCCATGATGGGCCAGCGGTGCATTATGTTGGCAATGTTGATCCGCATGCGCTTTATGACATTTTGGCGCAATGCGATCCGCGTTCGACGCTTTTCATCATCACCTCGAAAACATTCACCACAAGCGAAACGCTTGTCAATGCGGGTTTGGCAAAAGGCTGGTTACAGCAAAATGGGGTTGCGCCTGATATGGCGATGGTGGCGGTAACCGCCTATCAAAAGCGGGCTGTTGATTGGGGCATTGACCCGGTTCGTATTTTCGATTTTGACGAAGCTGTTGGCGGGCGATATTCGCTTTGGTCGGCGGTTGGCCTATCGGTGATGATTGCCATTGGCAGCACTGCATTTGACCAGCTTTTAGATGGTGCGCATGCGATGGACACGCATTTTGAAACAGCACCTTTTGCCAGTAATATCCCGGTGATTATGGGGCTTCTTCGCGTTTGGCACCGAAGCTATCTTGGCCACATGGCGTATGGGATAATGCCCTATGACCAACGTCTGGCCAGATTGCCAGCTTGGGCGCAGCAGCTGGAAATGGAAAGTAACGGAAAATCAGTGACGCGGCATGGCAAGCCGCTTGACCAGCCGGCTGGCCCGCTGATTTGGGGCGAGGTGGGCGTGAACGGCCAGCATAGTTTTTTCCAATGGCTTCACCAATCAATTGATATTGTTCCCATTGACATTCTGATTGCACGCAAACCGGTCAATCTGTCAGATGATGCCGCTTGGCAGGCAAGCCACAGAACGCTGGCCATCAATGCGGTGGCGCAGGCCGAAGCATTGGCTGTCGGCGTCGAACATGCCGACGCGCCGCACCGCCATTTTCCGGGAAATCGGCCATCATTGCTGGTCAGCTGGCAAGCGACAACGCCTTATGCGCTTGGCAGGCTATTGGCGCTTTATGAGCATATCACCATCGTTTCGGGCTTTGTCTGGGATGTGAACAGCTTTGATCAATGGGGCGTCGAGCTTGGCAAAAAAATGGCACATGATCTTGCCAGCAAAAGCGATCTTGACGGTTTTAGTCCGGCTGCCAAGGCGTTTTTGCACCGCTTGAACGACTAGCCTGCGTGCCATGGCTTTTTGCCAGATCGGGCATTTGCCAGATTGGGTGTTTGCCAGATTGGGTGTTTGGAAGATGATGTGGCGGATGATCAATAATGCGGCGGCGGCACATCGTCATTTGGCGACAGGATGCCACTATCGGGCTGCACATTTTCAAGCCGCGATTTCAGCTTTTCGATTTCGAGCATTAATTGCGCAACCTCTTTTTGCTGCGCATAGACCTCATGACTCATCTGCGATAATTCATGCTGCAGGATCGCCATTTTTTCTTCAAGATAATTTATCTTTTGTTCCATGAGTGCCTTTTAGCATTCGCTGGCTGGTTCGGCAAAGGCCGAAATGATGTGACCGGTAAAATGTGACTGGTAAAATGTGAGTGGTAAAATGTGAGTGGCACTATCGCACTGAAGTGATTTGATCTGTTGGCTAATCTTACTAAACTCATTGCTGGCGTATCGAATTGCACGGCCATGGCAAACCCTATGGCATTGAGGAATAGCATTTGACAAAAAAAGCCCTGAAAATCTGTCTTGCCTGTTTTGCCGGCTTTTTGATCATGCTCTTTGTCTTTGGCCCGCGTGAGCCGGTTCGCCTTAGCACCGGCCATGACAAGTTTATGATTGGTGATGATATTGACGCCTATCTTGCCATGCGCGAAGGGCAATTTGATGACATTATTGATGATGTTGAAAAACAAGTAATCTGGGCTGGCGAGGCCAACGTAAAAACGCCGCTATCGATCATCTATCTTCATGGTTTTACCGCCAGCTCAAAAGAAATCCGGCCTGTGCCGGATCGGGTAGCGGCGGCTTTGGGTGCCAATCTCTATTTTACCCGTTTTACCGGTCATGGCCGCCAGCCCGCGGCGATGGCAGAAGCCACTGTCGGGCGCTGGATGGATGATGTTGGCGAAGCCATCAAAATTGGCAACCAGATTGGCGAGACGGTCATTATCATGGCCACATCAACTGGCGCTACTTTGGCAGCTGCGGCCGCGCTTGATGAGGCGGCAATGGAAAATATTGGTGGGATCATTTTCATTTCACCCAATTTTGCCATTAACAGCCGCGCTGCCAGTTTGCTGACCTGGCCATTTGCGCGGCAATGGGTACCGCTGGTGATTGGCGCAGAACAACAAGGCATCGCGCGGAATGATCTTCATGCCCGCTATTGGACGATGAACTATCCAACGACGGCATTAATGCCGATGGCCGCCATTGTTGCCGCGGTTGATCAGGAATCTTTTGACGATGTCGATATACCGGCATTGTTTTATTATAGCCGCCAAGATCAGGTTGTTGCGCCTGACAAAACAGCCGAATTTGCCCGATCATGGGGTGGGGCGTCGACAACCCTTATTGCCAGCCTGACTGCCGATGATGATAAATTTTCACATATTATCGCTGGTGATATTGTGTCGCCAAACCAAACAGCAAGCGCGGCTGATCATATTCTTGCTTGGATCAAAAGGCTGCAGAGCCGCTAACGGAATGCATTGCAGATTGCGCTTTTATGTGACGGATCATGCTTTGACCAAGCGGGTGATTAGGCGGGTGATTAGGCAGGTGGCATGGCCGCATCAAAGGCGATGGTCAATTTGTCAATGATCTCACCAATATGTGAATCTTCGAGAATAAAAGGCGGGGCAAGAAGCAGATGATCACCATTTTTGCCATCAATCGTGCCGCCCATCGGGTAGCATAATAATCCAGCTTCAAATGCGGCAGCCTTGATTTTGCGATGCAGGCCAAGCGCTGGATCAAAGGGCGTTTTCTGGGCTCGATCGGCGACAAATTCCATGCCGATAAACAGCCCCCTCCCGCGAATATCACCGATAAAGGGATGCTGGCCAAAGGCCGATTGCAACGCCTGCATAAGTTTGTCCCCCATCATGGTGGCGCGGCTTGGCAGGTCAGAATCGATGATTTTGCTCAGAACGGCATGGGCGGCAGCGCAGGCAACAGGATGGGCAAGATAGGTATGGCCATGCTGGAAAAAGCCGCTTCCTTCGGCAATCGCCGCATAGATTTCTTTGCTGCATAACATGGCGCCAACGGGTTGATATCCGGCGCCGAGCCCTTTGGCGATGGCGATAATGTCAGGGCGAACCTGATCATGGTCACAAGCAAATAAAGATCCGGTACGGCCCATGCCGCACATCACCTCATCAAGAATCAGCAGCACGCCATAGCGATCACAAATTTCGCGAATACGGGTGAAATATCCCCATTCGGCGGCGACCGCGCCAAGCGTTGCGCCAACCACCGGCTCGGCCAGAAAGGCCATCACCTTATCAGCGCCAAGCCGCAGGATTTCCGTCTCCAGTGCATTGGCCATGCGCTGCCCATAGGCATGATCACTCTCGCCGTCGGCTTTTCCGCGATAGCGATAGCAAGGCTCGATATGGCTGGCAGTGAATAAAAGAGGGGCAAATTGTTCGCGCCGCCATGCATTGCCACCAGCGGCAAGCGCGCCAAGGGTGTTGCCGTGATAGCTTTGTTTGCGGGCGATGATATGGCTTCTTTGCGGTGAACCGGTTTCAACAAAATATTGCCGCGCCAGCTTTAACGAAGCTTCAATGGCTTCTGACCCACCCGACACAAAATAGACACGGTCAATGCCAGATGGCGCATTGGCAATCAAAAGATCGGCTAAGGCTTCGGCAGGCATTGATGTGAAAAAGCTGGTATGGGCAAAAGATAATTTATCAATCTGGTCTTTCATCGCAGTTGCGATATCAGCGTCACCATGACCAAGACAGGAAACCGCCGCCCCGCCTGAACCGTCAAAATATTGTTTCCCCGTGGCGTCGGTGATATGGCATCCAGCCCCGGCAATGGCGATGGGTGGAGTGATCTTGCTATGGCGCGGAAAATTATGTGTCATCTGGATGGAGCACCAATCATGGCTGTATGAGGCCATCTTCACGAATATGCCAGTACGGCATTTTAATCGTTACTGGTGAACCGGCCAAGATCAATAAAAAATCATCAATGGCGTCAAAAATTCATATGTAACTGCCATTGCATGATGAATAATTGCAAAATTAGCAGAAGATAGAATACATCATTTTTGACTTATTTATCGTGCCGTGATTGTCTGGCGCTTGATTTTATGGCTCAACATGGTGAGCATAGGCGATGGCCTATTAAAATAGGCCTTCGAGCAATCTGGCGCTAGAATCATCGGCGCCGCAAATAATGGTCTTGTTGATAATTGGTCTGGTCAATCATTGGTCTGGTCAATCATTGACACCACAAATAAAGGGCAGAGATATGCTACAACCTGATGACAGTGCACAAAGCCAAGATATTGCCTATAGATCATTGGTTGGGTCACCAGTCATTGATTTTGCGGCACGATCAACAAAGGGCGAGGTGCGTTTGTCGGCATTTTCTGGGCGTTGGATTTTGCTCTTTTGTCATCCGGCAGATTTTACCCCGGTTTGTACGTCTGAATTTGTCGCATTGGCGCAAGAACAGGATAAATTTGCCGAAATGGATGTCCAGCTTTTGGGACTGTCGGTTGACAGTGTTTATAGCCATATGGGCTGGATTGAATGGATCGAGACAAAATTCAACCTATCTGTCAATTTTCCGGTGATCGAAGATGTATCGATGGATATTGCGCGCGCCTATGGCATGATTGACGCCTATAGCGATACAACATCAACGGTTCGCGCCTGCTTGTTCATTGATCCGGCGCAAAAAGTGCAGGCGTTGATCCATTATCCAATGCATATTGGCCGGTCGGTAGACGAATTGCTTCGTGTCCAGCGCGCCCTAATCGACACTTATCAGACGAAAAAAGTTGCACCGGCCAATTGGTGCCCGGGAGATGATTTCATGCAATCGGCAGCAGATTCGGTGTCGGGTGGCACCAAGGGCTGGCTTCAGCGGGTGATGCGCCCGATCGATAAATCATAACAGGCGCACAGCTTGCATATATAGAAAACAAACTATATTATTGGCAAACTACAGCCTGATCATTCGGATCAGTGTTTGTAACCCCTATCGAAATATGATTGGCAATTGCCGAGGCAAGTCCATATTGCGACAAGTAAAATGAGTGATTGATGAGCGCGCACGAAAAGAGTAAATCCAGTTTCGACCTTTTGATAAATCGTGCCTCGGACGTCTTTCAGGCTTTGTCACATCCATTGCGCCTGTCAATTTGTTTTGAACTTGGTACGGCCGAACAATCGGTAAGCCAGCTATGCGATACGCTTGGCCAGCCACAGCATAGCATCTCGCAGCATCTGGC
>Ga0102815_10002737_pt1 | contig 10675 bp, 10 predicted proteins | sample ColrivemetaGS759_FD_79113 | JGI IMG/M metagenome (GOLD analysis project Ga0102815, IMG submission 79113) | Estuarine microbial communities from the Columbia River estuary - Ebb tide ETM metaG S.759 | ecosystem: Environmental > Aquatic > Marine > Intertidal zone > Estuary | place: USA: Columbia...
GTTGTAAAGACACGTTCTGTGACGAGGTAAGAAATGTATTCTTTAGACGTATAATACCTTACAACGTATTTACTCCGGGTAGTGACAATGATGGAGACGGATTAAACGATGTGTTTAAAATAACAGGCGAAGGACTAACCGAATACAACATCAAAATATTTAATAGATGGGGTGAACGAGTATTTGAGTCGGAAAGTATAGACGTTTCTTGGAATGGTCAGATTAATAATTCAGGAGCACTTGTGCCAGAAGGCACGTACTTCTATATCATTAATTATACCTTCTTATTTGGCGAAAAGAACGAAGGACTCGACCCAATTGAAGGAACAGTAGATGTTATTAGACAATAGTCCTATAATCAACTAATTAAAAGCCCAAATCATTAGATTTGGGCTTTTTTGTTGTCTAAATTTTGTACTTTTGCACCGCTTATAAAGAAAGACGGAGGGATTAGGCCCTGCGAAGTCTTGGCAACCTGAAAATTTATAAAAATCAAGGTGCCAAATCCTATCTCTACTGCTAATTTAGAGAAACGATAAGCTTCACAGCCTAAACTTCGCAATAAAATTATGTCTAAAAATATACATCAGTATTTGCGATTAAGTGGGTTAGAGCCTATGGTGCAAACTCCTAATCTTAATTTCATAAACATTGGTGAAAGAACTAATGTAACAGGATCTAAAAAATTTGCACGACTTATATTAAACGATAAGTTTGATGAAGCATTAGATGTTGCTCGCCAACAAGTTGAAAATGGAGCACAAATAATTGACGTGAATATGGATGAGGGCATGCTAGATGGTAAGGCTGCAATGGTTCATTTTCTTAATTTATTTGCATCGGAGCCAGACATTAGCAAAGTGCCTGTAATGATTGATTCTAGCAAATGGGAAATTATAGAAGCTGGATTAAAAGCCTTGCAAGGGAAAGGCATTGTTAATTCAATAAGTTTAAAAGATGGAGAGGCTGCATTTATTGAGCGGGCGAAGAGAATAAAACGGTATGGAGCTGCAACTGTAGTTATGGCTTTTGATGAAGATGGCCAAGCAGATTCTTACGAAAGGAGAATCGCCATTTGCCAGCGATGTTATGATATTCTGGTAAAAAAAGTCAACTTTCCACCTCAAGATATAATTTTTGATCCCAATATACTTACCGTAGCAACAGGTATAGAAGAGCATAATAATTATGCGGTAGACTTTATAAATGCTACTCGTTGGATAAAAGAGAACTTACCTTATGCCAAAGTAAGCGGAGGCGTAAGTAATATTTCATTTAGTTTTAGAGGCAATGATATTTTAAGGGAAGCCATGCACTCCGCATTTCTTTATCACGCAATACAAGCTGGTTTAGATATGGGAATTGTAAATGCAGGCATGATTGAGGTGTATGAACAAATTCCAAAAGAGTTACTTTTAAGAGTAGAGGACGTCTTGCTTAACAGAAGGCCAGATGCAACTGAGCGTTTAGTAGAGTTGGCCGAAACTGTAAAAGGAGATGGTAAGAAAATTGAAGTTGATTTAAGCTGGAGAAACCAATCAGTAGAAAAACGACTAGAGCACTCTTTAGTAAAAGGAATAACAGAATTTATAAATGAGGATACAGAAGAAGCTAGGTTGAAATACGCCAAGCCTTTAGAAGTTATAGAAGGGCCGCTAATGGCCGGAATGAACATTGTAGGCGACCTTTTTGGGAGTGGAAAAATGTTTTTGCCACAAGTGGTAAAAAGTGCACGAGTTATGAAAAAATCGGTGGCATTTCTAAATCCATATTTAGAGGCAGACAAAGCTGAAGGAAGTGCACAAGGCAAAATATTGTTAGCAACGGTAAAAGGCGATGTGCACGATATTGGAAAAAACATTGTAGGAGTAGTATTGGCATGTAATAGTTACGAAATAATAGATCTGGGTGTAATGGTGCCTGCTAATAGAATACTAGACGAGGCTGAGAGACTTGGAGTGGACGTAATTGGTTTAAGTGGATTAATTACGCCTAGCTTAGATGAAATGGTGGATGTGGCCGCTGAAATGGAGCGTAGAGGTATGAAATTGCCTTTGTTGATTGGTGGAGCAACCACATCTAGGGTGCATACTGCCGTAAAAGTTGCTCCAAATTATAGCGGTGCGGTAGTGCATGTGTTAGACGCTTCCCGATCTGTACCTGTGGCCGGTAGCTTAATAAGTGATACAGACAAAGGCCAGTTTGCAGCTAAAATAAAAGCTGAATACGAGGAGCTGGCAATACAACATGCTGCAAGACAACAAGATAAGATTATTTTGCCTTTTGCAGATGCAGAAGCAAATAGCTTAAAACTTGATTGGAATAATTTTACACCTTACAAACCTGAGAAGGAAGGTGTTGAGGTAATTAGCGATATGGATTTGGCTGTGCTAAGAGAATATATTGATTGGACTCCGTTTTTTCAAACTTGGGAGCTGCATGGAAGATATCCAGATATACTTGAAGATAAATTAGTGGGTAGCGAAGCAACCAAATTGTTTGCCGATGCTAATGCGATGTTAGATGATGTTATCAAATATAAAAAGCTTAGAGCAAGCGGTGTTGTAGGAATATTTGAAGCCAACGAAGTAGGTGGCGATGTAGTTTTAGGCAAAGAGGAGGTGACCTTTAATTTCTTAAGACAACAACGTAAAATGGGAACTAATATTCCTAATTTGTCTTTGTCCGATTTTGTGGCTCCTAAAACAGCCAATAAAACTGATTATCTTGGTGCGTTTGCCGTTACTGCTGGTATTGGAATAGAAGAAATGATAACAGCATTTGAGGCAGATCACGATGATTATAATGCTATTTTAATAAAGGCAATTGCAGATAGACTAGCAGAGGCATTTGCTGAATATCTTCACCAAAAGGTTAGAAAAGACAATTGGGGATACGCCAAAGATGAGCTACTAACTAATCGAGAATTAGTTAGTGAGAAATATCAAGGTATCCGTCCTGCGGCGGGTTATCCTGCTTGTCCAGATCATACAGAAAAGGAAAAACTTTGGAAATTGCTAGATGTAGAAAATTGTACGGGAATTTCGCTTACAGAAAGTTATGCGATGTATCCGACAGCATCTGTATCAGGATTGTATTTCTCGCACCCTACCAGTAAATATTTTGCAGTAGGAAAGATTAAAGAAGATCAAGTGAAGAACTATTCCGAACGAAAAGGAGAGGCATTTGATAAAGTAAAGAGATGGTTAGGGCCAAACTTATTTTAAGAAAGATTTAGTATCTATTTCACTAGTTTCTATTGTTTAATTCTAGTGCTTTGACGTTCAGTTGTTTTGAGCTCAATATCGCCATTTTGCGACTTGTGTAACAAAGGTTGCTTACACGAGTATATCAAGGTTTTTGATGATAAAAATCATATTTGAGGGCTGTTGGGGCCCATACCTTTGACCCAATAATAAGAAGCAAAAACATGAAAGATTTATTAATATTAGGAGCGGGTACTGCGGGCACAATGATGGCCAATCACCTAAAAAAAGAGTTGCCGGATGGTTGGAAAATTTCCATCGTAGATCAACAAGAAACCCACTATTATCAACCGGGCTATTTGTTTTTGCCATTTGATATTTACAAACCAAGTCAAATAAAAAAACCGATTGAAAAATTTATACCTAAAGGGGTAACACTTATTAAGCAAAAAATTGAAAAAATTAATAAAGATGAGAATACAGTTCTTTTAAAGAATGGCAAATCTATAAGCTATGATATACTAATAATAGCTACGGGTACAGATATTGCTCCACAAGAAATTGAAGGAATGTTGGGAGACCATTGGCATAAATCTGTATTTGATTTTTATACTTTTGAAGGAGCTAAAAACTTGCGTAATAAATTGCGTAAATGGAAAGGTGGAGATTTAATTGTACACATTACCGAAATGCCAATCAAGTGCCCTGTTGCACCATTAGAATTTGCTTTTTTAGCAGATGCTTATTTTGAGCAAAAAGGTATGCGAGATAAAGTAAATATTAAATATGTAACGCCACTTAGTGGAGCATTTACTAAACCAACTGCTACCAAAGAGTTAACACATTTATTAACTAAAAAGAACATAGAAATAATTCCGGACTTTGCTATAGAGCATGTAGATGGCGAGAATAAAAAAATAGTTGACTACGGAGGAAAAGAAGTTAGCTATGATTTATTAGTAACTATTCCTACAAATATGGGCGACGATTTAATGGAACGATCTGGTTTTGGAGATGAAATGAACTATGTTCCTACCAATAAAGCAACACTGCAAACTACAGTAAAAGAAAATATTTTTGCTATTGGTGATGCTACAAACGTACCTGCATCTAAAGCAGGAAGTGTAGCACATTTTGAAGCTGAAATTTTAACTGGAAATATTTTAAGATATATAAGTGGTCAACCTTTAAAAGAAGAGTTTGATGGACACGCAAATTGCTTTATTGAAACAGGACACGGCAAAGCGTTGCTAATAGATTTTAATTATACCCACGAACCGGTAACTGGAACATTTCCATTTGCAGGTATAGGACCACTAAATTTATTAAAAGAATCACATACCAACCACTGGGGTAAACTAGCTTTTAGATGGATATATTGGAACCTTTTAATAACAGGGAAACACATACCTTTTGTAACAGCAACAATGAGCGAAAGTGGCAAAAATTATAAGGATGTAGTTGAAGAAGAAACAGTTTAAAAAATTTATAAAAAGTATTATTATCATGGAAAAAATGTATGCAGGTGTAGCCGTAAATGTAAACGAAGAAGGCTACTTAACAGATTTTAGTCAATGGAGCAAAGAAGTTGCAGAAGACATAGCAAAAGAAGAGAACGTATCACTAACTCAACGACATTGGGATTTAATTAGCTACCTACAAGGGGAGCATAAAAAAGAATCAGCTCTTTCTATTCGTAAAGTTGGTAAAAGTGGTGTTGTAAGTATAAAAGAGTTTTACGAGCTTTTCCCTACAGGACCATTAAAAGTGTCTACTAGAGTGGCGGGAATACCAAAACCAGCAAGTTGTATTTAAGTTTAACTATTAAAATTTTAAAATCATGGAAGTCGATAACAATAAACCAGTAAAAAAGATGATGCTTGTGCTTTCTAAAGCAACTTTAGATAATGTATATGCATGTTTTATATTAGCAAATGGGGCAAGAATGGAAGGCATAGAATCAGAAATATTTTTTACCTTTTTTGGATTAGAAGCTGTACATAAGAAAAAACTTGAAAGCTTGCACGTGGCAACAGTAGGTAACCCAGCAATGCATATGCCTACCATGCTAGGCGGTTTACCAGGTATGGAAGCTTTTGCTACCAAAATGATGAAAAATGAAATGGAAAAACTAGACATTCCACCGGTTGGTGAATTCTTAGAAATCCTTGCAGCTTCAGGTTCTAGATTATGGGCTTGTAAATTAGCTATGGAAATGTTCCATTACGAAAAAGAAGACTTAATTGATGAAGTGGAGGCTGTAATTACCGTCGGCGATTTTTACCAAAGAGCTCAAGGTGAGGGTACTCACTTAATGTTTATCTAAAATACTATCCTTTAAGCTTGTAAAATGGTTGTATAACCCAAAAAACAGCATAATTGGTATAGACCTTGGTCCGATAAATGGTGCACTTCGCAATTATTTATCGGGCCTTTTTAATGGTATAAAATTTTGTTTGAACCCAAATTACGCCATACTGTAATTTGCCCGTTGGGCTGACGATCAGCCTTGGCTTGAGTCAAGGTTAACCCCGCTACATTAGCCAGGGCGAATCGTGGATCTGCTTGGAACGCTGAATTAGGGTTGAAAAAGGTTTTGGAGTGACATTTATAGTATTTGCTATATGATTCAAAAAAAATAGGTGTTTACATCGAAGCTAATAACGCGTTTACAAATTCAATACCAATTTAAAACAATAACCAACGCATCTTTGTCAACTTTACAATGAATATAGGAATAGTTTGTTATCCCACCTTCGGTGGAAGTGGTGTAGTCGCTACAGAATTGGGAAAAGCATTGGCAGACGAAGGTCATCAAGTGCACTTTATTTCTTACGACCAACCCGTTAGATTAGATGCTTTTACCGAAAACTTGTTTTACCACGAAGTGTCTTTTAACAACTATCCGCTTTTTAAATTTCCACCATACGAAACGGCACTTACCAGTAAAATAGTAGATATAGTAAAGGCTCACCAAATTACAGTGTTGCACGTACATTACGCTATACCTCATGCTGCAGCGGCAGTTATGGCGAAGTATATATTAAAAAGAGAAGGTATTAAGCTTAAGATTGTTACAACTTTGCACGGTACAGATATTACCCTGGTAGGAAAAGATAAGTCTTTTGAACCTGTTGTAAGCTACTCGTTGCACGAAAGTGATGTGGTAACTGCTGTTTCTGAAAGCTTAAAAAGAGATACTTATGCCAACTTTAATTATGATGAGCCCATTGTGGTTGTGCCTAACTTTATAGATTTTAATAGATTTAATAAACAACCAAAAGATCATTTCAAACGAATGATTGCACCTAATGGCGAAAAAATAATTGTGCATACTTCTAACTTTAGAAAGGTTAAAAGAGTGCCTGATGTTTTGGATATATTTAGAAAAATTCGTCCAATAATGCCGGCTAAACTTATTTTAATTGGAGATGGGCCAGAAAGAGCAACAGTAGAAGAAGAATGTCGAAGATGCCAGTTTTGTGACGATATAACCTTTTTAGGAAAGCAAGAAGCTGTAGAGGAGATACTTTCCATTGCAGATTTGTTTATTCTCCCTTCGGAAACAGAAAGTTTTGGACTTTCAGCCTTGGAAGCAATGGCCTGCGAAGTACCTGTAATAAGCACAAATACGGGAGGTTTGCCTGAAGTAAATATTGATGGACTAACAGGTTTTGTAAGTGACATTGGAGATATAGAAAGTATGGCAAAAAACGCTCTCTTTATCCTGCACGAAGACAATCTTGCCCAATTTAAGAAACAGGCTAAACAACATTCATTGAAATTTAAATTGGAAAATATACTTCCTTTGTATGAAGCTTTATACTAAAACAATAAAGTGTAGGGTTATATAAATTATGCGTTGGCTCATTATTCTCTTTTCTGTATTTACCGTAAACTTGGCTTATTCTCAAGACAGTGTATCTGTAGTTACGCGTGATACTGCCGAGCTCCACAAAGAGATTAAAAACATTTGTAAAGAGCTTAAAATTCCGTACAACCCAGATGCCAATAGAGAATTGTTGATTTTCGTTTTAGATTGGCGGGGAACTTCCTATCGCTATGGAGGTAGAAGCAAGAGTGGTACAGACTGCTCGGGTTTTACAGGTAGTCTCTATTCTGAAATTTATAAGAAAGAAATTCCACGCAGTTCAAGAGATATTTATGCCAATGCTATGCCCATTAATAAACCTGCATTGTACGAAGGAGATTTGGTTTTTTTTGCTACAGGTGGCGGTGGAGTTAGTCATGTTGGGGTTTACCTTTGGGACGGATACTTTGTACATGCGTCAACAAGTAAAGGCGTGATTGTAAGCAGATTACGAGAGGCTTACTACAAACGCACTTTTGTTGGTGGCGGTGCATGGTTAGAGTGATATTGTTATTCAGTCTTTTAGTCTCAAGAATTACTTCATTGTGAGCATTTGCCAACCAAATGCTTCTTGTCAATTTATGCCATTTGTTAGTCAACTTTATTATCTCAGTTCGGTGGCTAAAATGAGCTAAGCTCATAATTGTCATTTTTGTAAAATGAAGATACTTTTACTATTAGCTTTTACTGCAAGCAGTATAATCGGTTCTGCTCAAAACTTTGTGTATACGCCATCTCAAGATGTAGGAGGAACTATAGAAGGTAGAGTGAACGAATACTTAATTGGTTTGCGTACTCCAACAGCAGAAGAGATTACCTACAAATGGGAACGGGTTTCGAATACTTTTCCTGCGGATTGGGATTATTCTATTTGCGACCATAATCATTGTTACATCGGGCTTCCGGCAAAGGGAGAAATGAATAGCATATCTTTAGCTGATGCCGAAGCTGGTACAAATGGTTATTTTAAAGTTACAATGCTTGAAACGCCTACCGATGGTAAAGGTATAATTACTATTTACGTGTACGATTCTAAAGACAAAGCAAGAGGAGATACGGTAACCTTTACGGTACGAAAAGGTGTTTCGGGAATAGAAACCACAGTTTCTGCTGATTTTAAAGTTTACCCAAATCCAACTGCATCAGAAATTAATGTTTATACAGCTGCAATAGCTAATCTACAAATAGTTGATTTACAGGGCAAAGAGGTAATGAATAGCGATTTTCAAACGGCAGGCTTACATAAAATAAATGTAGATAATTTGCCAAATGGTGTTTACATATTAAAGTTAAACGAACAAGGTGTAATTCGCAATTCACGCTTTATTGTTGCTCATTAAAATGATTAAAATTCGCAGTTTTCTGCTGGTTTTTATCTGCTTTTTTTTCTTTTCTAGCTTTGCACAGAATGCTCATGTTGCCATTAATATTTTGGCAGGAAAAGTTCTTATGGTAGATAGCACTGAGGTTACCTACAAAGCATTTAGTAGCGACACAATACTTGGTAAAAATCGCCAGTTGTTTTCTGTTATGCTTAATGATAATGTGCAGTTCAAATTCGTAAACCGAGATTCTATAGCACACAACGTTTTTATCGAATCTTGGATTGAAGGAATAAATATTCCGGCTTTTTCAACAGCGGATACTACCATAATTTGCAATAAAACAGGTGTGTTTTCTGTTGAAGATATCGACGAAAATGAAAGATACCTTGGGTTAAGTGGGTCACTTGTTGTTTCTGTTAATGAACCAACTTATTTCTATTGGAATTTAAAAGAACTTCAGAGTTCGTTTAGCAATTTGCTTGATGAAAGTATGCCAATCAATTTCAATGAATATCAACCTAATTATTTTATGATAAATGGCAGAAGTAATCCAGATATAGGCTTAGATAGTCTAGCCAAAATACGAGGTAAAGTAGGCGATACATTGCGACTAGTAATACATAATGGGGGCAATTCTGTACATTCTTTACATTTTCATGGTTACCATTTTAAAATAATTTCATCAAACTTAAAACCTTTTGCTATAGGCTGGGAAAAGGATACATACGCTGTATTAGCTGGTGAAAATGTAGTAGTAGAAATAGTGCCTGACAAGCCAGGAGAATACCCTGTGCACGACCATAATTTGGTGGCTACAACAGCAAATAATATTTATCCTAATGGGATGTTTACCACTTTAGTAATTACACCATGAGGAGTAAAATAGTAATCTTATTTCTCGCAGTTAGCTTTTTAGTTAAAGCACAAGATGAATTATTAATTGCTCGAACTACAGGCACAAAAACATTAGTAGATGGTACCGTAATAAACACTTTTGGCTTCGCTAAGCGATTATCTGAAAACCCTAATGTGCCAGGGCCTACGTTAGAGTTTTACGAAGGCGATTCTGTTGTTATCGATATGTGGAATGTTTCACAGGCATCTACACATACCATCCATTTGCATGGGTTAGATGTAAACCAACAAAACGACGGTGTGCCACACTTGTCATTTGAGGTAGATCATATGGAACATGGTCTTTACCGATTTAAAGCTCCACACCCGGGCACCTATTTGTACCACTGCCACGTGGTTTCTGTTTTGCACGTGCAAGCAGGTATGTATGGTTTGCTTGTAATTAAACCAAAAGGTGAAGAAAATATGACCTGGGAAAATGGATATAAGTTTCGGAGGGCATATAACTTTCTAACTTCTGAAATAGATACTGCTTGGCATAGTTTAGATGTGTTAGAACACTCTTATGATCATTCTGCCATTGCCGTACCGGATTATGAACCAACTTACTTTTTGTGCAATGGTTTAGCCGATAGTGAATATAATTTTGGGGATAGTTTACGATTTTCAACTGGTGCAAATTCATATTTAAGATTTGCTAATATTGGTTACTATGGTAACCGCATTATTTTACCTAAAGAATTAAATACAAAGGTAATAGATTCAGATGGCAGACCGTTACCCGATGTGTTTGATTGGGATACAATAATGATTTACCCTGGAGAGAGATACAGTGTTTTGGTAAACCCAACAGTGGATTTTGCTGATTCAATAAAAATTGAGTATGTAAATATGAATACCTATCAAACACAAGGAATTAATAAACTTAGTTTTAAAACCTATAATTCTGCGGGAATCGAAAGCCATTTAAAGGGTAACATTAAAATTACCCCTAATCCGTTTTACAACGAGTTGCGTATATCGTCAATTAACGCCTTTAAAGGTATTGAGTTATGCGACGTTTTGGGTAACCAGATACTTGCAGAATCATTGACCGTCTGCAACGAATATAGGGCTAATACCACTAGCTTTCGGTCGGGTGTTTATATTCTAAAAGTGAAGTTTTTAGATGGTACCAGCCTTTCTAAGAAGGTAATAAAGTACTAGAAATTATGTTGCTAAACTTACTAATTATAGCTTAGTGGAGTTGGCCTCTTCTTTACTTCGTAATAGTAAAAACTACATCAGAATTGGCGTTTAATGTCAATCCTTGTCCTGCAGCAATGCTTTGCGTAAAGTTTCCTGTGAAAATAATTTGATTACTATTACTCGAAATAACATCAATAGCACTCCCTTTATCATCAGTTAAGGTAATTTTA
>Ga0102815_10002738_pt1 | contig 10673 bp, 9 predicted proteins | sample ColrivemetaGS759_FD_79113 | JGI IMG/M metagenome (GOLD analysis project Ga0102815, IMG submission 79113) | Estuarine microbial communities from the Columbia River estuary - Ebb tide ETM metaG S.759 | ecosystem: Environmental > Aquatic > Marine > Intertidal zone > Estuary | place: USA: Columbia...
GCGATGGCGATGGGGCTGGCCGTGATCGCCAGCGATTGGGGCGGCCCGGCGGATTACCTGGACGACACCTGCGGAATTTTGGTGCACCCCGCCCCCCGCAACAGCTTCGCCAAGCGGCAAGCCGACGCCATTGTCGGCTTGGCCACCGACCCGGAAAGAACCAAAGCCTTGGGCAAAGTCGGGGCCGAGCGCGTACGGTCAATCTATGACTGGCAGGGGAAAATCGACCAGATCGAGGCGCTCTATCTGCAAGCCCTCAGTCGCAAAGAGTGAGCCGCAAGGCTTGAGCCGCAAACGGCCCTTATAAATCCAGCGCCGTCGTCTTAACCACCGTGCGCAGCGCGAACGAGCTTTGCATTTGCGCCACCCCCGGCAACCGCGCAAGATATTGGCGGTGGATGCGCGCGAAGTCCTCGGTATCCTCGACCACCAGTTTCAGCAAGAAATCCGCGTTCCCCGCCATCAAATGACACTCCAGAACATTCGGGATCCGCGAGACCCCCTTTTCAAAGGCGTCCAAAACGTCATCGGATTGGCTGTTCAATTTGATCTCAACGTAAACCGTGGTCGGTTTGCCGATTTTCCGCGCGTCCAGAATCGCGACATAGGAGGCGATATACCCGTCGCTTTCCAGCCGATGCACCCGGCGGTGACAGGCCGACGGCGACAGCGCGACTCGCTCTGCGAGATCGGCGTTTGAAATCCGCCCCTCGCGTTGCAGCACCTTGAGAATGCGGCGGTCCGTCGCATCTAGCTGCATTGCAGCGCAACTTTCATCACATAATTCCCCATTTTGTCGCAGGTTCTTGTCAACTATCGCAGAAACACGGGGCAAATATCAAGGTAATGCGCATGATTTTCGGCGATCTTCCCGCCAAATTCAATTAAGCCCTTTAGGAGGCCCTTATGCTGATCGGATGCCCGAAAGAAATCAAGCCGCAAGAATTCCGTGTGGGCGTTACGCCCGCTGCTGCGCTCGAGGCCGTTGCCGCCGGGCATTCGGTGATCATCGAAACGGGTGCCGGTATCGGCGCGGGGTTCACCGATGATGACTACCGCGCGTCAGGTGCTGCGATTGTTGACACCGCCGAAGAAATCTTTGCCACCGCCGAGATGGTCGTGAAGGTCAAAGAACCCCAGCCCAATGAGCGCAAACAACTGCGCGAAGGCCAGTTGCTGTTCACCTATCTGCACCTCGCCCCCGATGCGGCGCAAACCCATGATCTGCTGGAAAGCGGCTGCACGGCGATTGCCTATGAGACCGTGACCGACCGCAATGGCGGGTTGCCGTTGCTGGCCCCAATGTCAGAGGTTGCCGGGCGTTTGGCCCCTCAGGTCGGCGCATGGACGCTGCAAAAAGCCAACGGCGGGCGCGGCGTTTTGCTGGGTGGTGTGCCCGGCGTTCAGCCCGCGACGGTTGTTGTCATCGGCGGCGGCGTTGTCGGCACCCATGCGGCCAAAGTGGCCGCAGGGATGGGCGCGGATGTCACCGTGCTGGACCGTTCGCTGCCACGCCTGCGCTATCTCGATGACGTTTTCGGCGGCACCTTCAAGAACGGCTTCGCCAGCGCCGCCAACACCGAGGAACTGGTTGCCCGGGCCGATATGGTCATCGGCGCGGTTCTGATCCCCGGTGCTGCGGCCCCCAAACTGGTGAGCCGCGCGCAACTGTCGACGATGAAACCCGGGGCGGCGATTGTCGATGTCGCCATCGACCAAGGCGGTTGCTTTGAGACATCGCGGGCGACGACGCACCAAGACCCGATCTTCGAGGTCGATGGCATCATGCATTACTGCGTCGCCAACATGCCCGGTGCCGTGGCCCGCACCTCGACCATCGCGCTGGGCAATGCCACGCTGCCTTTCATGATGGCTTTGGCGAACAAAGGCTGGCGTCTGGCTTGTGCTGAGGATCAGCACCTGTTGAACGGTCTCAACGTGCATGCAGGCCAGCTGACCTATGCAGCCGTCGGCACCGCGCTGAACCTGCCCTTCATTGACGCCCGCGAAGCGATCCACGTCTAAGACAAAGGGCCTGCCGGCGACCCGTCTGGCAGGCCCATTTATGCGTCGCGCGTATAGCGTTCTTCGAGCACGTCAAACGGCACACCCGGCTCATCCTTGGCACAGCGGATCACCAGCGAGGTTTTCACGCTGTCCACATTGTCCGCCGCCAGCAAATCCTCGGTCAGGAACGACTGGAAGGTTGACAGATCCGGGGCCACGCATTTCAAGATGAAATCGATCTCGCCATTCAGCATATGGCACTCGCGCACCAGCGACCACGCGCGGCACCGATCCTCGAACGCCCGCAAATCGGATTCGTTCTGACGATGCAGCCGCACCATCGCGAAAACCTGCACCTCAAAGCCCAGCTCGCGCACATCGACACGCGCGTGATAGCCTTGGATATACCCCGCCTCTTCGAGCGTCCGCACCCGTCGCAGGCACGGCGGCGCCGAGATCCCGACACGTCTCGCCAGTTCAACATTGGTCATCCGTCCATCGGCCTGAAGTTCAGCCAGAATCATACGGTCGATGGGGTCGAGCTTCGCGCCGGGCATAGCGGCAATTCTCCGATAAGGTTTGCGCTTATGTAGGCGCGATCCCCCCTGCGCGCAATATTCTTTCGCGCGCAAGCAATAATTGTTCCCGCAGAATTATCCTGAAAGCCCAGCTTGCTTAAGGTGGCCGCAAAGCGATAGGACCGTCACAACCCCTTGCACCGCGCCCCGCGCCGATTACATGCAAGCCATAGAATACGTTTAGGCCAAAGTATACCTTTAGGAGCGACCGATGTCCGACACCACCCACACCCGCCTTCTGATCATCGGCTCCGGCCCCGCTGGCTACACGGCGGGCGTCTATGCCGCGCGCGCGATGCTCGAGCCGATTTTGGTGCAAGGGATGCAGCCCGGCGGCCAGTTGACCATCACCACCGATGTCGAAAACTGGCCCGGCGACACCTCGGTTTTGGGGCCTGATCTGATGGCCCGGATGGAGGCCCACGCCCGCGAGATGGGCACCACGATCATCACCGACCTGATCACCTCGCTCGACCTTTCCAAGCGCCCGTTCACCGCACAAAGCGACAGCGGCACGGTTTATACCGCCGATGCCGTCGTTCTGGCGACCGGCGCACAAGCGCGATGGCTGGGTCTGCCGTCTGAAGAAAAGTTCAAAGGCTTCGGCGTCTCAGCCTGCGCGACCTGCGACGGGTTCTTCTACCGGGGCAAGGAAATCGTCGTGGTCGGCGGCGGCAACACAGCCGTTGAAGAGGCGCTGTTCCTGACCAATTTCGCCAGCAAGGTCACGCTGGTGCACCGTCGCGACAGCCTGCGCGCCGAAAAGATCATGCAAGAGCGCCTGTTCAAACATCCGAAAATCGAGGTCATCTGGGACCACGAGGTTGCCGAGGTCGAGGGCACAGAGATGCCTCTGGGCGTGACCGGCGTGAAGATCCGCCACGTTTCCACGGGGGCTGAGCAAACCGTGCCCTGCGACGGCTTCTTCGTCGCCATCGGCCACGCGCCGGCCTCGGAACTGGTGCTCGACCAACTCAAACTGCATTCGGGCAAATATGTCTGGGTCGAGCCGGGCAGCACCCGCACCTCGATCGAAGGCGTGTTTGCGGCAGGCGACCTGACCGACCACACCTATCGCCAAGCCGTGACCTCGGCGGGCATGGGCTGCATGGCAGCGCTCGATGCCGAACATTGGCTGTCCGCACAGGACTGACCTGAGCCGCACAAACGGGGCGGTGGCACCAAAACGCACCGCCCCTTCTTTGCTCACTAAATACCCGCAGGGTGAATTGACCGTAGGCCAAAAGGGGCGGCAGCCCATGCCTGTTTAGCGAACAATCACCTCCAGCGGATCATAAAGCACCTGCCCGGCCCCGCCGAAGGCGATCTCAGGCAGGCTGTCTGGTTTGAACCTCAAACTGCGCAATTCCGCTTCCGTCACCCATTGATGCCGATTGACCACGCCCTGTGTGTCCTGATGCGCACCGATATCCGCGCACCCTAAAACCTGCGCATGAAAATACAGATCGACCTGATGGAACCCGGTCTCCGGGTCGTGAAACTCGTTGACCAAACAAGGGTCAAGGATGTCGACCGCCAGCCCTGTTTCCTCAAAAACCTCGCGCCGCAGGTTATCCGGCAAAGACTCGCCCCGCTCAACGCCCCCACCCGGCGCGCACCACAGATCGCTGACCTCGCCCGGATAGGCATTCACGATCAGCAATCGCCCCGCGCGTTTGATCACGGCCCGCACCGCCAGCCTTGGCCCTCGCGTCATCGTGTCCCCCATCACACCGCCAAACCCCATTCTTGCGCTTCTGTCCGGCGATTACGAGGCCTATACTGCCCGCATGCGTATCTTGGCCCTGCTCATCCTTCTCCTCATTGCCCCGGCCGCCCGCGCCGATTGCGTGGTGCTGCTGCATGGATTGTCACGCACTGAACACTCGATGCGCGTGCTGCAAGAGATCTTGGAATTTCACGGCTACCGGGTGATCAACCACACCTACCCGTCGCAGGACGCCCCGGTCAGCGAATTGGTCAATTACGTCGGCCGCTCTGCCGCGCAATGCGGCACCGAGCGGATGCATTTTGTCACGCATTCCTTGGGCGGAATTCTCGTGCGGGCGTGGCTGGCCAATGGCAACCCGGCCAACCTTGGCCGCGTGGTGATGCTGGCCCCCCCCAACCACGGCTCTGAGATCGTCGATACTTTCGCCGAATCCACCCTGACGCGCGACGCGATGATCTGGCTGAATGGCCCGGCTGTGCCGCAATTGGGCACCGACCAAGGCTCTGTTCCCAATCAACTGCCGCCCAGCGTCGATTTCGAACTTGGCATTATCGCTGGCGATATCCCGATCAATCCGATGGGCCCGATTGTGATTGATGGCCCCAATGATGGCACCGTGTCCGTCGCCAGCACCCGCCTGAACGGGATGCGCGACCACATCGTCATCAGCGCCACGCACACGTTGATCATGGTCAACCCCGTCGCCATGGCCGAGGTGCTGGAATTCCTGCACAACGGGGTGTTTGACCACGGCATCACCTTGGGGGCAGCCCTGCGCAAACTCTCCAACCCTTGGCCACAATAAGCGCCACCTCAGCCACGGGAAAGGGCGCGGAAATACCGCGCCCTTCGTTCTGAGATTAGGAATGATCGCGCATAGCGCGGTCTCAATTTAACACCTCAAGTCCCGGCGTTTCAGCTCCAGTCCCATGGGATCGTGTATTGCCCCATCAGGTCCTCGACCTTTTCAACATCGACATCACCCGACTTGACCAGATGCGCCACAAGGCCGAGCTTTTTATCCTCGATCACTGAGCCGATCGTCACTTTCAGATGCGCCTTCTCAAACGCCTCGTTGAACACCCGCGTAATCGCCATGCGTCGCAGATCGGGTTTGAACACCTTGCCAACGGCGGTTTTCGGCAGTTCCGCCATGACCTCGACATGCTTGGGAACCGCCGCACGTTCCGGCACCCGGGCCGAGGCATGATCCAGCAGCTCGCGCCACGTCGCCGTTTTCCCATCGACCAGTTCGACATAGACGCAGGGCAATTCACCCGCCTTGGCATCCGGTTGGCCAATCGCCCCCGCAAAGCCGACGGCTGGGTGGCTTAACATGGCCTCTTCGATCATCGCCGGGTCGATGTTGTGACCGCCACGAATGATCAGGTCTTTCGCGCGCCCGGTGATCCACAGATACCCATCGCTATCAATGCGCCCCAAATCCCCGGTACGCAGATATTTGCCATCCGCATAGAGCCCGGCATTCTTTGACACCTCGGTATAGGTATTGCCCGGCCAAGTGCCCGGATTGGCGACGCAAATCTCGCCGACCTCATCGACGCCCATCTCCTTATCAACAACCCCTTCCGGGTTGCAGTGCAGGATTTTGACCTCGCAATAGGGGAACGGAATACCCACCGACCCCACTTTTTTCACGCCATCCGCCGGGTTCGCCGACACAAGGCAGGTGGCTTCGGTCAGGCCATACCCTTCGACAATGGCGACGCCTGTGGCCTCTTCGAACCGCCGATAAATCTCGACGGGCAGGGCCGCTGACCCCGAAAACCCGTTGCGCAGCGAACTGATATCGGCGTTCACAGGGCGCTGCATCAGGGCCGACAAGGCTGTCGGAACGGTGATGATAAACGAGGCCTGCCAGCGCTCGACAAGTTTCCAGAAATTGTCGAACACACCCTCGCCGCGGTAACCTTGCGGCGTTGGGAATACGACATGCGTGCCTGCCACGACCGCCGCCATCATCACCGGGTAGGCCGCGAAAACGTGGAACATCGGCAGCGGGCAAAGCACAGTGTCTTCTGGCCCCATCAAGATCGTCGCGCCGACCCAACCGTTATACAACAGCCCCGAGGCCTTATGCTGCGCAACCTTGGGCACGCCAGTGGTGCCGCCGGTATGGAAATAGGCGCAGACCCGGTCCTTGCCGCTTTGGTCAAAGGTCAAGCGCTGCGAGGGTTGCTTGGCCATTTCCACGCTATAGCGATGCACTTTGGCGGTGTGGTGCACTTCGTTCTTGGGCCGTACCAGCGGCACGATCCAGCTTTTGGGCGGGGTCAGATAGCGATTGAGGTCAATCTCAATCACATGCTTGACGTCCGGCGCATTGCCCACCGCCTCGGACACTTTTTGCGCCACATCCGTCTTGGGGAAGGCGCGCAGGGTCACAACGACTTTGGCTTTCGTTTCACGCAAGATCCCGGCGATCTTTTCGGGCTCTAGCAGCGGATTGATCGGGTTGACGATCCCCGCCGTCATCGCACCGAACAACACCACCGAGGTCTCGTTGATTGTCGGCAACACATAGGCGACCGTGTCACCCTCTTGCACGCCGAGGCTGCGGAACAGATTGGCGGCTTGCGTGATCTGCCCGTGGAATTTCTCCCATGTCAGGGTTTCGGCCTTCGCACCGTCGTCCGCGAACATCTGGAACGAGATCGCATTCCGCTTGCCATGCAAATGGCGCGTGTGGGTGATCTGGTCATAGACCGAGACCGGCAAATCCCGCTTTTCCCACGGCATTTGGGCTTCAATCGCGTCGCGGTCTGCGACGTTGGCAAACTTCTGAATCATTCTATTCCTCCCCTGCGCATTATAACTGCGCTGTTGGGGCTAGAATGAATGTTTTTAGGCAGCGATGCAATTGCCACGCTGCTGTGCCGTGGCGTCGGGTTACACAGCGTCTTCGCTGAACCCGTCGGTGAACTGCAAGCGGGCCAGCCGCGCATAGAGCCCACCCTCGGCGACCAGTTCCGCATGGGTGCCGGTGGCGACGATATGACCGTGTTCAAAGACCACGATCCGGTCGGCTTTGCGCACGGTGGCCAGACGGTGTGCGACAACCAGCGTGGTCCGCCCTTGCGACAAGCGCTCAACGGCTTTTTGCACCGCGCGTTCGCTTTCAGCATCCAGCGCCGAGGTGGCCTCATCCAGCAGCAGCACCGGCGCGTCGCGCAAAATGGCGCGGGCAATGGCGATACGCTGTTTTTGACCACCCGAGAGCATAACACCCCGTTCGCCCAATTGCGTGTCGTAGCCTTCGGGCAGGGCGTCAATGAACTCATGCGCGGCGGCGGCCTCGGCGGCCTCGGTGATTTCGGCATCACTGGCCGATGGGCGGCCAAAGCGAATATTCTCGCGCGCGGTGGTGGCAAAGATCACTGGGTCTTGCGGCACCAGCGCCATCGACCCGCGCACATCTTCGCGGCTCAGGTCGCGCAGATCGATGCCATCCAGCCGAATCGCGCCCTCTTGCGGGTCATAGAACCGCATCAGCATCTGAATGATCGTCGATTTCCCGGCCCCCGACGGCCCCACCAAAGCGATGGTTTCCCCCGGCTCAACAGTCAACGAAATTCCATCCAGCGCCGATTGATTGGGCCGCGAGGGGTAATGGAAGCGCACGGCGTCAAAGCTGACGGCGCCTTTCACAGGCGTCGGCAAAGCCTTGGGCGCTTCGGGGTCCAGCACGGTATCAACGGTTTGCATCAACTCCATCAACCGCTCGGTCGCGCCCGCTGCGCGCTGCAACTCGCCCCAGATTTCCGACAGCGCGCCAACCGCGCCCGCGACCAGCACCGAATAGATCACGAACTGCACCAGCTCACCAACCGACATCGAGCCTTCACGCACATCCAGCGCACCAATCCACAGCACGCCGACGATGCCCGAGAACACCAGCGCAATGATGATCACCGTCATCGCCGCGCGGGTCAGAATGCGGATCATCGCCACGTCAAAAGACTTTTCCGTGACCTCGTTGAACGCCTCAGTCGAGCGCCCCTCGTGGGTGAACGCCTGCACGGTTTGCGCCGCACCCAACGCCTCAGAGGCATTGCCGCTGCTCGCCGCGATCCAGTCTTGGTTCTCACGGCTCAGACGGCGCAACCGCCGCCCCAGCACGATAATCGGCACGACAACCGCCGGAACCAGTAACAACACCAACCCCGTCAACTTGGCCGAGGTCATCGCCAGCAAGATCAATCCGCCGAACAGCATCAAGGCATTGCGCAAGGCAATCGACACCGATGAGCCAATGATCGACTGAATCAACGTGGTATCGGTGGTCAGACGCGACAGAACCTCGCCCGACATGATGCGCTCATAGAAGGCGGGCGACATGGCGATCACGCGTTCAAACAGCACCTTGCGGATGTCCGCGACCACGCGTTCGCCCAGCCGTGTCACCATGTAATACCGCAGGCCCGTGCCCACGGCCAGTAACGCAGCAAGGCCCAGCGCGGCCCCGAAATACTGGTTCAGGATCGGCAATTCGCCGGTGCCAAACCCATCGACAACCCGGCGCACGGCCAAAGGCAGCGACAGCGAGACACCCGCCGTGAACATCAAAGACACCAGCGAGCCCAGCAACAAGCCTTGATAAACCTTCAGGAAAGGCCACAGCCCTGACAGCGCGCTGACCTTCCGCGACGACGTGCGGTTCTCAAGTTGCGAAGCGTCGCTCATGGTGCGCCTTTCCAAAAAATTATCAGCGCCCGGCTTAAGAGACCCAATCAAAATGGGCAAGCGCAACCGTTCACGCCAGCTTGATGTAGGTATGCGCCGCGCTGATCCCAACCCCTGCCTAAGCGGAAACCCGCATGTTCACGCCACGCACGCGGATTGGTGAACGACACCCCGCTTGTCGTACCCCCCGCAAAGGCGCAAACTTGCGGCAATTCCAGCCGCGTCCTTTTACCTTTCGGAGTTTGCATCATGTCCTTGCCTGTCCCCCGTCGTTTCCGCCGTTCGGTCCTTTTGGCCCTCAGTGGGCTGGTGCTTGCCTTGCCGCTCTCTGCCGAAACCGCGATCCGGGGCGTGACCCTGTCCACCGCCGGGCTGGCGATGATTGAGGCCACGGGCACCATGGGCACTGACCCGATCCGCCTGTCTGTGGCGCGCGATGAGATCGACGATTTCCTCAAAAGCCTCTGGATCTTGGATCCAGCCGGGGCCGTGCCCTACGTGACCCTGACCGGGCCGGGCTCGTTCGAGGATAGCTTTGCGCATTTCCCCTTCGGCCCCGATGACGTGACCGACCCCGCCCGCCTGATGACCGCGATGATCGGCGCACCGCTGACCGTGCAACGCCGGGGCGAGACGTGGGACGGGCTAAACATGGGCGTCAGCCAGCGCCCCTGTGACGATGCCACCTGCAATGCGTTGAACCTGCAAGGCGACGATGGAACCCTGCACAGTTTTGTCATGGATGACGCGCTCAGCGTGCGGTTCTCGGATTAGGCCGACCAAGCAACCCTGACCGCTGCCCTGCGCGCATGGCGCGGCTCAGCGAACCCACGCCGGGTGGAACTGGCGCTGGGGTCCGACAATGAAACCGAGCGCGACGTTGGGCTGGTTTACCTGCAAAACGCCCCCCTGTGGCGCACTGCTTGGCGGGCCGTGGATACGCCCGAGGGCATTCGCCTGATCGGCTGGGCCGTGGTGGAAAACACCACCGGGATTGACTGGCAAGACATTGACCTGACCCTCGCCACCGGGTCGGTGCGCGCCATTCAAGCGCGGCTCTATGAGCGGCGTTATGCCAACCGTGAGCAGGCACTCGACGGCATGCCCGCCCCTGCACCGATGATCATGCAAAGCCGCGCCGTGGGGGCCATCGCCGCCGAGGCCGCGCCGGTATTTGAGCTGATGTCCGATAGCTCAGCGGCGATGCAGGTCACCGCCGATGACGGCGACAGCTTCAGCCGCTTCACGCTGGGCACTCCCGTCACCTTGGCAGCGGGCCAAATGATGAGCGTGCCGTTCCTGTCCGAACTGCTGCCAGACGCGCGCTTGACCCTCTATCGTGGCGGCGCTGGCCAGTCGCATCCGTCGATTGCGCTGTCGCTGGAAAACCCCCTGCCCCTGCGCCTGCCTGCGGGCGTGCTGACGCTCTATGAGGACGGGCGCGGCCATGCGGGCGACGCGATGATCCCCGAACTGGCGCCGGGAGCGACCGAGGTCGTCGAATTCGCGCGGGATACGGCCGTGGAAATCCGCGAGGAAAGCGCCGCCACGGAAACCGTGCGCGAAATACGCTTGGCGAACGGGTTGCTGTTTGTCACCGAGGACCTAGAGCGCCGCGTTACCTACCGGATCGAGGGCGCGCTGGGGGCGGA
>Ga0102815_10002744_pt1 | contig 10659 bp, 8 predicted proteins | sample ColrivemetaGS759_FD_79113 | JGI IMG/M metagenome (GOLD analysis project Ga0102815, IMG submission 79113) | Estuarine microbial communities from the Columbia River estuary - Ebb tide ETM metaG S.759 | ecosystem: Environmental > Aquatic > Marine > Intertidal zone > Estuary | place: USA: Columbia...
ACCACCGAACTTAGCATCGGCCAGCAGCCACCGGAATTAGCAGCTGGTGCTGGTGCTGGTGCTGGTGCTGGTGCTGGTGCTGGTGCTGGTGCTGGTGCTGGGTCTGCGGCTAGGGCTGGGGCAGGGGCTGGGGCTGGGGCTGGGGCTGGGGCTGGGCGGACGGCAGCCCGCCCGGCCTGGCCTCACTCGAAGAGCGAGCTGACCGACTCCGAGGTGTGGATGCTCCGGATCGTCTGAGCCACCAGCGGGGCGATGCTGCAAACCTTGAGCTTCCTCGGGCGCCGCTCCCCTTGGGGGATCGAGTCGGTGACGAGGATGGCGTCCACCGGAGCGGCGTCGAGGCGGTCCACTGCAGGGCCGCAGAAGACCGCGTGGCTGACTGCGATCACGATCGCCTTCGCCCCCTTGGACTTCAGGACCGCCGCGGCCTGGGTGATGGAGCCGCCCGTTGAGATCATGTCGTCGACGATGATGCAGTTGCGCCCCTCGACCTCACCGATCACGTGCTCGATCATGGTCTCCGAGCCAGAGATGCGGCGCTTGTCCACGATGGCGAGGTCTGCCTGGAGGCGCTTGGCATAGGCCCGGGCCATCTTGGTCCCCCCCACGTCTGGGGTCACCACCACGGGGTTGTCGAGGCCCATGGCCTCGACCTCGTCCAGCAGCACCGGGCGCGCGTAGAGGTGGTCCACGGGGATGTCATAGAAGCCCTGAATCTGGGCTGCGTGCATGTCGAGGGTGACGACCCGGTCCGCGCCGCAAGACACCAGCGTGTTCGCCACCACCTTCGCGCTGATCGGGACGCGCCCCTCGTCCTTGCGATCCTTGCGCGCATAGCCGTAGTAGGGCATCACCGCCGTGATGCGCCCGGCACTGGCGCGCCGCAGGGTGTCCAGGAGCAGGAGCAGCTCGACCCAGTTCTCGTTGACCGGCGGGCAGGTCGGCTGCAGGACGAAGACGTCCCGGCCGCGGATATCCTCGTCGAGCTTGATGTCCACCTCTCCGTCCGTGAAGCGCGCGACGCGGGCAGAGGCGAGCGGCTGGTCGAGGCACTCCGAGATGGCCTTCGAGAGCTCGACGTGGGCGTTTCCCGAGATGAGTGTGATGTCACCGTAGGCGCTGCTCATGGAACGATGGACGCGTCTCGCCGCGGCCGTAAGGGTTGGTTTCTGGGGGGGGACAAGGGCGGCCGGAGCAGGACGCTCACGGCCGGGGCGTCCGGCGGAGGGGGGGGGCCGCTGGACGGTGCGCTCAGGACTTGCGGTTCAGCTTACGGGCCGGCATCCCGACCCAGGTCTCGCCTTCTCCCATCTCCGCCGAACGGGTGATCACGGCCCCGGCGCCGGTGGTGGAGCCTGCCGGGACCTCGTTGGGCGCGACGATGATGGAGCCGCTGCCGATGAAGGCCCGGTCCCCCACGACGGTCGGGTGCTTCTTCTTGCCGTCGTAATTGGCGAAGATCGTCCCCGCGCCGATGTTGGTCTTGGCCCCGATGCGCGCGTCGCCCAGGTAGCTCAGGTGCTTGGCCTTGGAGCCGCTCCCGAGGGTGGAGTTCTTCATCTCGGTGAAGTTCCCCACCTCGGCGGTGTCCTCCAGGACGGCCCCCGCCCGCAGGTGCGTGAAGGGCCCGACCTCGCAGCCTTCGCCCACCTGGACGCCCGAGCGGATGACCGTGCAGGGCAGGATCTCCGTGCCGCAGCCGATCTCCACGCCGTGGTCGATGAAGGTCGTGGCCGGGTCCATGATCCGTACGCCGGCGGCCATGTGCTGCTCAAGGATGCGCATCTGGATCTGCCAGCGCACCTCTGCGAGCTGCCCCAGGTCGTTGACGCCCTGCGCCTCGCCCGCGTCCTCGAGCAGCAGCGGGAGCACGGGGCGCCCGCCAGCCTCGGCCATCCCGACCAGGTCCGTGATGTAGTACTCGCCCTGGGCATTGTCGTTGTCGAGCCTCGCGAGGTCGTCGTCCAGCGTCGCCCGGTCGAAGCAGTACACGCCGAGGTTGGTCTCGTTGACCATGCGCTCCTCTTCCGTGGCGTCCTTGTGCTCGACGATCCGCTCGAACGAGCCGTCGTCACGGCGGAGGATCCGGCCGTAGCCCGTCGGGTCCTCGATGATCGCGGTGAGGATGGACACGGCGCCCGGGGCCCCGACCCCTACCTGGGCGTCCACCATCGACTGCATGCTCTCGGTCGAGAGGAGCGGCATGTCGCCGTAGGTGACGACGACCCGCTCCGTGTCCCCGAGAGCCGGCGCGGCCACCTGGAGCGCGTGCCCCGTCCCGAGCTGCGGCTCCTGCAGGACAAATTGGAGGTCGACGTCCGGCAGCTCTCGCCGCGCCGCAGCCTCGACCTCGGCGGCACCGTGCCCGACGACGACCACGATCCGGTCGGGGGACAGACCCTCGGCCGCGCCGAGGACCCAGCCCAGCATGGAGCGCCCGCAGAGTTCGTGGAGACACTTGGGCGTCTCGCTCTTCATGCGCGTGCCCTTGCCTGCGGCGAGGATCACGACGGTGGTTCCGGAAGTCATCTGGGGTCTCCTTGGGGGGGGCGTCGGCAGGACCCGTGGGCCCGGGGCTCAAGAGGCCGGGTCAAGGCTCGAGCCAGGGCTCGAAGCGCGTGTCCGGCGGGCAGTGCGGCACATGATGCTGGGCCCCAGAGCCTCGTCAAGGCGCACGGCGTTCAATCGGAGACTTCCCCCCGGGACGCCCCGCCGGATAGTGTCCGCCCATGGCTTCCCCCCTCCAGGTCAAACGTCGGCTCTCGCTCCTCATCGGCTGGGCGGCTGACCGACGCGTCCCGAGCCCCCTCCGCGCCCCGCTCTACAAGGCCTACGCCGCCTTCACCGGCGCAGACCTCGGCGAGATGCGCGGCCAGCCGAGGGACTACCCGAGCCTGGGCGCGTTCTTCGTGCGGCGCCTCGCCGACGGGGCGCGGACCGTCGAGGCAGACCCGTCCCTCCTCCCCTCGCCCGTGGACTGCATGGTCCAGGCCAGCTCCCCCGTGACGAACGGAATGGTGGTCGAGGCGAAGGAGCGGCTGTACCCCATCCGCTCCCTGCTCGCAGGAGTCGGCGAGGACGTGGACCTCAACGGTGGGCACCAGTACACGCTCTATCTTGGCCCCAAGGACTACCACCGGATCCACTGCCCCCTGGACGCCCAGCTCACCGAGGTCGTCCACGTCCCGGGGGATCGCCACAGCGTCCAGCCCAGCGTCCTGGAGCGCCGCAGGGTCCTCTCGATCAACGAGCGCGTCGTCTGCCGCCTTGAGTCGGAGCACGGCCCCTTCTTCATGGTGCTCGTCGGCGCCGTGGTGGTTGGCCGGATCCGGGTCGTCGGGGTGGACCCGCTCCACCGGGGCGCGGTCGAGCCGCCGCGCGCCTTCGCCCGCGGCGAGGAGTTCGGTCGCTTCGAGATGGGCTCGACCGTCGTCCTCGTGACGCCTCCCGGCTTCCACGCCCCCACCGCGGCCCAGGGCGCCACCATCCGCATGGGCCAGCCCATCGCAGAGCTCGCCCCCGACCAGCCCTGATGCCGAGCCCCCTCCCCCCTTCGCTCTGCCGCCTCGCCGTCGCAGTCGTCCGCTTCCTCCCCCACGCGCTGGATGAGTTCGCGGCCGGGGCCGGCCCCGGCCCGCTGACCGCAGAGGCCAGGGAGGTCGTGATCCAGTGCCATCTGTTCTGCGGCTTCCCGAGGACGATCGCGGCGCTGGACCACCTCCGCAGCGCCGGCGTCCCCCCTGGCACCGACGCAGCCCCTCCCGCTGCACCAGGATCGCCCGCCGCCGGGAGCGAGCTCTTTGACCGGATCTATGGCGAGAGTGCTCCGGAGGTGCGTGCGCACCTCCGGTCCCTGGACCCGGATCTGGCGGAGCTCGTGGCGGAGCACGCGTACGGCGCCGTGCTCTCCAGGGGCGGGCTCGATGCCCGGGCGAGGGAGCTCCTCGCCGTGGTGATGCTCGCCGCCACCGGCCACGACCGCCAGCTCGCCAGCCATGTGCGAGGCGCCGTACGGTGCGGCGCGACCCCGACCGAGATCTCAGACGCCCTGGACGCCGTCGAGGACCTCGTGTCCCCCGAGTGCATGGAGCGCGCGCGCGACGTCGCCGCCCGCTTCACAAGGACCGGCTGACGCCAGCCCGCTCCCTCGTCCCGGTGGCAAGGGAGGCCTGGTGAGGCGAAGCCCCTCCAGGACGGCCTCGCGGCAGGGTCCATTCAAGGGTCCATTCAAGGGCCTATTCAGGGGCCCGTTCAGGGGCCCGCGCGGCGCGATCCGCGCAGCTCCGCATCCAGCAGCGTCATGGGCTTGGCCGAGCGGATCCGGAGGACGTCCTCCGCCTCCGTCGGCTTCTCCAGGAAGCGCGGGAAGCCGAGCACCTCGCCGTTGACGAGCGCTCGCTCGAGGGAGGAGGGGCCCAGCTTCAGCTCGATGAGCAGCTCCTCTCCGTCCACACCCCCCTTGAACGGCCGCTCCAGGAAGCTGCTCGGCGCCGGGGAGGAGCCCCCCTGAACGTGTTGGATGAGCGCCCCGAGGTCGCCGGACCCGAACCAGGCTCGGGGCTCGAAGGGATCACAAACCAGCACGAGGTGGTACCCGCGCAAAGACACCGCCACGAGGTGTCCCTCTGGCCGGTGATCCCCGGGTCGAAGCCGCAGCCGCACGGCGACGGGCTTCTCGAGGTTGAGAGGGTCCGCAAGCGGGAGGCTCGGACCCGCCGACCTCGCCGTGAACTCAGCCCGCTCTTCCAGCTCCGACAAGAGAGACAGGCCCTCCGGAATGAGAGCCCAACGGCCGGGGCTCCAGGCCCCAAGGCGCTCGGCTCCCTCAGGCAGGGGCCGGGATAAGCCCAGGTCGCGGGCCGCGTCCGCGACATCCACCATGTCCCAGACGAGGCGCACCTGGCGGCCGACCGACGCCTGGTTGGGCACACCGAAGGCCTCGGCCACCGAGGCGGTTCGGGCTGGCCGGAGCGAAGCCGAGAGCAGCCCCGGCGCAAGGGCCTTCGTCTGGACAGGGCGCTCCTCCGAGCTCCTCCGAACCCGCCGCTCCAGGTCCGAGGGGAGCAGCTCATCGCTCGGATGATCCTGAAGGCGGATCCGCCGTCGCGCCGCCTCGGAGTCCCCCTCTGCCGCCAGAAACGCGGCGGCCGCCAGGCTGTCCACCGGGGAGAGCGTGCTGGGATCAAGGAGCCCAGCCAGGCGCAGGAGGTCTGTCCCCTCCACCACGCGCCCGGCGATGCTACCGGCCTGCTGCGCGGGGGTCAGGTAGATCGGGATCCGCTGCTCCCCCCCGACGGTCAGCCCGAATCCCAGGCGGCGCACGGTCGCGGGGCGGGCTCCGATACGACCCCGCACGGGGATGCGCTCGAAGTGGAACTCGAAGGTCTCCCCCGACCGCGCCTCGATCGCCTCGGCAGCGCGATCAAGCACCATGTCGAGGAGCTCGGTCTCACGAAGCCTCGCGCGGATCGCCGCGTGCGTGGAGCGGCGCCAGGGCTCTCCGAGGGCGGCCGTGAGCGCGCGGCGTACGGCGCCGTAGTCTCGCCTCATGCGCAGCGGCCCGAGCTCCGCCTCGAGTTCGCCCAGAGCGAGAGTCGCAAGCTCCTCCCTGCGCACCGCCTCGGCCACCGAGAGCGAGACGCGTACCTCGTTGATGTGGCTCAGGAACGGGGCCCGGAACTCCTCGGTGAGCTGGCTCGCGTCAAGGCCCAGGGTCGCCGCCTTGGCCGCGAGGGCGTCGTTGAGCTGGTCCACCAGCGAGCGAGGCCCCGCCACCTGCCCGTCCTGCACCTCATCCAGCGCGGCCTCGTACTCGGCATCGACGAAGTCGGACGCCTCGTCGACCGCCTCCGCCATGCGATAACGAACGTTGGACCGGTCACTCCGTACCAGCGAGTCGATCGTGGACGCCACCTCTAGCCGCTCCAAGCCGTCCAGTCCGCGGAGGTCGAGATCCACCCCCTCCAGGCGCAGCCACTCCTCGGGATCAGCCCGGCTGAGGAACGCGTCGGCGTCCGCCCATCGGTGCTCCTGAAGCAGCCCAGCAATGCGGCCCCGCACCAGCTCGGGGTACGCCAGTCGGAGCGCCGCAGCCGCCGTGTCCCGTGCCCGGAGACGTTCCTCCCGGACGCGGTCCGCCCGGGATCGACGCCACTCCACCGCCCCCAGCCGAGCTGCTCCCGCCGGCAACTGCTGGAGCGCGAGGAAGCCAGTGGCGCCCCGAAGGCTCCCATCGAGCCGCTCCCCGCAGGCTCGCGCCGCGAGATCAAACGCGTGGTCCCTGAGGGCCTGATCGACGTCTATGCCGGCCGCCACGAGGCACCCGGACACCGCCTCCCCGAGGGCGGCCTTCAGGTCGACCACGAGCTGGTCACGGAAGATGCGACCGTTCCCGCTGAGATCCTCCGGGTCCAGGGCGTCCAGGTCGGCGAGAGCCGCGGCGATGGTAAGGCTGGTGGAACGAAAGCCATCTCGGATCGCGAGCAGCTCCGGCCAGTCCTCGAGCACAGCCCCGTACTGGGGCGCGACCACCTCCACCGGGTCCTGCCAGGGGCGCGCCGTCATCACCCAGGTCAACGCCACCGCCGCGGCCCCGACGGCCCCCAGAAGGACGCCCCCGAGCCACCTTGGCCGCCTCGATGCGAAGGGGTCCAATCGGCTCCCCCGCAGGTCAAGCCTGCGCCGCTCCCGTAGCAGCTCGATGTCCGCGACCAGCTCCCAGGGCTCCTGATAGCGCTGGGCGGGGTCGCGGGTCAGGCACTTGCGGAGCAGCAACGAGAAGTCGCGCGAGAGGGCGGGCGAGAGGCCCCGCGGATCCTCGACGGGATCATGGAGGACCCGGGCCAGGATCTCGGCCACACCGCCGCGCCCCTCCCCGTCGACCTGGAAGGGCGGGCGCCCACAGACGGCGTGGTACATGGTGGCGCCGATGGACCAGAGGTCGCTCCGGATGTCCGCCTGCCCCGGGTCCCTGGCCTGCTCGGGGCTGATGTAATGGGGCGTGCCGAGGGTCGCCCCGGTGCGCGTGATTGCGGGGTCGTTCTGCCCCACCGCGAGGCCAAGGTCGACGAGCCTCGCCCGCCCCCGACCATCGATGAGAATGTTCGCGGGCTTGATATCCCGGTGAACCACCCCGACCTCATGGGCGTGCTGGAGCGCATCACACAGCGGGCTGAAGAGCCGCAAGACCTCCCGCTCCGTGAGCGAACCTCGCTCGGCGATGCGGCGGCCGAGCGAGACCCCCTCCACGAGCTCCATGGCGTACCACCAGACCCCGTTGACCTCGCCCATGTCGATGGCGGAGATGATGCTCGGGTGCGCCAGCCGCGCGGCGAGGCGCGCCTCCCGCTTCAAGCGCTTGACCGCCCGTCCGTTCGTGACCAGCTCGGGGTGGAGCGCCTTCAGGGCGATGTCACGGTCCACCGCCTCCTGCCTGGCGCGATAGACCACCCCCGTGGCGCCCCGGCCCAGGACCCCGAGGATCTCGAAGCCCGGGACCATCGGCGGTGCGGGCTCGTCATCGTCCGTCGATCGCGTGCGCGCGAGGAACGCCTCCGCCTGGGAGGGGTCCAACTCGACGAGTGATTCGTCTTCGGCTTGGTGATCGGGCTCGGACATGGAGTTCGTGATGCGCGCCAGGCTCAGGCGTCGTCGCCGTCCGTCTGGTCGACTCCGCTGGCGCCCTTGGTGCCGCCGCGCCGACGCGTCTTGCCGATACCGTACTTGTCGAGCTTGCGCTGCAGGGCGAAGCGGCTGATCCCCAGCGCAGAAGCGGCCTTGCTCTTGTTGTCCCCCGCCTGAGCCAGGGCGGCCTCGATGGAGCGGCACTCCAGGTCGGCGACCGCCGAGCGGATGTCTCCCGACTCCAGGATGGCGCCGGCGGCGGCGGGGCTTGATTGGCGCCCGTACCCCTCAACCACCGACTTCGACAGGTGCTCCACCCGGATCTGGTCATCCGCGACCACCAGCAGCCGGCGCATCTCGTTCTCCAGCTCGCGGACGTTCCCGGGCCAGTCGTGGCTGCACAGCACCGAGACGACGTCGTGCGGGAGGGTGGGGACCTCGCGGCCCGCCTCACGCGCAGCTCGGAGCAGCAGGTGCTCTGCGAGCAGCGGGATGTCGTCGCGACGATCACGGAGGGCCGGCAGGTCCACGCTCAGGACGGCGACCCGGTAGAACAGGTCCTCCCGGAAGGTCCCCTCCCGGACCATCTCCTCCAGGTTCCGGTGGCTCGCCGTGAGGATGCGCACGTCGACCTTGACGGTCCGGTCCGACCCGAGCACGCGGAACTCTCCCTCCTGAAGGACGCGGAGGAGCTTCTTTTGCATCTCCGCGCTCATGTCACCGATCTCGTCGAGGAAGAGCGTCCCCCCGTCGGCCTGCTCCAGGAGTCCCTTCTTGGCGCGGTACGCGCCGGTGAAGGCGCCCCGCGCATGCCCGAACAGCTCCGATTCGAGCAGGGTGTCCGGCAGCGCCGCGCAGTTCTCCGTGACGAAGGGCTTGTCGCGCCTGCACCCGTTGCGGTGGATGGCGCGGGCGATGAGCTCCTTGCCGGTTCCGCTCTCCCCATGGATCAGCACCGGGAGATCCGACTCCACGACCCGATCGAGGGTCTGAAAGACGGCCGTGATGGCATCCGAGGCCCCGACCATCTGCCCGTAGTCGTACCGGCTCCGCTCCCGGTCGAGCTCCTTTCGGACCACGGCCAGCTCGTTCCCCTGGTCTCGAACCTTGCGCCCCAGCTGCTCGTTCAGGCGCTCGATCTGCTGCCGCGAGGCCTCCACGCGACGGTTCTGATCGCGGAGCGAGGCCACGAGCCGCGCGTTCTTCAGAGCGCAGGACGCCTGGCCGCTGAAGAGCTCCATGAGCTCGAGGTCATTCGCGCCGAAGGCGCCGCGCTGGAGCCGGTTGTCCACGTAGAGCACACCGATCGTGGCGCGGTCCAGGAAGATCGGGAGGCACATCACCGACCGCAGGCGGAGGTGCTCCACGCTGGCCATCCCGTCGAAGCGATCGTCCTCGCTCGCGTTGACCGAGAGCACGGGGAGCCCGGTAGAGATCGCGCGTCCGGCGATCCCCATGGAGAGGCGCGACCGCGGGACCACGATGTCCGACTGATCGAAGTTCCGGGCGATGCTGACGCTCATGCGGTTCACGTCCAGCGGCGCCTTGGGGGGCCCGTCACCCGGAGCGTCCTCCTCGAGCAGCACGAAGCCGCGCTCGGCTCCGACCAACGACACCGCCGAGTCGACGATGAGCCGCAGGAGCCGGGGGAGCTCGACCTCACTGGTGAGCTCTCGGGTGATGCTCGCGAAGGCCCGGAGCGTCTCCCGGTCGCGCCCGCCGCCCCCCGTCAGGGTCTCGGATCCGCCGCTCCCCGAAGTCCCAACCCCGCTCTCATCGGGCTCCAGGATCAGGTCCACTCCCCCCACACAGATCCGGTCGCCCAGCCCGACCTGTTGCCGCTCCACGCGCTCGCCGTTCACGAGCGTCCCGTTCGCAGAGCCGAGATCGACGATCCAGGGGGCACCCTCGATCAGCTCGATGCGGGTGTGGTGCCGAGAGACCCGGGAGCTCTTCAGCCGAATGTCGTTGTCGACAGATCGCCCCACGGTCAGGGCAGGCTTATCCAGCGCGAGCTCCGCGCGGACGCCGTCTTCGATGACAGTCAATCGCATGTTCATACCTGGGCAGGGGCGCTGGCGGGGAGGCAGGGTCTGGGGCCGAAGGGCAGCGCCTCCAAGAGCGATACCGCACACGCCCGACCAGGTCTCCAACTTCACGTTCGGAAATCGCACACCGACCCCCGACCCCATACCCTAAAGCCATCTACAACAAACACTTGCGCGCCTAAAAGCCGCCACCTAGAGTCTCTCAAATGAGCGAGCGCTGGTACGAAGAGGGCCTCCCGTTCTCCTGCACCGCCTGCGGGAACTGCTGCAAGAGTCGAGGCGGGTACAGCCACGTCTACCTGCGAGAGGAAGAGGTGACGGCCATGGCTCGCCACCTGGAGATGGACCCGGTGGAATTCGTCCGCACCCAGGTGAAGGTCGAGGACGGTTGGATCACCCTGCTCCCCGGCCTCGACCAGTGTCAGTTTCTCGACGACGCGGGCCGCTGCACCGTCTACGAGGTCCGGCCCGTTCAGTGCCGCACCTGGCCGTTCTGGGACATCAACCTCGACCGCAAGGTATGGACCGAGGAGGTGAACGCCGCCTGCCCTGGCTCACGGGAGGGCGGAGAGGTGCACACGGCCGACCGCGTGGACGCCATCGCGCGGGCCACGGAGGACTGGTACCAGGACAGGATGAAGGAGTGGGACGGGGATGAGCCCGGTTCTCCTGCTCCAGCGGACCCCACCTGATCGGTCCAAGCAGGACCCGCAAGGACCCGCTCCGCTCCGGGCCCCCCCGCTGACAGTCGCCTCCGCTGCAGCGTCAAACCCACTGCGGCGTCAAACCCACTGCAGTTCGAAACACACTGCAGCGCGAAACACACTGCCGCGCGGAACCCACGGCAGCGTCAACCACACCGCAGCATCGACTCCACCGCCGGGTCGACTCGTCTCCAGCGTCGACATCCTCGCGGCCCTGCTAGCCCCGCTAGGCCAGGGGTTCCGGGCGGGCTCCCTGCCAAGCTCCAAGTCCTCGCCGACCGCTG
>Ga0102815_10002745_pt1 | contig 10659 bp, 4 predicted proteins | sample ColrivemetaGS759_FD_79113 | JGI IMG/M metagenome (GOLD analysis project Ga0102815, IMG submission 79113) | Estuarine microbial communities from the Columbia River estuary - Ebb tide ETM metaG S.759 | ecosystem: Environmental > Aquatic > Marine > Intertidal zone > Estuary | place: USA: Columbia...
CGAATTCGCCACGGCCGGCCCGCAGTAGCTCTCTCCGATCGTGCCGCAGGCGCCCAGCTGAGCGCCCACCCAGCGGACCCGCAGGATGTTGGCCCCGCGGGCCGTGGGGTCGCTGCCCGAGTCGCGGTAGAGGTCCGCGAAGTACAGGCCGTCCGGCCCGGCGGTGAGCGCCGAGACCGTCGCGCGACCCGTGCCCGCGTACTCGATGAGGGTCGTCGGGCCCGAGATCTTCTGGCCCTGAGCGTCGATCTCGAACTCGGTGATCCGCTTGCCGAAGTTCTGGGGCCCGTTCGCGAAGGTCGGGCCGGACTCGGTCACGAAAGCGTGGTCCCACTTGGCCTGCGGGAAGCCGCTGCCGCCGAAGGTCTCAGGCTCGATCCACGCCATGGCAACTGGACCCGTGGCCGGAGCCCAGTTGTGCAGGGCGTAGTTGAACATGTGGCTATCCGAGCCCTCCCACAGGTAGTCGCGGCCGGGGACGACCCGGGCAAAGCGGTCCACCGACGGACCGTTCTCCACCATGTAGTGGAAGCCGTCCGAGGAGCGGTAGCGACCGCCGAAGGGGTTGCGTACTCCGTAGGCGTAGACGTAGTCACGCGAGTTGATCTGCCCCCCGTTGTAGAAGGGGTTGCTCGTCACCGGGGAGCCATCGAGGTTCATGCGCAGGATCTTCCCACGGTACGACGACAGGTCCCGGCCCGTCGACGCGTTGAACCCGTCCCCCATGTGCACCAGCAGGGTGCGATCGGGGAGCAGCTGGAAGTTGGAGATGAAGTGCGACTGGCCCTGGGACTCGCCGGGCATGTCCAGGATCGTCGTCTGAGTCGACGCCGTGAGCCCGCCGTCCGTGCTCGAGAAGCGCACCACCTTCGGAAAGTGCGGCCCGCCCGCGTCGTAGAGCATCCCCGCGAAGACGTCCCCGGTGACCGGGTCCACGGCGATCCCAGAGACGCCCTGCTCACCCGAACCCGGGAAGGCTCCCGTCGGGCTGAAGTTCAGCAGGTTGTCCGCGTAGGCGCCCACGGTGCCGTCATTGGTAACGACCTTGATCGCCCCGTACAGCTCGGTCACATACAGGAGCGGGTCGCCCGGCGCCGTGCCAGGATCGGGGACGAAGGCGATGTGGATCGGCAGCTCCAGATCGGTGGCCACAACCTCGACCTGATACCCCGCCTGCTCCGAGACCCAGGGGAGGGAGAGCCCGCGGGCCTGGGTGGAGAACTCCGGCGTGGTTTGCCCCGCCGTGGTCTCCCAGGTCGCGCCATCAGAGGAGATCCAGAAGTAGGCCGTCTGCGACGGAGACAGGGCGACCGAGGGGAGGAGGACCCGAGTGCGCTTGCACTCGTCGTCCACGACCAAGAGGTCGGTGTCCCCGAGGTTGAGGCCCGCCGCGCCGCCATAGATCCGGATGCGCAGGTCCTCGTGCTCGGGGAGGGCCGCAGGGTTGGCCCACGAGTTGGTCACCCCGTCGTTCGCCGTGATGCTCAGGAGCGACATGCCGATGCCAGACTCCAAGGAGATCACCGCGGGGTCTGCCGACGGGGGGAGGATCGGCTCCACGTTGCCCACCGCGAAGGTCCAGGTCGGATCGGGATCCTCGACGATGTCCTCGGTCTCGAAGGGATAGAAGGTGCTGGACGCGCCGGTCTGGAACGTCCTCTCGGACCACGGGCTGAAGTCCGTGACGCCGTCGCCACTGTCGTCCCGGAAGCGAACCCGGAAGATGAAGCTCGTGAGGGGGTCCAGGGACGTCGCGCCCGCGTGCGACCCCAGGAAGGTCCCGTCTCCGAGGTGGGAGTGCACCTTCGGGGGCCCGCCGATGCAGGACGTCCGCCAGACTCGCTCCGGCGGCATCATCCTCCAGACCTCGTAGTCGCTGCACGCGTGCAGGTCGCCGTCGGGGTCGACGAACGGGCCGGCCTCCATGTGGACGTCGTACGGGTTCAGGGGCTGGTTGGTGGACGCAGGTTCGTTGATATCGGGCGCCGCGGGAGCACCGTTCACGGAGGGCGCTCCGGATTGTTCGTCAAAGGACCAGGAGAGGAGGTCCGTGGACTGGGTCAGCCCGCTGGTGGCGGCGGTGAAGCCGACCCACGCCGTCCCGTCCGCGAGGGAGAGCGTGCTCGCGATGTCGAGGTCGATTTGGAGCGTGACGATCGAGTCATCCGCGTAGACCTGAAGCGCACCCGGCGTGTACTCGATGCGCACCGTGTGGACATCATCATCCGCCATGGTGGTCACAGCTGAGGTGGCGCCAAGGGACGCAGAGTGCGCGGACCTGTTGGGGGCGACTCCACTGGTGTTGACCGAAACGTGGTTGGCCGAGGGGTCGAAGGTCAGGAGGTTCCCGAACGTGTCGAACTCGATCGCAATGGAGTTCGGGAGCTGGCTGTAGCCCAGCCCGCCGCCGCCGGAACCGATGGCGTCCACCGCGTCACGCTGGATCACGAAGGCGAAGCCCTCGCCGCCACCGGAGAGCCTGAACGTGAACTCGCTCGTGAAGGGCGACGTCACGTCCTGGCGAGCGGTGGCCCAGACGGCGCCCACCTGTGAGGGCTGGTCCGGCGTCACCTGCAGCTCGCTGCCCTGGCCCGTGGCGGAACCCACAAGGGTCAGGCCGGCGGTGGACGAGAAGTCGACGTAGGAAACGTCAGCGAGGGCGGCTGTGGTGGAGAGGCAACCCAGAGCTGCGAGGCGAAGTACGAGCATGATGTGGTCCTTGACGAATAGGCCCGCGCCAGCTGCTCCCTTGGCTGCACGGCGGGGGGTCTACGAGCGCTACCAAGGCTACCACGCACCCGACCGCCAGCCACCAGTTGGACACACGCAGGGCGACCGATGACGGCGTGGCAATCTGCCGCTCCCCGCGTCCTCGAATCGGGACACGTCCTTCATTACGCGCTCCTTGCACTTGGCGCCCAAAAGGGCCCAAGGAGAAACCAACCGGCGCTCGCCTACCCAGCGGCGATCTTCGCCGTCAGGGGGCGGTGATCGTCAAGGTCTGGCCAACGGCCACGTCCTCGAGGACCACGCTGCGACCATCAGGCCAGTCCACGCGCACGTCCACCGTGGTCGCATCGCCCACGCCGAAGTGTGCCTCGTAGGGCTCCTGAGACATCACGCCCTGCCCGGCCAGGATCGGCCGCGACGTGCGGTACACGCCGTCGGAGACCGTCACCAGCGCGCCCACTGCGTAGCGGTTGCTCCCCGCCATGCGCGGCCGGACCACCAGGTGCCCCCGAAGCGAGCCACCGAGGTGGAGGTTCTCGTAGAGCCGCAGCCCGTCCAGCCCGACCTGGGCCATGTCACGGTCCCCGTCTCCGTCCATGTCGAAGGTGATCAGGCCCTTGCCATCGCGCCCGTCAAAGCCCGCTCGTTCCGTGGCGTCCACGTAGGAACCCGTCACGCCGAGCCCGTTCCAGAAAATGCGTGAGTCGCGGCCCGCGCACCCGTTGCTCGCCGGCAGGTCGAACCACCCGTCTTGGTCCAGGTCAACGAAGCTGGTCCCCCAACCGCAACCGGAGTCCTGGACCCCCATCTGGGCCGAGATCTCCGTGAAGTGGAGGCCTCCCGCGTCTCGGCGGTAGAGGGTGTTGTACCTCACACCCGGGACGTAGATGTTCGTCACGTAGAGGTCGAGGTCTCCGTCGCGGTCATGGTCCGCAAGGGCCACCCCCATCTCGTTGAAGGCGCTCGCCACGCCGGCCTGCTGGGCCTGGTCGACGAAGGTCCCGCCGCCCTGGTTGACCCAGAGGTAATTCTCCGTGAAGTCCACGGCCTGGAAGATGTCGGCGGCGCCGTCCCCCGTCAGGTCAAACAGAACCGGCTGCCAGTGGTTCGCCAGGGTCTGAATCCCGCGCGCCGCGCCCTGCTCCTCGAACCGGCCGATGCCGTCGTTGATGAAGAGGTACGACAGGCCCTCCCAGATGGACACCAGCAGGTCGAGGTCACCATCTCCGTCCACATCCCCCGCCGCGACACCACCGACGTGGGAGTCGGAAAATGAAGCCAGGTCCCGATCGAACCCGCAGCCGGCCGTCACCTCACGGAAGCCGCCCGTCGCGAGCTGCTGATACAGCCGAACGGTGGGCTCGCCAGTGCACGGCACCGAGGTGAAGCAGTCGCCAAGCGTCACCAGGTCAAGGTCACGGTCACCGTCCGCGTCGAACCACAGGGCCGCTCGGTGGTTCCCGTCCTGGTTGAGCCCGAAGGCCGCCGCCTGCTCTGTGAAGTTGCCCGCGCCGTCATTCACGTAGAGCTGATCTGGCGCCCCGGGTCCGTTGGGGACGAACAGGTCCACGTCTCCGTCTCGGTCAAAGTCGGCGGCAGCGAGGCCGCCTGCGAGGCCGGGGGGCGAGACGTACGGCCCGATGCCGCGGGAGGCTCCGACCTCCACGAGAAAGGTCCCCTGGGGCGGCAAGACGGCGACCGTCATGGCGGCGCAGAGGAGGAGAGTCATGGCCTCAAGGATGGCCTTGGGCCGAATGTCATGGGGAGCTCAAGGCGAGGAAACCCTCTCTGGGATCACTGTTGGACTCGCTTCTTGAAGTACGGATCCTCGGCGGGATAGCGTCTTGGGCATGCGTTCCTTCCCGCGCCTCCTCGCTCTCTCGATCCTTGCCCTCGCCCCCCCAGCCGCCGCCCGCCCGCAGCTGCGAGTCGCGGCGCTGCAGCTGCGCGAGGGGGCTCCGGTGCTGACCATCGCCTCCACCGAGGGCGGAAGCCAACTGGACCTCTCCATCCACGCCCGAGAGGTCGCCGGCCTGCCAAACGGCAACCTGATCGTGCTGGAGCCCGGGGGTGGCCTCAGCGAGTTCCGGGGCACCGACGGCCTGCGTGTCTGGGGGAACCGCGACGCCTCCGTCGAGTCCTTCACCCTCCTCTGGGACGGGCGGCTCGCCGTGATCTCCACCGGGGAGCTGCAGCTCCTCGATCGCCTCGGCGACCGGAGGGAGGTCGATGCGGCCGGGCCGCTCTGGCCCGGGTCCCGCCTCCTCGCCACCCCCAAGAACAACGGCCTCCTCGCCGACGAGCTCCACCGCCTCAACCTCGACAGCGGAGCCGACGAGCGACTCCTGGTCCACCGCGGCACCGGACACGTGGAAGACATCGACACGAACGCTCTCTCCAGCCGCCGCCGATGGGCCGCCGACGCGCTCCGCCACCCTGTGGCCACGGGCGACGGTTGGGCTGGCGTCCGCGCGGACGGGGCCCTGGTGGCCGTCCACGCGGGCGGCTCGGACCGCGCGCGAGAGGAGACCGTACTCACCCTCGCGGCCATCCGCGCCCTGGGGCTCGAGGCGGTGCTCACCGTACGGCCCGTCCTGGCCGCCGGGAGCCTCGTCAACGAGGGCTGGGCCATCGCCGGACCGCGCCTCGGCGGCGCGGCGGGCCTTGTCGCGGTGGAGCTCGGGCCGGATCTCCAGGAACGAGGACGCCTCGCGCTGCCGGACGCGTACCAGTGCTGGATTCTTGATGCAGGGCGCGAGACCGCGACCCTCGAGCGCGCCCGCGCGATCCACGCCGCAGCCTTGACCCTCGACACCCACAAGGACATCTCCGCCTCCCTGGCATCCGCCGAGGTCCCGGAGGACCCCGCGGCCCTGCGGCGCTTCCTCATCCGGAACGACCCGCGGGTCTGGGGGCGCAACCAGGTGGACTTCCCCAAGATGCGCAGCGGCGGCCTCGACGTCGCGTTCTTCATCGTCTACGTCGGGCAGGGGGACCTCACCCCCGAGGCCTTCGCCCGAGCGCGCGCCGCCGCGGACGCCAAGTTCGACGCGATCGAGCGCATGGCGGAGCGCTTCCCTGACGAAATCGGCCTCGCCCGCAGCGCAGCGGACGTGGAGCGGCTCGCCGCCGAAGGGCGGCTCGTGGCCTGCATCGGAATCGAGAACGGCTACGCCATGGGCGAGGATCTCTCGGCCATCGAGGAGTTCCACGCCCGCGGCGCCCGCTACATGAGCCTGACCCACAACCGACACAGTCAGCTGGGAGACTCCAATACCCCGGCCGACGCGCCGCTCCACGGCGGCCTCTCGGACCTCGGGCGCCGCGCCGTCGAGGAGATGAACCGCGTGGGCATCATGGTCGACATCTCCCACGCCTCGGAGCAGACCAGCCTCCAGGCCATCGCCCACTCCAGGGCACCAGTCCTCGCCTCCCACTCCGGCGTGGACGCGATCCTCCCCCATGGCCGCAACCTCAGCGACGCGGAGCTCGACGCCCTGAAGGCCAACGGCGGCGTCATCCAATGCGTCGCGTTCGCCAGCTACGTGAAGGGGGACGGTGACCGACGGGGCTTCATCGAGCGAACGCGAGAGGAGCTCGGGCTGCCGCCCCAGGAGGGGAGCCGCCCGGCGAGCGAAGACGCGGACGTCCGCGCCCTGAATCGCCAACTCCGGGACCGCGTGCGGGCCTTCGACCAGGCACGGATCCGCGCCAACGTCAGGGACTTCGCCGACCACATCGACCACGCCGTCCAGCGCATCGGCGTCGACCACGTGGCCATCAGCTCGGACTTCGATGGTGGTGGAGGGATCGAGGGCTGGAGCAATGCGAGCGAGACCTTCAACGTCACCCTGGAGCTCATTCGGCGCGGGTACTCGGAGGAGGACATCGGGAAGATCTGGTCCGGCAACACCCTGCGCGTGTGGCGTGCGGTGGAAGCGGTCGCTGCGGCAGGTGCCGCGGAGGGCCCCCGATGACCCCCCCCATCGCCCTGGACCGCAGGCAAGTCATTCGCCTCACCCGCGCCTCCGTCGAGTGCGCGCCAGGGGAGGCCTGCGGGTTGCTCCTGGGGAATTGCATCGGAGGCGAACGGAGGGTGCGACGCCTGACGGTCGCGAGAAACCTGGCCTCCGAGGCGGACCAGTACTTCCTGGATCCCGTGCACCTGCTGCGCCAGGAGCAGGCCGTCAAGGCGGAGGGCCTCGAGGTCCTCGGGGTCTGGCACAGCCATCCCGCCCAGGAGGCGTGCCCCAGTCAACTCGATCTGCAGGGCACGCCCGCGGGCTGGATTCAGCTCATCGCCAGGGTCGACGATGGCGTGCTGACCGACCTGAAAGCCTGGGACGCGAAGGATGGTCGCAAGGTGGAGGCGCGTGTCTTCATGGACGTCGCGCCTGACCGAGATGCGCCCGCTGGGCCTCACGCTGCGGAGCTCTCCGTGGCACGATGGTCGGCTTCCAGCGTGCCGCTCGAGGCCTGATCTCGCAGCCCACAGCAACGCGCGCCCCGCCACTTCTCGCCCCGCCACTTCTCGCCCATGCTCCACGAGACCGTCAGCGCCAAGGGTCACCTGATCGACACCCACGTCCTCGAGCGGATCTTCGACCAGGTCCTCGAGCACGGTGCGTCCTACGAGATCCTGCGCTTTGAGGTCGGCACCACCCACGCGGACGAGTCGGTGATCGAGCTGAAGATCACAGCCGAAGACGAGGCCACCCTGCGGGCGACGATCGAGGCCACCCTGTCCTTCGGCTGCGCGGTCGCCTCGGCCCGCGACGCCCGGCTTGTCGCCATCGAGCGCGACATGTGCGTGCCCGAGGACTTTTACTCCACCACCAACCACCGCACCGAGATCCGCCTCGACGGGGTCTGGCGGGAGGTCGGCGCCCAGCGCATGGACGCCGTGATCGTCCTGGAGGAGGGAGAGCCCCTGTGCCGCAAGCTGCGCGACGTGCGCGCAGGGGACCTCGTGGTCTGCGGCGTCTCCGGCGTCCGCGTGAACCTGGACCAGGTCAAAGGTGAACGCGCGACCTTCGCGTTCATGAGCAACGACATCAGCTCCGAGCGCAGCGTCGAGACGAGCGTCAAGCGGGTGGCGCGCCAGATGCGGCGCACCCGCGAGGAGGGCAAGCGGATCATCTTCGTCGCGGGCCCTGTGGTCATTCATACCGATGGCATCACTCCCTTCCGCAGCCTGATCGAGGGCAAGTGGGTGGACGCGATCCTCTCGGGCAACGCCCTCGCGGTGCACGACATCGAGAACAGCTTCTTCGGCACCTCCCTGGGCGTGAGCCTCGGTACGGGCAAGCCCGTGGAGGAGGGGCACAAGAACCATATGCGGGCCATCAACCGCATCAACCACGCCGGCTCGATCCCCGAGGCCGTGCGCTCCGGCGTGCTGAAGACCGGCATCATGCACGCCTGCGTCGAACACGACGTGGACGTGGTGCTGGCCGGATCGATCCGCGACGACGGTCCGCTCCCCGACACCCTCATGGACCTGATCGAGGCCCAGGAGGCCTACGCCCACCAGCTCGAGGACGCGGGCATGGTGTTGATGCTGAGCACGATGCTGCACTCCATCGGGGTCGGCAACATGCTGCCCTCCTGGGTTCGGGTCGTGTGCGTGGACATCAACCCCGCCGTGGTGACCAAGCTCAGCGACCGCGGGTCCTCTCAGACCGTGGGCGTGGTCACCGACGTCGGCCTCTTCCTCGGCCGGCTGGCCGAGGAGCTGCGCGGCACGGACGGCTGAGCCGGCCCGATCCGAAACCAGGGCCCGGGCCGCGCCCCGCTCCCGTTCCCCTGCCGTCCCGAGGTCGGTAGGCTGAGGCTTCGCCGGGGCCATGCGCCGCCGCGCCCCTTCCCATGAGCTCCGAACGACGCCAAGACGCCGCGCCCGCCGGCCCCGCGGGCTCGACCGGACTCTGGCTCGACGATGGGCCCACGCGCCGCTTTCTGGCGGCCTGCTGGGTCTGGGGGCTCGCGGCCCTGGCCCTCGCCACCCTCGCTGGCTGGAGCCTCCTCCACCCGGAGCTCGCTGACGACAGGCCGGCCCTGGGCTTTGGTCGCCTCCGCCCCCTCGTGGAGATGTTGCTCCTCCACGGTTTCCTGGCCAACGGCTTCTTCGCCCTGGTCCACCACTCCACCCAGCGCCTGTGCTGTGCGCCCATGGCCGCTGGCCTGCTGGGGCGCGTCCACCTGTGGGGCTGGCAACTTGCCCTGGCATGGGCCACGTGGACCGTCGGTGGCGGCGCGCTGGAGCCAAGGCTTCTCTCACCCGCCGAGGCCCCGGTGGACCTCGCCCTCGCGGGTCTCTGGACCCTCTTCGGCGTCCAACTCCTCGTGACGCTGACCCGGCGCCGCCAGCGCTACATGTACGCGTCGCTCTGGTTCTACCTCGCGGCCACCCTGCTCTTCGGGGGCCTTCAGGTCACGGCGACTCTCGCCTCCTTCCATCATCCCATCTTCGGCGTCCCGCTCTTCTCCGGCGCGGCCGACGCCGCCCTGCAGTGGTGGTACGTACGCAACGGCGCGGGCGCCTTGGTCGTCATCGGGCTCTTCGGGGTGGCCTACGACCTCGCGCCGCGCATCGCCGCCGCGCCCCTCTACTCGTACCGCATGGGGATCGTGCACCTGTGGTCCCTGCTGCTGATCCAGCTCTGGGTGGCCCCGCGGCACCTGCACCTGTCGCCCTCGCCTGGCTGGCTGTCGGCTCTGGCGCTCGCCTTCGCGTTCCTCGTGTGGCTGCCGTCCGCCAGCGGGATCTTCAACCTCGCCGCCACCCTCCGCGACGGTCGGCAGGGCCAGGGGGAGCGCGAACCCGCCCGAGCCTTCCTGGTCGCGGCCCTGTTCTTCTTCGCCCTCGCAGCCATCGAGGAGCCCGTCCTCGCCCTGCGACGCATGAGCGCCGCGGTGGGCTCGACGGACTGGGTGGAGGGACACCAGGAGATGCTCTTCCTTGGCTGGGGCGCGTTCGTGGTGTTCGCTGGCTCCTACTGGATCGCGCCCAGGATCCTCCATGCGCCGCTCCACTCCCCGGCCCTCGCCCGCGCCCACTTCTGGCTGGCCACCCTGGGCGTGCTCACCTCCGCCGCCGCCCTGCGCTTCAGCGGCGCGGCCCAGGCCGGGGTCCTCGGCGCCTTGTCGCCGGACGGCCACCTCCTACACCCCGAGTTCACCGAGGCCGTCGCGCGGGTCGAGGGGCACCGACTCCTGCACGTGGCGGGCCTCGGGCTCTTCCTCGCGGGCGCCCTCGTCGGCGCCTGGAACCTCCTCCGCACCTGGGCGGCGCGGCCGTCCGCCTACCCGTCCATCCCGGTGACCGAGCCGCCCCTTGAGCCCATGGCCATCGCCGAGGAGGCCCCCGCTCCGCCCGCGGGCGCTGTGCTCGACGGCGGCCGCCGCCTGCAGGTGTTTTGCACCCTGTGGTGGCACCGGCGACTCGAGCGACGGCCCCTTCGCCTGGCGAGCTGGATCGTCGTCGCCGTGGGCGCCGTGGCCGCCCTGCAGCTGGGCCCGCTGCTGCGCGCCGAGCCAGCCGCAGTAGCCTCCCTCACGCCCCTGGAGGCCTACGGCCGCTCGGTGTACGAACGCGAGGGCTGCGTCACCTGCCACACCCAGGCGGTTCGGCCCTTGCTCGCGGACACCAAGCGCTACGGCGCCATCAGCACCTCCAGCGATCCGGTGGAGCGCGGGCCGGCCCTGTGGGGCACGCGCCGCGTGGGCCCGGACCTTGCCCGAGAGGGCGGCCGCCGCTCCACCCGCTGGCAGGTCCTGCACCTGGACGACCCACGCGCAGCCTCCCCTGGCTCGCTGATGCCTTCGTACCGCCGCTTGCTCGAGCGCCCGCGGGACCTCCCGCGCCTCGTCCAACGCTCCGGGTTCACCAAGCGCCCCGAGTGGGCTGCCGACGCCGCCGCGACCCAG
>Ga0102815_10002749_pt1 | contig 10637 bp, 8 predicted proteins | sample ColrivemetaGS759_FD_79113 | JGI IMG/M metagenome (GOLD analysis project Ga0102815, IMG submission 79113) | Estuarine microbial communities from the Columbia River estuary - Ebb tide ETM metaG S.759 | ecosystem: Environmental > Aquatic > Marine > Intertidal zone > Estuary | place: USA: Columbia...
ACCCGGGTTGAGCCCCCCAAGCCCCTTGCCGATTCCCCGCTGATGCCTGAACTGCCGCGGGAAGAGCCCTTGATGTTGAGCCAGGCGCCCGCTTTGCGCCTGGTTAGCGCACCTGGCGAGCGAGCCGTTGCCAACGAAAGTTCTGGCCCGGGTTCAGTAGCGGATGCCGTGGCGGCAGGGAATTTGAATGAATATATTCACCAGGTAAAAGCGCCAACTGGCGAGCAGGAGTTTGACAGCTACCTGCTAAACGGTGAGCAGCTGCCTGAGACTGCGTTCAGCCCCGAGCAGTTTTTGGTCGAGCACGGTCCTGGCGTCGTACCGGTGGATTCTTCTCCCCAGCAGGCGGTGGACTTCCACGAAGATTTCCTGGCCATGCCCGGGTTTGGCGAATCGCTGGTAGAAGGGATTGAACTGGATGCCGAGCCTTCCAGTGAGTGGCTGGGGGCGGTACAACCCATCGCCAGTGAGTCGGTAAACGAAGAGCTGGCAACGGCCCCACCGATGCTTGAAGGCAAGGTAGATGCCGTCACCGCTGAAGCGCCGATGGGTGAGTTGTTTGCCGCTGATAGCCCCGATATTGATCTTGAGGCAGAGTTTTCCAGGGTGCAGCATCATTCAAGTGGAGCTGATATCGATGAGGTGTTTGCTGATCTTGGATTCACGGGTGATGCCGTCGGCAGTGACGCTGATTCGGGCGATATTGATTCTCTTGACCTCAGCGCCGATTTTGACCTGGTCACTGATGAAGAAGTGATTCAGGGCTTCGCCGAAGAAGCACAGCAGCTGCAGGTGTTTGAAGAAGATATCTTTGCCGGGGATTTTCTCGGCTCGATGGAGTCCGCAGAAGAAACACCGGCTGAGGATATTGAGGCCCTGTTCGATAGTCTGGGCAAGGATGTACCTGATCATGGCGAGATTTGTGGACTGGACGTCGATGAGTTCTCCATTGCCAGCGGAGCGGGTGTGGAGCAAACCGCAGTGGCCCCGACTGCAGGGCTGGAGTCGCAAAACGAGCGGATTCACGCCTCTGTGGAACCTGTGCATTCCCCGGCTGCCTCCCAGGATAACGCCTGGTGTGTGCCGCAGGGTATAGCCTTCAGCTATGCCAGCAAAAGCAGTGGCGAGATATTCAGTGATTTTCTCGATGCCTTTATCGAGGAAGGTTCCTCCGAACTGGAGAAACTCGAGGACGCTATCGGCCTTTGGGAGAAGGATATTGATAGTGAAGCGCCCTATGTCACGGTCACCCGTGTCCTGCACACCATCAAGGGTATTGCCAAGGGTGTTGGCCTGCAGTTCTACGGCACACTGATTCACAATTTTGAAACCCTGTTGGAATCCTTGCCGCGTCCGCAGGGTGCTGCGCCAACTGATTACTTCCGTATCGTCAACGTATGGCTGGATGCCGCGGTTCGCGGGCTGGATTTTGTACAGGCCAACAGGACGGATATTGTCAGCGAGTTTCCGCTGCAAACCGGCCGCTTGGATACTTTAGCGGAAGCTGCGGTCACTGCGCAGGTTGATGCCCCCGCGGAAGCGGCAGTTGTTACTCCGACTACAGGGCAGCAGGTACGCAGCCAGCGCGTCGCCAAGCAGTTGGCAGACGATGGCGCCAAAGCCCTGGCCGCGCAGCAGACTGTGCGTATTACTTCAGAAAAACTCGACCACATGCTCAATCTGGCTAATCAGGCACAACAGTTGGGTGTGCGCACCGCGCAAAGTGCAGGGCGAGGCAAGCGCACCACTGCAGAAATGCAGACCCGTCTGGCGTCTGTCCGGGCCCATATTGCTGGTATCGCCGATCGGGCATTGAGAACGGTTACGGCCCGGGGGGTGCAGGGCAGTACCGAGATGGATGCACTGGAAATGGACCAGTATACCGAACTGCAGGAAGCGGCCAATATTCTGCGCGAGGGCGTGGAAGACCTGGCCGACCTGGTGGATTTTGCCAGCCGCCAGAATGCCCAGGTAGAAGCATTGTTGAAGCAGCAAGGCGGAGTGATTGCCTCCATTGGGTCCTCTATCCGGGCAGCCCGGGTGGTGCCGGTGTCCCGCCTGATCCCGGGCCTGCGACGCCTGGTGCGCACGGTCAGCAACGATCTGGGCAAAGATGTCTCTCTGCAGGTGTTAAATGAACTGGGTACCCTTGACCGGGATGACTTCGGTCGCTGCCAGACAATCCTCGACCACATGGTTCGTAACGCCCTCGATCATGGTATCGAGTGCTCTGACCAGCGCGCAGCCGCCGGTAAAGCAGCTACCGGACGGGTAAGTATCGATATTCGCAAGGCTGGCGCCGATGCGATCATTACCCTGGCGGATGATGGCCGCGGCATCGATCCGGAAGCCATGCGCGAGTCGGCGCTGAAAAAAGGCCTGGACATCGAAGTGGATGCCCTTAGTGACGCTGACGCCCAGCGGCTGATTTTTCACAAGGGTTTCTCCACTGCTGCCGCGGTTAGCCAGATATCAGGCCGGGGTGTTGGGATGGACATCGTGCTCAGTGAGATACAGCAAATGGGCGGTGATATCCAGATCGAATCGGTGGTCGGTCGCGGTACCTCCTTCCACATTCGCATTCCCTCATCAGTAACTGTCAACGGTGCGCTGCTGGTGACCGCAGCAGAGCAGTCCTATGCCATTCCCCTGGGGGGCCTTATCGCCGTGGAGCAGGTGCCGGTCGATGAATTCCTTAAGGCGGTGGAAGCAGGCACTACGTTGTCCCTGGCCGGACTCGAATGTGAGCCCGCCTATCTTGGAACGTTATGCCAGGGCCAGCGGCTGCCCGAGAAAAAGGTTTGGGGCGCCAGCATCCCGGTAATTATTGCAGGCCCGGCAGCGCGTAAAATGGCGATAGCTGTCGACGATGTGGAAGAGGCGCTGGAATTGGTGATTCGTTCACTGGGTGTGCAGTTCTCAACGGTCCCCGGGGTGGCAGGTGCTGCTACTACCGCCGACGGAGAGGCCATTGTGGCGCTGGATCTCAACCTGTTGGTCGCCAGTGCCGGAGATGGCCAGAACTCCCAGGTAAGCGTGGGTTCAGAGCGTGAAGAGTCATTACTGGCGCTGGTGGTGGATGACTCGCGTACACAGCGTATGGTGGCTACCAGCCAATTGGAAACTGTGGGCGTGGAGACGGTCACTGCCGAGAATGGCGCGGTGGCAATTGATCTGCTCAATTGTGCTGAGCGCTTGCCGGACATTATCCTGCTGGATGTAGAGATGCCGGTAAAAGACGGTATACAGACGCTGCGCGAGATTCGTAAATCTGTCCGCTATAGCCACATACCGGTGATTATGATCACCTCCCGTACAGGCTTGAAGCACCGGGCCCTGGCCCAGGCCGCTGGCTGTAACGGCTATATGGGTAAACCTTTTAACTTTCGCATGCTGATCGGCCAGATTAATGAGCTAACTGGCCATCGCCTGCAATTAACATAAGGAGGCAGTATGACTGACGAGTCTTCCCGCTGGTGTGTGCTGCTTCCCTGCTCCCGGGACGAGGCCTGGGCGCTACCGCAAAGATGCCTGGCTGAAATCGTTACTGTGGCGGCTGAAGGCGAGCGGCCGCCGTCGGAAATCAGTTGGCGCGGCGAATCAATTCCGGTACTCGATTTTACCGGAACTGGTCAAGCCAGCTGGCGTGACAGCCGCTCAGGCACCGGCCTGGTTGCAGTATTGCTGGGACTAAAAGGAGGCGGCTGGCGGTACTGGGGTGTCGCTGTTCGCGGCGAGGGTCTGGGTGTTCATGAAATGATCGAAGAGCAGATCGAGGATTTACCTGAAGAGACTCTTGAACATGCCACTGCAGCGTTTCGCATGCACGGTACGGTATACCAGGTACCCGACCTGGGCGCCTTGCAGCGGTCCATTGAAACCCGCGGCGCTATTGCACTGTAACCGGCAACGCCGGTCACTTAAACGATTTGTGGAGTATACCTGTTGCAACTTAACCAGATCATAGAGCATATCGACCAGGCGTTTGGCGAGGAATTGCCATTTTCCACCCGGGAACTGGATGGCCAGGACAGGGAGGTATTACATCGTGTATTCGGCGACCAGGGCTACCAGTCCTACCTGCAGGACCAGGTCAATCGCCAGATTATCAGGGACTACCTGACCAATGCCGTGCTGCTGGGCTTTGTGGCTGAGCAGCGTCTACTGGGTTTCGGTCGACAACTGGCCAGCCGTGAAGAGCGAGCGGCCCTGTCCCTGCACATGCTGATGAGTTCGGTAGAGCAGGCGGGAGAATTGCTGGAAGAGGATCATGCCCAGAGCCTGAAAATCCTCAATCCGCTACCTGGAGCGCCTCCTTATATGAAGCTAATCAAGGGCTAACACCCAATTATGCAAAAAAATATGGCATAAAAAGCCATTAAAATGCCATAAATAGACATTATCATAAAAAATAATGGCATTAAAAACGTGCAGTAATGAAAATACGATAAAATATGGCGCTATAGTCGTTGCCCGTTAGTATCCCCCGAAGCTATAACTGAACCGTCGCCGCAGCATGTGGCGGCAGGCGGGGGACGGATACCACAGGTACCAGGCCCCCCTCTGGATAAAACAAGAAATCGGGGAAACGGCCATGTTGACAATCACACCTACAGCGGTACTGGATCATAATCCTGACAGCCAGCTCGAAGTTTTCGCTGTCATAGAAGGCAAGAAAGTCTTTTTACCACCGGAAGCCAACTACATCATGCAGGACCGTCGGGGCCTGTGGTATTTCAGCAGCCGCAAGCCGCGCCCCAAAGAGGGCGATTGGACTCCCAACAAAACCAGTATTGCCTGCCGCAGTGAAGGCGGTTATGTGCGTGCACTGAAGACTGAGACGGTAGTGCCCTGGTTGGAGACCTGCCAGCGCACTGTGCGGATGGTGGCGGGTGTAAACGGCGAGGCGCGTCGCCCCTCTGATAGCTAGCGCCTGATGGCCAGGCCCCGGTTGCTGGAGGCGGTGTATCACCGCTTCCAGCTATACCCGGCACCCCTGGCAATAGTAGATCGAATCCGGTAGCCCGAGTTGCTATGCAGTGGCTGCTTGCAGGGGCTCCAGCTTGAAGTCCAGCCAATCCTGCAACTGTGGGGCGACTTCAACCAGTCGGTCGAGCACCTCCTGCTCCATTCTTCGATAGGCTTCCTGCCACACTCCGATTTGCATGACCAGTGCACAACGCTGGCGCATGGGCATGCTGTTAGGCAGATCCAGTGGGTTTAGAGCCTGGTTCCTGAACCCTGAACTTAGCACGGCAGAAACCACGGTATCGTCCCGGTTGTCATGTAATTCGCCTTCAAACCGACGCAAGGGCATTAAAAGCCTTTCTCTGCCGGGGAAGTCGTTATCAAACAGTATGTTATGAATCCACAAGGGCAGTTGCTTGCAGAGTATGGAGCGCAGCTCCTGGCCAGGTAGCTCAGGTAGCGCCCGATCCCCACAAGCAGGCGTAACGCGTTGCAAAACCAGCTCGCTGCGTGAATGTATGCCATAGGGATGAAACGCCGTTATTCTTGCGCCCACCAGGGCCACGTGGGTCAATTGGAATGCCATTGTCATGCCGGTTTACTCTCATCGTTTACCCTATCCGGAATTCAAGCACATGGCCGCTGGAGATCACCATGATTAAACCTCGAAAAGTACAGATAGTGGCCGAAGAGCGACTTTTTTACCGCTGCGATTGGTACTATTGGCTATCGGTTGAGGATAAGTGGTGATGGGCTCCGTGCGCCATTGCACCGCGAATCTTGGTCGTGATAGTTTTGATGCCACCGCGTAGCTGGTCCCTGTTTTAAGGCGGTGCGCGGCGCAGTTGTAGGCAAGCCTGTAAAACGGGCATCTGAGGTAAAATTTGTATGGGGAAGCAATGACTATTGCCGGTAAAATCAACGGTCTGTTGATTGTCATCATCCTCACTTTGAGCGGCTTGTTTGCGGGCGTAACGCTGGTGAGTAAGTACCAGGCAGATCGTCAGCAGGTGATTGAGAAACTGTCGCTGCAGCTGGCCAGCCAGGCCGATCTGCAAGCGCTGGTGTATTTACGCGATATTCCTGAAATTAACAGGGCCCTCGGTATTTTTCTGGAATCCCCGGCGGTGAGCAGTGCAGCGATATATTCAGTGTCCGGGGAGCTGATCGCCCGCCGCGACCAGGTCGGCCTGGAGGGCTCGTCTTTGCCGTCGTTACAGGTGATGCGCGCAGGCCTCACCGCCACGGAGACAGGCCAGCGCAAACTTACCGCCAGCCAGCAAAGTTATAGTAGTAGCCTGTTCAGTATCATGGCGGGTGAAGACCCCTATATCCAACTTAGCCTGCCGCTGTTTTCAGCGCTCAATCCATTGATCTCAGATTTTTCACTGGCTGACTTTGGTGCAGCGCTGATCCAGCCCGATGCGGTAGGCAGCCTGCACGTGATTGGCTATATGCAGTTTGCCATCAGTCAGGCCGGGCTGTTGGCTGGATTACGAACGCTGCTCTTCACCACCCTGTTTGGAACAATGGCGGTGATGCTGGTCAGCAGTATGCTGGCCATGAGGGTCACGCGACGCGTTACGGCGCCGCTGTCCCGCCTGGCAAAAATGGCTGACGAGGTTGCCTCCGGGCAGTTAAAGCAACCGGTGGATATCGACGGCAGCGGTGAAGTAAAGGAGATAGCCTCGATACTGAACGGCATTATCGGTGGCTTGAGTCACTATAAAACCAGGATGGATGTTGATCACCAGCTGTTGAGTATGAAAGTTGAAGAGCGCACCTCACAGTTGTCGCGCCGAAATGAAGAGTTGAACAAGGCCGTGGCTGAAGTGACAGAAACCAAGGACAGGCTGCGCCAGATGGCCTACTACGATAGCCTGACCTCCTTACCCAACAGGCGTCTATTTACCGAGCAGCTCGATCTTTTGCTGCGTCTTGCCAAGCGTAACAAGCAGACCCTGGCGCTGTTGTTCCTGGACCTGGATAACTTTAAGCGGATTAATGATTCACTGGGACACAGTGCAGGCGACCTCTTGCTGCGAGAGGTTGGCGCTCGTCTTGCAAGCTGTGTGCGCGACAGTGACGTGGTGGCACACTATGTAGACTCCGGCCCTAAAATTGACGTATCTCGCCTCGGTGGTGACGAATTCACGGTGGTGCTCAATCAGATCGATAAGCCTGAATCAGCGGCATTGGTAGCCCAGCGCCTGCTCGATGCGCTGGTCCAGCCGATGATGATTGGCGGGCATGAGCTGGTAGTGACCCCCAGTATCGGTATTGCGGTTGCGCCCGATGACGCCAGCGACGTTGACGGCCTGTTGAAAGCGGCCGATACCGCCATGTACCACGCCAAATCGTCCGGTAAGAACAAGTGCCTGTTCTATCACAAGGATATGGATGCCGCCGGCGTTGAGCGCCTGCAACTTGAAACGGACATGCGCAAGGCCCTGGAGCGCAATGAATTCTGCCTGCATTACCAACCCCAGGTCGATACCCGCAATGGCTCGGTGGTGGGCGCTGAAGCTCTGGTGCGTTGGGAGCATCCAACCCAGGGGATGATACCTCCCTTCAAGTTCATCTCGCTGGCTGAGGAGATGGGCCTTATTGGAGAGTTGGGGGACTGGGTCTTGCGAGAAGCCTGCTGCCAGATGAAACAGTTCCAGGCGATGGGGCTGAACTTGCCGAAAGTAGCGGTTAACGTCTCGGCTCTGCAGTTCAATCCCACATTTATTCACCGTGTGCAGGAAGTATTGGTGGAGACTGGCCTCGATCCGGCCTGCCTGGAACTCGAGCTTACCGAAGGGGTATTGATGTCTGATTCCAGCGCTACAGTGCAGGCACTGCTCGAATTGAAAGAGCTGGGAGTCCATCTCTCGATTGACGATTTTGGGACCGGCTATTCTTCACTGAGCTATCTTAGCCGCTTCCCACTCGATGAGTTGAAAATTGATCGCAGCTTCGTTATTGAAATGCTCAAATCTGATAGTGATGCCGGCCTGGTGGTGGCAATTATCGCTATGGCCAAGAGCCTCAATCTGCGCCTGGTAGCAGAAGGGGTAGAGACCCACGAGCAATATAATTTCCTTACCAGTAATGGCGCAGATGTTATCCAGGGTTATCTGTTCAGCAAGCCGGTGACGGCCGAGGAACTGCAGCCGTTGCTGGCGCCCTGGCATTTCATGGAGCAGATACAGGGCATTGCGAGCGAGATTCCGGAGCCGGTGCGGCTGGGTGTTTCCTGACCCAGATCCGCTGCGCTACCACTTATTGATACTGAGGATGCTCCTCCATTCCCTTGATGGTCTCCTCAAGTTGCCTGGGGTCTTCACTGCGAATGTGCTCGGCCTCCTTGGCCATTTCCTGGTTGTCCTGCTTGGTAGTCTCTGTAGTGGTGTATTCCAGTTCCTGGCTATAGGTTTCCCCGTTGTAGTCCCGACACTCAGGCATACCGGGTTCATTGCCGCAGACATTGACCGCGCCATCGTCTAGGCTCAGCCGCTCCTCCTGTACGTCTCCGGTGCCTCCGCAGGCACCCAGTGCCGCGGTCATGGCCACTGCTATTGCGAGTCTCATCTTTACTCCTTTATGTGCTGACTGGAGGGCGTATTATGCGGTTGCCGGGGGAGCTGTCAATTGCGCCCTGGAGCCGATGGCCAGTGCGCTGATTACTTGTATACTGCGCACTGCAAATTGCCGGCCTCGAGCGCAGCACTAGCGGGGCAGGGCGGTTGTTTTGAACATTACCGGGGACAAGCTTGTGAAAAGAACCATTGTGGGTGTCCTGGCGCTGAGTTTTGCAGGTAGCGTATTTGCAGGTGCGGTGCTGGCTGAGACCTGCGACTTCCCTGAACATGACCTGACCTTGCTGCCGACTACAGACGGGGGGGCGGTCGAGGTGAGCCTGGAATTATTCCTGAACGATGTCACTACCATCAACGATGCGACCCAGAGTTTCACCAGCGACGTTTTTGTAATGGCCAAGTGGCAGGATGATCGGCTTCGCCATGATGGACAGGGCGCCTGCAGTGTAGAGGGTTCGCAGATCTGGACCCCGGAACTGAAGTTTGGTAATCGCCGGTCGCTACAGGAGCTGTTAGCACCGGAACTTAAGGTGAAGCCTGATGGGGAGGTGACCCGCACTGTGCGCGCCTACGGCGATTTTACTTTTCGTGAGGATCTTTCCAACTTCCCGTTTGACCACCAGGATGTCCTTTTCACGATATTGGCCGGCTACCCGCTCGAAGCAGTGACATTCATTGCCCCTGGCGAGAATATTGGCATGGCTGAAGTTGTGTCAGTAGCTAACTGGCGGATAACATTCGGGGAGAATCGTTTGAGTGGGTACTACATCAAGCCCCTGGATCGAACCTTGGCGCGTCTGGATGTGGTATTCAGGGCTGAGCGGCTCACCGGCTATTACACCTGGCAATTGCTGGTGCCGCTGATACTGGTGGTGATGATGACCTGGGCAGTGTTCTGGATGCCCCTGGAATTCGTTGCCCCCCGGGTCGGCCTGGTGGCAACCTCGATGCTGACCCTGATCGCTTACCGCTTCTCCATGGCGTCGGTGTTGCCACCCATCGCCTACCTCACTCGCATGGATGTCTTTATGGTCGCGTCCTCAGTGTTGGTTTTCGCCGCATTGGCGGCGGCGGTGGCGGTGACCCACTTTGAAGGCCGGGGTGACACTGTGAAGGCCAATCGTATCAACCTGGCGTCGCGCTGGCTGGCGCCGCTACTGTTCCTTATTGTGCTCGCCAGGGTGTTTGCCTTATAGAGAGGCTGGCTTTTCTCCCTGGGGGATGGTGTCCTTATTTGGCGACTTCAGGGCTTTTTTACGCAGTTTATACGCGACAACACCTTTCTCACGCTGGAGTTTGAGCACCTCAATTTCCTGTCTTAGCTTACGTTGGTCGCGCTCGTTTGTTGACGCCTCGAGCTCTTCCTGGAGCTTGTGCTGTTTGCTTTTCAATTTATGCAGCACCTTGCGTAGTTTTTTGATGTGCTTCTTGTCCGCGCTCCCGACGTCGGCGGTCAGCTTGCGTAGTTTTTTGAGGAGTTCAGGCGTGGTCATATCAGTTTATCCCCGGATCATTCATTACCGTACTCGCATCCTACCTGTCCGGCAATACTGGCAAGTTCGTCAGGTCTGAGTGCCAGATCCTCACTGATAGAGTCACCGTCCATTATTGCCGCCCGCTGAAGTTCCTCATTCATGTCCAGGAGCTTCTGTATAACCTCTTTTACATAGGCGCCATCGTTAATCAGCGACGTTGCCATCAGCGAGGTGATTGCACCTTTGCGGATCAACTGGTCTGCTGCGATGGAAGCCTGGTTGTCATCCTCTAAAATGCCCACTCGAATCTGGTCGAGTGATAACAATGCAATGATGGCATCATCATTTTCGCGCAAAACTGCCATCGCTCTGAGTATCTCACCGATACGTATTCGAAACCGGTTGTACTCGCGCCTGATGTGAGGGTTGTTACTCTGCATATACGGGATCAGGTTCTTGCGCAGGTGCTTTACTGCCTTTATCGCGCCTACGACGTCCATATTGGCGCGCCGTAAGGCGTTGAAAGCGCTGGCGTACTCACTGCTTGCCTCGGCCTGGGCCCGACTGATGAACTCGATATTGGCGCTATAGATGTCCTTGACTGTGCGTG
>Ga0102815_10002750_pt1 | contig 10635 bp, 12 predicted proteins | sample ColrivemetaGS759_FD_79113 | JGI IMG/M metagenome (GOLD analysis project Ga0102815, IMG submission 79113) | Estuarine microbial communities from the Columbia River estuary - Ebb tide ETM metaG S.759 | ecosystem: Environmental > Aquatic > Marine > Intertidal zone > Estuary | place: USA: Columbia...
AGTCAACCTATGTACCTACATGAGTGTTTCTCTAGAGTTGGCTTAGAGTCTTCTCTTTGGCATCCCGCAGATCCAATCAGCGTATACGACAAGCTAGACTCTGAAAAACCAGACGTTTTGATATCAAGCTTTAATCTTATGGGCAAAGATCTATTAGCTTACCTCTCGGAGAACCAAAATATAAAAGTAATTTTGAACATCACGGGATGCAACCAGAAAGCATTAGAAGATCTTGAGGTCGTTATAACAAAAGTTTACAATTTAAATTGCATGTTCTTGCTAAACGAACAACATGAAGTGCTAGACACCCTAAAGTCTAGCTGCTTTAATATTTTAAATCTACCATCCTGCATTGATGTATTTGCTACAAAAACGCCTTGTCCAGACTATAATCTAAGTGCTGCCATTATAAGCAACACAAGAAGTCCTCTGTTTGACTCCGCTTGCGAAAAACATGAGTCTTATCATACAATTTTACTAGCGGACAACCAAGACGAATCTTCTAAAGAAATGGATATGATTGCAAACACACTTAACTTAACTTCAATATACGACAAGTATGAAAAAATAGTTCTAGTAGGAGACGTAAACTTTACCTGCTCTCAAGTCTTTTTTGATTCTTTGGCTAGATCTAGGAACGTAGTAGTAGAACCACCAGAAGAACAAAAAGAATTGTTTAACAAGGTTCTATCAACGCTGTTTCACGAAGAAATGGACGGTTATAGTCCCCTTGACCAAAAGCGAGATTTTCAAGAAACTATAAAAGAACAAGCAAAGAAAAAGCACAATGCGTTCAGTAGGTGTTCGACAATATTGAAGAAAATGGGAAATGAAGAGGCAGCTAAGGTTTCTTTACAAATATCGGAGTCAATATGAAATTATTAATTCAGTTTCCTACATATAGTAGACCAAAAAAGTTTGTGGATGTGTTAAGTCAATACGTGGAGACTTGTAGCGAGAAGCATAAAATATTCTTTAATATTAATTGTGACTCGGATGATTTGACAATGACAGACAAAGAGGTTGTCAATGAAATAACAAGACTTCTAATGTTAAAATCTTGGGTAAGAGGTTCTATAAATTTTGATAAAAACACAGACAAGATCAGTGCTATCAATGACCATATCGAGGGTGTGGATTTTGATATCGTGATTTGTGCGTCAGACGACATGATTCCAAAAGCGTGGTATTGGGACGTGGAAATTGCTAATGCTATGAAACAAAATTTTCCGAACTTAGATGGGTGTGTACATTTCAATGACGGAAATACAAACGGCGACCTTATTACGTTTTCTATTCTTGGCAAAAAGCTATACGAACACTTCGGTTACATATATCACCCAGACTATAAAAGCCTCTATTGCGACGACGAGTTCACGCAAGAAGTAAGGGCTATGGGGAAAGAGAAGTATATAGACAAGGTTATTATTAAACATGAGCATTACAGCCTCATGGAAAGCCTCCAACACGACAATGCGACCCAAAAGACGCTGCATTACTCTGGTCGAGACAAACAGGTTTTCAATAGACGTAAACATTTAGGATTTCCAAAGGAAAGAATAACTCATGACTAGACCGTATAAGGCATGTAACTATATTGAATTTGACAATAAAAAATATCTTTACTTAAACGATGACTCTCCGGTTTTGGCATATCAAAATTCAGACGTGGCTTTTGTTGCTCAACCACTACCTCATCCAAGCAATCAGTTTAAAGTAATACCAGTCCCCTTGATGATGACGGACGAGTGGGATATCATTAAAGATAACCCACAAGTTATTAATGATATACGAACACATGGAATAAAGAATAGAGCATTTGACTTCAGCTTTGTTGGTCAGTGTCAATATGTTGGAAGAGAGGTTTTTAGAAACATTAATCTAAATAATTATGACTTTGAAGAAACTTCGCCCGTCTATCACTTATCTAAAGATGAAAAGAAAAAGAAACTAGTAGATTTTCTCTATCGAATATCTACTTCTAGGTTCACGTTTGCGCCAAGAGGTGTAGGGTCAAGTTCATTTAGAGCTTATCAAGCTATGATGGTTGGGTCTATACCAATTATCACCGAAATGAATGATTACCCATTTAAGAATGAGGTAGACTGGGATAGTATTTGCATCCGTGGAGACCTTAGAGACCTTGTATCTTTAGTCCAAAAGGCTATAAGCATGTCAAAAGAAGAATATGATGTAATGAGAAACGGCGCAATGTCGTTCTGGGATAAATACTGCAAACACGATAATCTGTTTAATAAATTAAAGGAATTAGTGTGAGTAAACTATTAATAGGAGGATCTACTGCCGGTTTTTTTTCTATGTTTAGAGGCACTGTCGGAACTTTTTTAACAGCAGAGCAAAACGAATTAGACCCTCTTGTATTTTGGCAAAGAACACTCTATAATGATAACAACTTTGATAATGCTTGGGAATATTATTTTGAACAAGTCTCAGATTATGACATGAGAAAAGATCGTACTCATAGATGTGAAGGTCATAATATTTTACCCAGAGAATATAATACTAGAGTAGAAATGAATAGACTTATAAATAAGTATGTTAAAGTCAAACGAGAAATCGAGGATAAGGTCTCCCTCATTGTTTCCGACTTGGGTGATAATCCTCTAGGTGTTCACATGAGGATGACAGACAAGCATAACTGCACCAAGCATGGTGAGCCGGAAACCGGAAAACCAATATCTGTAGAATTATACCAAAGCCATATAGATAAAAATCTAGATCAAAATGATTCAAAAGTATTTTTAGCGACCGATGATTTTGATGCTCTAGAAAAGATGAAAGAAAGGTACGATAATAGAATTGTCACCACTGAGTGTATCAGATCGACGGGCTATAAGAGTGTCCACCACGACCTAGAGGGCAACAATAAAGAAAAAGGCGAACAGGTTTTGATTGATTGTCTTGTGTTGAGTAAATGTAGACATATTATAAAAGGTATAAGTAATGTTGCTCTATGCGCTATGTTTTGGAATCTAGATCTAACATGTGAAAATCTTAATTCAATACATAGAAATGACAAAAGAGAGGATTTTGTTAATGGATAACATTAGTAGCGCTCCGTTTCTTAGTGGTTACACTTATCGTTCTATGGTAAATCAAGCTATATGCGATGTAAGTGATACGGAACACATGAGAAATGTAAGTTACGGGATACGCGCTGAAAGCGTAAAAGATGGAGAAACTTTATATGTAACGGGGAATCAGGCAAGAATATTTTTCACAGCAATAGCTCCAAGTATCAAGGTTAATTTTTCTGTTATTACAGCCCAGTGGGATTTTGGTCCAGATCCAAGTTTCATTCAACTTATTCCAAAAAATCTTATTACATGGTGGACTATAAACTGTCACATTGATCATCCGAAAGTTAAGCCAATTCCCCTAGGTCTACAGAATCTACACTGGAGATGGGACGGTAATCTACAAAGTAGTCCGTCTACTTATAAAAAGTTTAGAGATCAAGATAAATCTAAATTTATGATAGCTTCATTTTCAGTCCATAACAACACGTCGGAGCGTGTCAAATGTTTAGAATTCGCTAAGTTGGTTAGCTCAGATTTTAGAATGTTTCAGAGAGGAGACAGACAAAACGAGAACTATGTATTAGATTATTTTAATCAAGTGTCCCAATACAAGTTCGTGCTTTGCCCTTGGGGTGCGGGTGTTGATACTCACCGATTGTGGGAAAGTTTATATCTAGGGTCAATACCAATCACTAGATACCATAAAGTATACGAAGCATTTAGAGATTATCCAATCATCTTTCTCAGCGAATGGTCAGAGTTAGGCGATATAGATTTTGAAGACGCATACCGTCTCAACAAGCAAAAGCTAGAGACAGAAAATAGAATTTATTTTGAACACTGGAACAATAAGATAAAAGGATTATAAAATGGGATATTTAGAAGATAATAATATCGACTATCCAGAGAATGACACATTTATACCGTTTGCAATTGATAATTTCTCAAGGGATATCACACTGCTGGAAATAGGGGCGGGCTTGCACTCAACTAGGGTTTTTTCAAAATACTTTACCAAAATGTATTCAATCGAGAACAATCCTAAGTTTGAAAATATTTATCACGACAATTATATTCATATGGACTTGGACCCCAATACAGGATGGTACAACAAAGAAGATTTTGAGTCTAGGATTCCAGAAGACTACGATATTATTTTTCTAGATGGACCTGCTGGTGGTCATGATCCACCTTTTACTGACAAAAGACCATTTCGGTTTGGGTTTTGTGAAATCACTTGGAGTGTTATTAAGAAAAATGTTACAATCATTGTCGATGACACATGGAGAGACTGGAAAGAAAGAATGGTTGTAGAGTTCTTAAAGAACAACGGTTATACTTGTAAAGATTATGAAAAATTTGTAGTATGTGAGCCAAAATGAAACTAATAACAATATTTAATTTTCCAGATGATGATAATTATAACAAGTTATGTCACTGGTGGCTTAAACAAGCGTTAGAAAATACTGATATGCCAATAGAAATATGGCATCAAAACAATATAGATCATCTTGACTTTGACGAAATATCAAACCCTCAAGTTTCTGTAATTAAAAAAGGTACGTTAGATCTTTCAGGTAAAATTTACCCAAGTCTTATATCCGACAAATCTAAACACAATGTAGGATTTAAGTTATACAATCTATGTCATGAGGTTCAGCCATTCATTTTTGTGGATGCAGATGCGATCATATTTAAAAATCTAAATACTTTGGCGGAGGCTTCTAGGCGCAAACCATTTATCGCTGTAGACCATCAGGATATTCCGGGTCACACATCTCACATCGCAACAAAATTTCTAAACAGTGGCGTTCAGGTGTGTAGCAGTACTTCATTATTAAATTTTGAAGATATACTTCACTACTTAAATTTACACAACGAATTCCTTGTACCCGGAACGGATCAATCTATGCTTTGGACATATTTTAAACACTTACAGTATGACTACACAGATGATGAGATAGATTGGCGATGGAACAATTGTGCTGGCTTTTGTGATGACTTTAATAAAATTTGCATTAACCACTATTGGTACAAATTCAAGCCTTGGGCTTTGAATTGCGGAAAATGGGAAGAATTTGTAAAAACAGCTTGACAAAATGTATTTCCTAAACTATAATAGGAGTAAGGAGAACTATACATGAGAATATTATTAACTGGCGGTACTGGATTTCTTGGGAAAAACATTCAAGAAAACCTTGGTCAATTTATGAATCAAGACTACTCATTAAGCGTGATGGGTTCTAGCGTCTATGATCTTCGGTGTCAACATGCCTGCCGAAAGATGATGCAATATCACAATCCAGATGTAATAGTACATGCGGCTGGATCTGTGGGTGGAATTGGTGCTAACAAAGAAAACCCCGGTAAGTTTATGTATGAAAATCTTATCATGGGTACGAATCTTATAGAAAGAGCTAGGATAGAGAAGACCCCTAAGTTTATTCTACTTGGAACAGTGTGCGCCTACCCTAAACACACTCCTGTCCCTTTCGCAGAGGAAAGTCTGTGGGATGGATATCCAGAAGAAACCAATGCTCCATACGGCATCGCCAAGAAAACCCTCATGCGGCTTCTACAAGCGTATGGAGAGCAGTATGGCATGAGGGGTGCTAACTTGATTCCGGTCAACATGTATGGACCACACGATCACTTTAACACAACTAGTAGTCATGTTATCCCTGCTTTAATTCTTAAATTCTATAATGCTATTAAAAATGGGGAGAAAATGGTAACGGTGTGGGGATCAGGAAAAGCTTCTAGGGAATTTTTATATGCGCCAGACTGCGTAGAGGCGATTGCTAGAGCGATAGAGACAGAACCGGGACTCCAACCAATAAACATAGGTACAGGAAAAGAAATAACAATCAAGGAGTTAGTAACTGAGATATCCGATCAAATGGGTTATACTGGATTTCTCAAGTATGATGACAGTAAACCAGACGGTCAACCCCGACGTTGTTTAGACACGACAAAGGCTAAACAACTGCTAGACTTTGAAGCGAAAACAGATTTAAAAACAGGACTAAAACAAACCATTGACTGGTTTATGAACAATAATAACTGGGAGATACAATAATGAACTTAGGATTTTATGTAAATTCATCAGCCGACCCTAGCGCTCAGGAAATATACGAGTGCTTGAATAAATGGATTGACAGCAAAGATATTGATAATGGAAGCTTATTTTATGAGGATATAGGATTTAACTCTATAACCCCTAAATTCGGACTGTTCAATTCTACCGACATATGGCAGTTTACAGGTAATTTAATTATAACAAGCTATAATGCAGCGTCTTCAATCCATAATGTAATTAATAAATTCAAAGCGGTTTTCTTGTACACAAAACAGCAAGAAAAAAACATTATGCAAATTATCCAGATCTATAATACACTTCCTTTTATTGTAAAAAATAAGGAAGACTATGACTACATTAAAAGAATAACTGGTAAAGAGCCAAAACTGGTAGAATCTATGGACCTAGAAAAAATAAGAGAGGTTTTCGATGAGCAATCTTGACAAACAAATTATAGAGATGTACAATGAAGAAAGTAAAAGCACTTATGAAATAGCTAAGTCTCTGGATACATATCCAAATAAAGTAAGAAGGACTTTGATTAAGAATGGATACAAGCTAAAGAATAAGAGCGAGGCGCAGAAGAATGCTTTACAGAGCGGAAGATGTGAACATCCTACTGCGGGAAAAAAAAGAACAGAGGATGAAAAGCTGAAAATTAGTGAAGGAATGGAAAATCATTGGGAGTCAATGACAAAGGAAGAACGGCAGGGTCGTGTAGACCAAGCTAAAGAAAGATGGAAAAACATGGATGCTGCACAAAGAGATAAAATGTGTAAATTAGCAACTGATGCCATCAGAAAAGCTGGAAGGGAAGGGTCTAAACTAGAGAAGTTTGTAGCAGACAAGTTAAGCACAAACGGATATACAGTAGATTTTCATAATAAGAATTTAATTCCTAATGAAAAACTAGAAATAGACCTTTACATTCCTTCTCTCAAGACTATAATAGAAGTGGATGGACCTTCACACTTCCTTCCTATCTGGGGAGAGGAGAAGCTACAGAAACAAATAAAAGCGGATTTACAGAAAAGCGGTAGAATTTTAAGCCGTGGATTCGCTATAATAAGAGTCAAGGCAATAGCAAATGCTAGTTTGAAAAAGAAGGAGAACCTAATATCTAATATTGTAAGTACATTAAAAAGCATTGAAGAAAAGTTTCCACCAAAGACTAAAAGATTTATAGAGGTTGAATTATGAGCGATTTGTTTGAAGATGTTGAACTTAGCACCCCGTCTAACGCCAAGGCTGGAACTAAGGATGTTGTAGAGAGCGCAGTTTGTCCTACAGATCCAGAGTGGAATGACTATGTGCTAGGACACTTTGAGAAGAATGAGATGTTTGAAAAGATGCCTCTCTGTAATGGACTCAGGAGAGTTGCAGAGTTGTTGATGGGTAGAATCGTATTTAGTGGTCCCACTCAGGTCTTTCCTCCGCAGGGAGGAAACGAGATAGGCAGGTCCACTGTCGTTTGGCGGGTAGAGTTTGAAGACGGGTCTGCTTTCTCTGATGTTGCTGACTCTTGGGAGGGCAACACAGACGACACATTTTGTGTCTATAACACTGCTACAGCAGCAACGCGAGCAGAAGGTCGCGCTCTGAGGAAAGCGCTTAGAATACGTGTTGTAGCCGCAGAAGAAGTCACTAAAAAGAATACCGCAGAGATCGCTAAGAGTATTAGTCAAACTAATGCGGTACACACTACGCAAGGAGAATATCAATCAGCAGGTAGAATGACAGAGAACCAAGAGCGGTTCGTAGACGGAAAGTCTAAACAACTGGATATCCATCCAGCAAAATTGTTTAAGGAAGTATTTAATTTGTCTGTCTCAAAGAAGATAGACAAGAAACAAGCAAGTGACGCTATTGAAAAGCTAAACGAATATCAACAAGACAAAGGGACAATCCCTAGTTCAATTACTGGTTATCAACAAGATTGGAGAAATGTATGAAAGTAGTATATCAAACAAGAAACGGTCGCCTCAATGTAGAACTTTCTGGAGATGACCAGAAGTCAATCTTTGCAGAAATCGCTAGGTTTCAAGAGGTCTTTGAAGAGACTACTTGTGCTAAGTGCGGAAGTGACAACGTCAAATTTGTAGTAAGAAGCGTAGAAGAGAACGACTATTACGAACTAAGATGTGCAGACTGCGGGGCGCGTCTGGCGTTTGGAGTTAACAAGAAGGGTGGAACCCTATTCCCTAAACGTAAGGATGGGGACGGCAATTGGTTGCCAGATCGAGGTTGGGTAAAATGGAATGCCAAAACAGGCCAGAATGAATAGAAAAGGCCAGTAGCACACCACTACTGGCCTAGTTGGAGAGTCGTCGAAAGGCGGCTCTTTTTTTATAGATATTCTAAAGTAAAATATAATCCATATTGCGTTTTACTACCAATACTATCGGGAGAAGCGCTAAGAGCAGTAAACCAATCGTGACGAAGAGATTCGTGGGCAGCACCTTCTTTTGAAGTCTGATTTATATAAGTTCCATCGTCCGCACTAACGGTGTCTCCAGCAGTTGTATTTAGACCACTAATCCCCGGAGATGAGGTTAGAGTCATGTCTGTCATGTTTTCTTCTGGATCGAATTCGTACCAGTCATGAGTAGATATACCTCTATGGGCTAGCTTTGTTGTGTCTGTAGCAAGTGGGTTTGGATGTCGAACCTCATAAACTTTGGTTGTCACTCCGCTAGCTTGATTTGCAATGTCTGCTCTGTCAAAAATACGTAGTTTACAATTTTGAACTCTAACCGCCTCGTCATGAGTAAACCTAATATTCAATGGGGCGTAGTAATTTGGCATCTTTTCATTATCAAGCTCACCTTCTCCGTTGTGAGATACTCCGCTAACACTCATATATTTAGTGTTAGAGGCTTTAACTCCAGATGCAGTTCCGTTTGAATTACTAACAAACGTACTTTCTTGATATTGACCAACCGGAACAGATAGGCCAAAACTGTTACCAAAGAAGCCAAGTCCAGACCCCTCTGCGTGACCAATGAGCGTAGCGTCTCTATCTGTAGCTGTAAAACCAGTTTGGTTTACATGAAATGTTATAGCTGCCATTATTTAATCTCCTATTAAGAAATATTCTGTTATATTATACACGAAAAAATTTATTTATCTACCAAACCCAAAGCCTCCAGCACCTCCCATGAACCCTCCTCCAGCGCCACCAAACATTCCGCCTCCCGGTGCGTCAAAGTTATTTGAATTCATGGCCCAGTCGTCTCCTGCAAATTGGTCTCCACCTTCTCCCGGAGCAAATCCTCCCGCGCCTTGGTTTTCTTCCGAGGAATTTGACGCTAAAGTATTAGATGAGCCATTAGTAAGTATATTTAATCTGACCATCTGCTCCATTTGTTGCGGACCAATGCTGTGTCCGTAGTCTTTATATCTTGTATGAGAGACATCGTTGTGAAAATGTAAAAATACGTCATATTGATCGTTATTACTTTTTTCAGTTACTGTAAACGATTGATTTTTGGGATCTGTTAATTGAGTTTGAAGTACCTTATCATTAAATGTTGGTGCTGATGGAGTAAGTTTTATTGGTCCTTTTGCAGAAAGAGCTTCTCTAGGTTTTATGTCTGTTAAAACTGAACTTTTTACAATTGTACCCCTCAGAACGTAGGCTACTAACCCCGCTCCTCCGCTTTCAACGTTTCTGTGTACAATACTAACAGTTGCAGATGATGGCGTTTCACCAAATTCAAACCTTAAAGACTGATCAGATAAACCAAAATCGTCTAATCCAAATCCAAGCCCAGCCTGTTCAACTTTAAAGCCAGATATGTTATCATCATCATCAAAAATTGCGGATAAAACTACTCCACCTCCCTCGCCGCCAGAAACTTCAAAACTATCTTTTTTGTTGTAGCCAGAACCTCTGTTTACTATCACTATGTCTGTATCGGCCACATTGATGATTTTTGGTTGTTCTCCCTCTGCCATTAGATCATGATTGACAATTTTAGTTTTTATTGCGGCTGTATTATTTATGCCTATGGTAAGATATTGATATGAATATGGTAATAGCTTACCTCTTCTTTGTGGGTTCACTCTCCAGTGTTCCTTGTTATCCCTCAAGCTAGTCATAGGTAGTTCTGCTGATGAATTGTTTATAACGGTCTGTCTTGAGTCACTATAAACAAAAGAGCTTTCTTCAAGATCTCCACTATCTTGAATAGCATTATTTGCATGATCCGTAATTATTCTAAAATCTACAGGGGTTTCACTTCTGTCTACTTGGAACTTACCACTGGGGTAAGCGACTTCAGCATTTTTAAAAGCTTCACTATCTTCCTCAATCACAACGTTATTTAAATACCAGTCTTGCTTTAAATCATTGTTGTCTGTTCTAGATTTTTCTACACCCGCATTAAAGTGATGAACAGCAAAAAATCTTGGATCGTAAATAGTTTGCTCTCTAGGCCACTGTTGATAAACCTTTGCAAATAAGTTGGTAGAGTTTAAAGTAGAATAATCACCATCTCTATAGGATCTTCCATA
>Ga0102815_10002751_pt1 | contig 10633 bp, 9 predicted proteins | sample ColrivemetaGS759_FD_79113 | JGI IMG/M metagenome (GOLD analysis project Ga0102815, IMG submission 79113) | Estuarine microbial communities from the Columbia River estuary - Ebb tide ETM metaG S.759 | ecosystem: Environmental > Aquatic > Marine > Intertidal zone > Estuary | place: USA: Columbia...
GTAGGCGGTCGAATTCTTGGACCAGCTTGAACCCAGCTGGTACGTATTCTTTTAGGATTTGCTGCTTGCTCATTTTGTGCAGAGGCTTGATCGGGACTTTGGGATCCTCTTCGCGATACTCCAACAGAGCGATGACGCCCGTCGGCGAGAGTGCCTCGCGCATAGCCTTCAACATGTGGTCGGGATGAGAGAACTCGTGGTAGACGTCCACCATCAGCACGAGATCGCAGGACCCCTCGGGGAGCCGCGGGTCATCCACGGTCGCCTCCACGTACTCAAGATTCTCCAGCCCCTCACCCTCTGCACGCTCCCGCAAGAGCATCAGCATCTCCGGCTGCAGGTCGACGGCGAAGACCCGGCCCTCGGAACCTACGTCCCGGGCGAGCGGCAGGGTGTGGTAGCCGTTGCCACACCCAAGATCGCAGACCGCATCGCCAGGGGCCACCGCCAGCCACTCGCGCAGCGCCGCGCCGTTCTCCTCGTCCTCACGGGTCTCCCGCAGGAGCCACGGCGCGCCCGCCCAGTGCATGGTCCTCGCGATTCGCCGCCCGAGGTAATCATCTCGCCCCTCCGGCGATCCCTCCGGATCAACTCTGTCCTGGAGAGGGAGGGCGAGGAGGCCGAGGCAGAGCAGGTGGATCATGTTGGGACGCTCCCCAACGGGGGAGGTGAGGGGCCAGTCGAGAGCCAGCGGGGCGAGCCGGTCCAGGAAGTCAGTCGGGGGAGTCGGCGGGGCACGCGTCGGGGGAGGCGTGCCGCTGTCTACGAATGTGACACGCTAAGGAATCGCAAGCGGACCATCGAAGCGGTGTCTCGAATCGGTCGATGACGGGGGCATACGGGGCGTCCCCTCCCCGACCCACCATGAGTCATTCGTCTCCCCACCCCGTCGCGATGCTCCACCTTCAGGAGCCGCCCCTCCGCCGCGACCGACCCAGCGCTGGCTTCGCGCTCATCGAGATGGTGATCGCAGCCTCGATCCTGATGATCGGGGCCCTCGGCTTCCTCCAGCTGTTCGCTGCGGCCGCTGACCTCAACGGGGCCAACCGAGAGGGATCCGTCGCGCGTGAGGCGGCACAGCGGGCCCTCACCCGCCTCGCAGCGTTCGAGCCCCGCGAGAACGTCTTCGCGCTCCACAACGACGACCCTACGGACGACCCTGCCGGCCAGCCCCTCGCGGGCTTTCTGCTCTCGGGCTTTGAGGTCGACGGGCTCTCCCCGCGAGCCGATGACCCCGACAGCCGCGTGGGCCGCGTGATCTTCCCCATCGACCCGATCACCGGCGCCCTCCACCCCGAGTTCATGTCCTCCGACTTCTCCGTCGCCCCGGCGCTCATCGGCGCGGGGGTCTCCGAGGAGGTGGCAGACGCCTACGGCCTGCTGCTCCCCGTCGTTGTCCGGATCGAGTGGCAGCACAAGGGGCGCCCCATCCAGCACGAGATCGTCACGCTCATCTCACCGCGATGAAGTCCACCCAGACCACCGCCACCAGCGGGGATCGTGGGGGCTTCACCCTGCTCGAGATCCTGATCGCGCTGACGATCCTCGCGCTGCTGCTGTCCTCCGTCGGCCTCCTGGCCTCCGGGAGCAAGAACGCCTTCAGCCGCGGCACCACCGTCAGCGCCATGGAGCTTCGAACCGGGCTCACCAGCGACGTCATCCAGCGCGAGCTCTCCCTCGCCCTCACGGGCTCGCTCTCGCCCGAGATCCAGTCCGGCCAGCGAGTGACAGAGCTCACCTATGTGCGCGCCGTGGGCTGGGAAGGCGAGACCACGATCACGACCGCGCCGCGGACCCTGCGCTTCGAGCTCGATCCGGCGGAGGCCAACAACGGCGCCGACGATGATGGAGATGGGCTCATCGACGAGGGGATCCTCGTGCTGATCGAGGACGTTGGGCTCCCCACTGAACGACGGCGCATCCTCGCCCGAGGCCTCGCGGAGTACGCAGAGGGCGAGGTCTTCAACGGCGTCGACGACAACGGCGACGGCTTGGCGGACGAGTCCGGCTTCGCCATCGAGCGCATGGGCGCCGCGCTCGAGGTCACCGTGACCCTCGAGCAGCGCCCGCCCGGGCGCGAAGAGACCATCCAGAGAACCCTCCGGAGCTCGATCCTCCTGCGCAACTGATGAAGCTCGAACACCGCGTGAATAGAGAATCGCCGACGACCACAAGCAACGCGAGCCGATCCGGCTCGGTGCTCGTGACCGTCATCATCTTCGTGATGGTCCTCGCAGGGCTGGGGAGCTCGATGCTCCGGGTCGACATGTCGATCTCTGACAGTCGCCGCTCCGACGGCGCCGCACAGCGGGCCTACTTCGCGGCCGAGTCCGGGATTGATGAGGCCTTCATCCTCCTCCGCTCGCGGCTGATCGAACCCGAGGAGGGCGACACGATCACCGTCGGGAGCGAGCAGATCCCCCGGACCCTCGCCAACTCGCGCTACTGGGCCGAGGTCACCCGGCTGGACGCGTGGCGCTTCCAGGTGATCTCGACGGGCGCCTGCGAGGGCGAACGGAAGCGTCAAGAGTGCGTCTTCACCACGGCGCCGGCCGGGTTCTTCCAATACGCGGCCTTCGCGATGGACGGCCTGCTCCTCGGCGCGGGCGCCGCGACGAACAGCTACGACCCGACGCTCGGCGCCTTCGCCAACCAGTCAATGCGGGGCAACGGGGGCGTTGGGTCCAACGGCAACGTGACGCTGGGCGCGAACACGGTCATCAACGGTGACGCCGTCACCGGAGAGGGAGGTTCGATCCTCGAGAACGGCGCCAACGTGGTCATCACCGGAGACCGTGGGTCCCTCGACGAGGACATGGCGTTCCCCCCCATCGAGCCGCCCGCGGTTGCTTCGAGCGGCCCCCTGAACGCGACGGTGGACTCCACGATCGGCCCTGGCCTCATCGGCTTCGACGAGGTCTCCGCGCAGAGCGGCGCGACGCTCACTATCGAGGGGCCCGCGCAGGTCGTCATGTCGGACTTCACCCTCGGCGGCGGGAGTTCGCTGGTCATCGACAGCTCGAACGGACCCGTCGAGATCTACACGGGCGGCGACTGGGACATCAGCGCCGACTCGACGGTTCGAACAACGAGCGAGTCCGCTCGCGAATTCCAGCTCTTCATCGGCGGGGACACTGACAGCAGCGCCGACCCCGCCACGGTGAGCCTGAATGCCAACACCGTGCTCCACGGGGCCATCTATGCGCCAGAGGCGTCGATCAGCGTGCCAGCCGACTTCGAGCTCTTCGGGAGCCTGATCGCGCGCAGCCTCACCTTCGGCGAATCGGCTCGGCTGCACTTCGACGAGTCGCTCCTCTACGAATCCGATGAGGAGGCCCTCGCCCTGGAGACGCTGATCTGGCGTCCGGTCTCCGCGGACGAGCCCACGGCCTCGGGCACGTCCGGCCCCTGATCGGGGCGGCCTGCTCAGGCGTCCGGCGCGCGCAGGAACCAGAGCGCCGAGTTGCCGTAGACACGCGGCTTGTCGTCGTCCGACAGCCCGAGGTCCTCGGGCCGCAGGTCCCGGGGGTGCGTGTGGAGCATCATCACCCCCCCCGGTACGACGGCCTCGGACAGCACCGCACGGACCACGGCCAGCATGGTTGCCCGGTCCCCTGGAGCCCGCCAGATCGGATAGGGCGGATCCAGCAGGGCCACATCTGCCCACCGGCTCCCGTCCGGGCGCCGCCAGGCGTCCCCGATCAACGCGTCGCCCGGCGCATGCTCGACCTGGTCGTCGGAGACGCCGCAGGCCGCACAGTTCTTGCGCAGGATGCGCCGAGCGGAGCTTTCCTGCTCCACAAAGCGGACCCTTCGAGCCCCCCGGGAGAGCGCCTCGAGGCCGAGGCCCCCCGACCCGCTGAACAGGTCGAGCACCTCCGCATCCTCGATTTCGCCCCCGAGAATGTTGAAGAGGTTCTCCTTTACCCGCCCGAGCATGGGCCGGGTGTCTTCGCCCGGGGGCGTAGCAAGCCGCCTCCCCTTGAAATGTCCGGTGATGATGCGCACGAGCGGAAGAGTACAGGCACCCCGTTGGAGCCGCCCCTCTCGGCACCTAGGATTCGTGTGTGAGCAACCTCGTTCCGGCCCCCATCCCCCGCCTCCACGTCAACATCGACCACGTGGCCACCGTCCGGCAGGCCCGTCGGGAGGCGTTCCCCGACCCGGTCGAATGGGCGCTGCGCTGCGAGGCTGCCGGCGCCCACGGCATCACCTGCCACCTGCGAAAGGACCGTCGGCACATGCAAGACGCCGACATCCACCGGCTTCGGGAGGCCGTCACGACCCTGCTCAACCTCGAGTGCAGCCTCGACGAGTCCATGCTCACCATCGCCGAGGGGAGCCGGTCAGAGGCCTTCTGCCTGGTCCCGGAGAACCGCCTGGAGATCTCCACCGAGGGCGGCCTTGACGTCATCCGAGAGACGCCCCGGCTGAGGGATGCCGTGCCTCGCCTCACAGAGGCCGGCGGCGCCGTGTCGATCTTCATTGACCCCGACCCCGGGCAACTGGACGCCGCCGCCGCTCTCGGCGCGCCGTTCGTCGAGCTGCACACCGGCGCCTATGCCAACGCCCGCGGCCCCGTCCGAGAGGCCGAGCTTGCCCGGCTTGCGGAGGCCTCGCGGCACGCCCGATCCGTGGGCCTGAGGGTCAACGCTGGTCACGGGCTCGACTTCGAGAATACCGCCCCTGTGGCCGCCATTGAGGGAGTGGAGGAGCTGAACATTGGCTTCGCCATGGTCGCTCGCTCGCTCTTCGACGGCGTGGATCGCTGCGTCAAGGACATGCTGCACCTCATCGAAGGAGCGCGCTCGTGAGCGATGGCGACCTCGCATTCCTGAAGGGCGCGATCACCGCGCTTCCCACGCCCTTCCGTGACGGGGTCCTCGACCTCCAAGCGGTGGACCGGCTGGTCCAGCACCAGGCGCGCCAGCGCACGACCGCCATCGTGGTGGGCGGAGCGACCGGCGAGGGCTGGTCCCTGGAGGTGGACGAGGTCGGCCAGCTCGTGGCGCGCGCCGTCGCCTGCGCCGAGGACAACTCTGACTATCGACTGCGCGTCCTCTTCGGCGTCACGGAGATCAGCTCCGAGCGAGCAGCGAAGGTCGCCAGGAACGCTGCCTTGGCGGGCGCCGATGCCCTCCTCGTCAGCGCGCCGCCCTTCGCCTTGCCCGACGTCAAAGGCATCACCGCGCACCTGCAACACATCCTCGACGCCCTGCCCAGCGAGCTCCCGCTGATCACGGTGAACGAGCCAGAGCGGACGGGATCCGACCTGGGGCCTCAGGCCCTGAAGGAAATCGTCGAGCGGATCCCTGAGGTCGTCGCCCACTGCGAGGCCGTCGGGCGCCCCACGCGGGCCCGGACGCTCGCGGGCGAGCTGCCCATCCCCCTGCTCGCCGGGGACGACCGCATGATCGGCCCGATGATTCGCAACGGGGCCCAGGGCGCGATCACGGTCGTCGGCAACCTCGTGCCTGGAGAGGTGGCGAGGTTCATCGAGGCCGCTCGCGATGACGACCCCGAGGCGGACGCGCTGGAGCGCAAGCTGGCCCCGCTGATCGACGCCCTGCGCGTCACGACGAACCCCATTCCCATCAAGGGCGCCCTCGCGGCGCTCGAGGCGATCCGAAACGACGTGCGGGCTCCGCTCCTGCGCCTCGACACCCGCCAGCGCACCGCTCTCGAGCGGTCTCTGACCCTGGCGAGGCTGCTGGTCCCCTCCTGACGCCTCGCCTGGCAGTCTGGCGCGCCATAATGGCACTCAGCACTGCCCGCTTGGCATCAACCTGCGGTTCGTCCGCAGCGATCGCCCTGCTAGATGTGCCTGGGGGCCTTCTTGACCCCTGGCATGGCCGTTGCCCCTTGGAGAGTCCGGCCCCCGCTCTGGAGGGCCGAGAAGAGGTACTCCAATGATGCAACCGCAATACACCCATCGCTCCCAGGCGGCCCTGGCCGCCGCACAGGAACTCGCCGTCCAGTCGGGTCACCCGGAGCTGACGCCCGCCCACCTGGCGTCCGCGCTCCTCGTGGAACCCGAGGGCGTGACCTCCGCAGTCCTCGACCGCCTCGGCGTCGACCCGCGCACGCTCCAGCGTGAACTCGACGAGCTGCTGCAACGGCTCCCGCGCACCAGCGGTGGCCAGGTCTCTGGCTCGCGCGCCCTCGCAGAGGTGATCGCCGCGGCCAACGCCGCCGCGGGTAAGCGAGGCGATGAGTACGTCTCCACCGAGCACCTGCTGCTCGCACTGGCCTCCAAGGGATCCCCAGAGGTCGCCGCGCTGTTCAGCAGCCGTGACGCGGGGCCCGATCGCATCGAGGCGGCCCTGGAAGACGTGCGGGGCGACCGCAAGGTCACCTCCGCCGATCCCGAGGCGACGTTCGAGGCCCTCGAGAAGTACGCCCGCGATCTGACGGCCGACGCAAAGGCTCAGAAGCTGGACCCCGTCATCGGTCGGGACGGCGAGATCCGTCGCGTCATCCAGGTCCTGTCTCGGCGGCGCAAGAACAACCCCGTGCTCATCGGCGAGCCCGGGGTGGGCAAGACCGCCATCGCAGAGGGGCTCGCCAACCGAATCGCGGTCGGTGACGTGCCTGACGGGCTGAAGAACAAGCGCGTCATGTCCCTCGACCTGGGCGCGCTGCTCGCTGGGGCGAAGTACCGCGGCGAGTTCGAGGAGCGCCTCAAGGCCGTCCTCGAAGAGATCAAGGAGGCGGAGGGCGAGATCGTCCTCTTCATCGACGAGCTCCACACCCTCGTAGGCGCAGGGGGCTCGGAGGGCGCCGTGGACGCCGCGAACATGCTCAAGCCCGCGCTCGCACGCGGCGAGCTGAAGTGCGTGGGCGCGACGACCCTCGACGAGTACCGCAAGTACATCGAGAAGGACGCCGCCCTCGAGCGCCGCTTCATGCCCGTGACGGTCGACGAGCCCTCCGTGGACGACACCGTCGCGATCTTGCGCGGCCTCAAGGAGCGCTACGAGGTGCACCACGGCGTGCGGATCCTCGACAGCGCGCTCGTGGCGGCGTCACGCCTGGCGGACCGCCACATCACCGACCGCTTCATGCCGGACAAGGCCATCGACTGTGTCGACGAGGCCGCGGCGCAGCTACGGACGGCCATCGACTCCCTGCCCCAGGAGCTCGACGAGATCGAACGCCGCCAACGGCAGCTTGAGATCGAGCGGACCGCGGTCGCTGGCGAGGACGCTGAGCGCAACGCCGCTCGCATCGCCGCCATCAGCGAGGAGCTCGCGGACCTGGAGGAGCGCGCCAGCGCCCTGCGGACCCGCTGGACCACCGAGAAGGACCTGATCCGCTCCATCCGCGCGGGCAAGGCGCTCCTCGAGGAGCTGCGGGCCGAGGCCGAGCGCGAGGAGCGCGCCGGCGACTTCGAGCGCGTGGGCCAGCTGCGCTTCGGCGAGATCCCTGAGACCGAGGCCAACATCGAGGCCTCCTCGGAGGAGCTCGACCGGGTCCAGGCTGAGGGCGCCATGCTCCCCGAGGCCGTGGACGACGAGATGATCGCCAGGGTCGTCGCCCGCTGGACGGGCATTCCCGCCGACAAGCTGCTCGAGACGGAGCGGCAAAAGCTGCTCCAGATGGAGGACGGTCTGCGCCAGCGCGTGGTCGGCCAGGACGACGCCCTCGCGGCGATCAGCCAGGCGGTGCGCCGCGCCCGCGCCGGGCTCGTGGAGGAGACGCGCCCGCTGGGCGCCTTCCTCATGCTCGGCCCCACTGGGGTTGGCAAGACCGAGACCGCCAAGGCCGTCGCAGAGTTCCTCTTCGACGACGAGCGCAACATGATCCGCGTGGACATGAGCGAGTTCATGGAGAAGCACTCCGTGAGCCGCATGATCGGCGCGCCTCCCGGCTATGTGGGTCACGACGAGGGCGGCGTCCTCACCGAGGCCGTGCGCCGCAAGCCCCACAGCGTGATCCTGCTCGACGAGGTGGAGAAGGCCCACCCGGACGTCTTCAACGTGCTGCTGCAGGTCCTCGATGACGGCCGCCTCACGGACGGCCAGGGACGCACCGTGGACTTCACTCAGACGCTGGTCCTGATGACGAGCAACCTGCGGGGAGAGGACGCGGTGAAGGACTACTTCAGGCCGGAGTTCATCAACCGCCTGGACGAGGTCCTGACCTTCAAGGCCCTGGAGCGGGACCAAATCCGCAGCATCGTGGACGTGCAGGTGGAGCGACTCTCGCGCCAGCTCGCCGACCGCGATATCGAGCTCGTCCTCACCGACGGTGCCCTGGAGGCCCTGGCCGAGGAGGGCTACGACCCCGAGTTCGGGGCTCGCCCCCTGAAGCGTGCCCTCCAGCGCAACGTGCAGAACCTGCTGGCCGAGGCGATCCTCCGGGACGACATCCGGCCGGGGCAGACCGTGACCGTGGACGTGCATGAGGGCCTCTTCGGCGTCTCGGCCAGGGAGACCCTGACGCCGACCCTGCTGGCCTCCTGAGTCGTGAGGGCTCGCCCCTGAAGGGTGACGAGAGTGGCGGCGGCGCGCCGATCGCAGGAGCGATCGGCGCGCCGCCGCTCATGACGCCTTTGGTCTGCGAGCGTCGCGGTCCCATACTCGGGGTCCACCCGATCCCCTCTCCACCGCTCCGCACCATGCTCCGCCTTCTGCCCGCCACCCTCCTGCTCCTCACCGCCTGCGCCGGCCCCGCCCAACACTCCAGCGCGGACCTCCAGCAGACCCAGGTCGTCCACGACGTGTTCTTCACCCTCGAGGATGGCTCTCCGGAGGCCTGCGAGGCCCTGGCCCAGGCGTGCTCGGCGCTCAACGGCATCCCCGGGGTGCTTCACGTGACCGCAGGGATCCGCGACGAGAGCCAGCAGGGCGGCGCCAACCGACAGGACTTCCATGTGGGTCTCCACGTGGAGTTCGACAGCCCGGAGGCGTACGAGGGCTACGGGCCCCACCCCACCCACCAGGGACTGGTCGAGACCTTCAAGGGCAACTGGAAGGCCGTGGAGGTCTTCGACTACTTCCCCGCGCGCTGAACGGACCCGCTCCGCGGTATGTACGCACGGATGGGGCCCCCGCGGTCCCATCACCGGCCTCGATCGAGGCTGCCCCAGGGTGGGGCGAGGTCTCGGTGCCCTGGTGGCCCCCAGTGCCCCCCCGCCGGGTAACCTTCCGCAGCGCCCCACATGCTCTACCTGCTCAAGTCCATCGCGCAGCACAGCGCGCTGCTCAAGGATCTCATCGCCCGGGACCTGAAGGCCCGCTACGTGGGCTCGAGCATGGGGTTCTTCTGGTCGATCCTGTTCCCGGTGATCAACCTGCTGGTCTTCACGTTCGTCTTCCGCGTGATCCTGAACACGCGCTGGGGCGACGAGCAGGGCGCGCTCGAGGTCTCCCTCGTGATGCTCGCCGGCATCATCGTCTGGACCGCCTTCGCGGAGTCGTTGAGCCGGATCACCAACTGCCTGGTCGACAACTCGAACCTGATCCAAAAGGTCGTCTTCCCGTCCCAGATCCTGCCCGCCTACATCACCACTTCGGCGGTGATCAACATGTGCATCGGGCTCCCCATCGTGCTCGGCGCGGTGGTCTGGTTCGGCTTCCTCTCCCCCCCCCAGGCCGCCATCGAACGGGAGCACGCGTTCGCCGAGGTGTGGGAGGGCTACGACCCGGGCGCGGAGGGCGCGACGCCGCCCCCGCGGGTCTTCGTCTCCACCGAGCGCTCCTGGCACAGCTCGACGCGCTACCGCCTCGAGTACACGGGCACGGCCACGCGCGGCGTCGACTACGCCGCCCCCACCGACCTCGTCGAGCTCCCCGCGGATCGCTCGCGAATCTACGTCCCGATCATCCCGCTGCGCGACGCGGAGGCCGAGGGCGACGAGACGATCGAGGTGCGGCTCATCGCCGAGTCGACCGTGGAGCTCTGGCAGCGCACCGTGGTCCTCGTCCTCAAGGACAACGCGCTCCCTCCGGCCGAGGTGCGAGACCTCGGCCTCTCCACCGATCCCTACACGAGCGAGTCCCTGGGGCGGAGCCGCGCCCTCTCGTTGGGCGCCTCGCTGCTCGCGCTCCCCGGCCTGCTCTTGCTCCTGATTGGCTTCACCACAGGCCTCGGCGCGGGCCTCGCGACGTTGAACCTGTACTGGCGGGACACGTTCCACCTGGTCGGCGTAGGCACCACGGTCTGGATGTTCGCCACGCCGATCTTCTACCCCGGCCCGCTGGTGGAGCGAACGTCGTTCTGGTGGCTGCTGGACATCAATCCCATGCACTGGTTCATCGCCATGTTCCGGCAGGTGACCCTGTACGGCGAGTGGCCAGCCACGGGCGACCTCCTCAAGTTCACCGCCGCCACGGCCCTGGTCATGTCCCTTGGCCTGGGCCTCTTCAAGCGCCACCAGAGCCGCTTCCCCGACCTCCTCTGAGCCACCGATGGCTGACCTGTCTTCCCAAGTGCTGATCGTCGACGACTTCCTCGACGAGGAGGCCTGGACCGAGGTCTGGACTCACTTCCAGTTCGCCGAGCTCTCACCCGTCTCCCGCACCGCGGGGGCGTGGAAGCTTGGGGACGGTGTGCCGCTGGGCGGCGAGGAGATCGTGACCCCCGCGCGCAACGCGGAGACCGACGGGGAGCCGACGAAGGAGGGGGTCTA
>Ga0102815_10002752_pt1 | contig 10631 bp, 7 predicted proteins | sample ColrivemetaGS759_FD_79113 | JGI IMG/M metagenome (GOLD analysis project Ga0102815, IMG submission 79113) | Estuarine microbial communities from the Columbia River estuary - Ebb tide ETM metaG S.759 | ecosystem: Environmental > Aquatic > Marine > Intertidal zone > Estuary | place: USA: Columbia...
CCGCGAATAATCGCCGGCGGCGGACTGCGCCGATCCCACTCGAACAACCGGTAATCAGTACAGTGCGTTGCATAACAGAAAACCTCTTACACTAATTTGCCGGCAAGCATACCACCGCTGAGCGCTTCAAGCTGCGCTAGCGGGCGGTGTTTCCTGAACGCCGACGCGTGGGACGCCGGTGGCCCTCGCCTCCACGGTTACGGGCGGTGTGCTTGCCTTCACCGGGCTGGTTACCACCGTGCTGTCGACGCGGCGCTGACTGCCCGGCGGGGCGCGGCTTGCGCAGCGGTGCACTGTCGGGTACTTCGTGCTTCGGTTCAAAACCGTCAATGTATTCCCTGGTGAGATGGCGCTGGATGACCTGCTCGATGGCATTGAGCTGCTTGATCTCATCGGCACTGACCAGTGAATAGGCCTTGCCCGCCGCGCCGGCACGGCCGGTGCGACCGATCCGATGCACATAATCTTCCGGCACATTGGGCAGGTCGAAGTTAACCACCTGCGGCAGCTGGGCGATATCCAGCCCACGCGCCGCAATATCAGTCGCTACCAGCACCCTGACCTTACCGCTCTTGAAGTCTGCCAGCGCCCGGGTACGAGCGCCCTGGCTCTTGTTACCGTGGATAGCTGCGGCGTTGATGCGGGCCTTTTCGAGGTGCTGGGTCAGGCGATTCGCACCGTGTTTGGTGCGGGTAAACACCAGCACCTGTTGCCAGTTATGAATCTGCACCAGTTCCCTGAGGGCGGCGGATTTCTCTGCCTTATCCACCGGGTGCACCCACTGCTCAACCCGCTCGGCGGTGGTGTTCGGTGGTGAGACTTCTACTTCCACAGGGTTGGTCATAATGCTGCGGGTCAGCGTGCGAATTTCATTGGGGAAAGTCGCTGAGAACATCAGGTTCTGGCGCTGCTCCGGCAACAATTTAAGGATGCGGCGGATATCGTGGATAAAGCCCATATCCAGCATCCGGTCCGCTTCATCCAGCACCAGGATTTCCAGATCGTTGAAACGCACCTCGCCCTGTTGATACAGGTCCAGCAAGCGCCCGGGGGTAGCAATCAGGATATCAATGCCGCGGCGCAGTTTGTCGATTTGTGGGTTGATCTTTACCCCGCCGAACACCACCGCCGACTTGAGTGGCAAATGGGCCCCGTAGGTAGTCACACTGTCAGCGACCTGGGCGGCCAACTCCCGGGTCGGCGTCAGTATCAGGCAGCGAATACGGTGGGGGTGGATGGGGGCGCTTTGACTGAGAAGCTGCAGAATAGGCAGGGTAAAGCCTGCCGTCTTGCCGGTGCCAGTCTGGGCGGCGGCCATGATGTCCCGGCCCGACAGTACCGCGGGGATTGCCTGGACCTGGATAGGTGAAGGCTCGGTATAGCCCTTTTCTTTCACTGCGCGCAGCAGTGGCGCGGCGAGGCCGAGCTCATCAAATGTCATGGTGTGTCTCTTGAGTTAATCGATACGCACGCAGAGATGATGCCACTGCACGGAGGGGCGGAATCTTACGCTATCGGGACGGGAATACAAAACGCCATCCTTGGCATTTTGCAGGGTGTTTCCAGAGACGGGTGCTAGAGGTGAGTACCACGCAGCAGGTAAGCCAGTGCCATGGTTTCCCCGGTAGGTGCCTTGTCTTCGGTCTTGACACCACGGGCCTTGGCCGATGACGGGAACAACTGGAAGCCGCGGGCCAGCAGCGTGTCGTTAAGCTTGGGCGACATCGCGTAACTCATCTCCATGGTCTGCCCCAGGAAGGTCTTGATGCGCTTGGTTTTAGTCACCGCGGCATCAATCACCAGGTCCGAAGCCTCATCCACCGACAGTGCGGGGGCGTAGTTGTAGATCTTGGTAGGCGCGATCATCGGGGTGCGTACCAGCGGCATGTAGATGGTCGAGATCTCCACATTGTCCTGTTTGACTTCCGAGGACAGGCTGCGGGCAAAGGCGTCGAGAGCCGACTTGCTGGCCACATAGGCGGCAAAGCGAGGGGCATTGACCAGGCAGCCGATGCTGGAAATATTAATGATGTGGCCACCCTTATTCTTCACCATCGCCGGCAGCACGCCATTGATCAGGCGCACACAGCCAAAATAATTGAGCTGCATGGTGCGCTCGTAATCGTGAAAACGATCCAGCGACTCCATCACTGCCCGGCGAATAGAGCGGCCAGCGTTATTGACCAGGATATCGACAGTGCCAAAATCCGCCAGCACCCGTTTGGCCAGGTTATCAATGGATTCCAGCTCACTCAGGTCGCAATCATAGGCATAGGCTTCACCACCGTGCTTGCGAATAATCTCTACCTGCTCCTCCAGCTTGGACAGGGTGCGTGCCACCATGATCACACTGGCGCCGTTGGCCGCGAACTTGCGGGCGGACTCCAGGCCAATGCCACTGGTGGCGCCGGTTACCATCACCACCTTACCCGCTACTTTCGCCTTGGCTTTGCGATCACTGCGGGGGAAATCCAGGTGTGTCTCCCAGTAGGACCACAACACCGGGGCATAATCTTTCAAACGCGGGCACTTGATGTCGGTACCCTTGAGCGCAGCGCGGGTCTGGGCGTCGTCAAACGACACCTTGCTGGTGAGGTAGCCCAGTGCCGCCGCAGGAATACCCAGGGATTTTGACATCTGCCGGGACGCTGCTTTGAGGGGCAACATTTTAGCGGTTTCGCGCACGCCCCTGGACACCAGCCTGGGCAGTGTGGGCAGCTCGAACTGCTTGGCAAAACCGGGGCCGTGAGCCGCGTCAAACATGAGTTCCATGATGCGGCCGGTGCTATCCTGTGGAGACTGCACCAGCTGGAAGGCCTTGCCGTCCAGCTTGGGCTTATGGGCAATTGCCACCATGGCGTCTGCCACGTAGTCTACCGGCACAATGGGGATCTTGCCGCCCTCTATACCCAGCAGTGGCAGCCACTTGGGCACGGTATCGCGAATCGCCTTGATGGTGGGAAACAGGTAGTAGGGGCCGTCGATCTTGTCGATTTCGCCGGTGACGCTGGAGCCGACCACGGCGCCCGGGCGATACACCCGCCAGGGCACGGTGCACTCTTCCCTGACAATACCCTCGGACTGGAACTTGGTGCGGTAGTAGGGGTGGGAGGTATCCTGCCCCTCGTCGAACATGGTCTCCTTGAACACGCCCTTGAAGTGACCGCCAGCAACGGCTACCGAGCTCATATGCTGAAGCGTCACTTTGCCACCCAGGCTATTGGCAAAGTGCACCACGTTCCTGGTGCCTTCATTGTTCACCCGGTCACCGGTGGCGTCGTCCATATTCAGGTCGTAGACGGCGGCCAGGTGAAAGATGTGGCTAATTTTGCCCTTGAGCTGGGCCTGGTTGGCCTTGGATACCAGCCCGGGAGTGGTGATATCCCCCCACATGGGCAGCAGCCGTGTTTTACTGGCTCCCAGGTCCTTCAGCAGGGCATCGAACTTGGCCTTTGATTCCTTGCGCACCAGTACGTACACCTTGGACCTGTCGCGCTGCAGCAAGCGCTCTATAACAAACTTGCCGATAAAGCCGGTACCGCCGGTAACAAAGTAATTCATTGGTTCACCTCTTTGATTTATTAGCTGATACAGCTAGTCACTGCGTCCGCCTGGATTACCACATATTTAAAGCGAGTTGCTGATACTAAGGGTTTGACGCTACTAGTCAATAAATAGCCAGTTTTAGTGGGCTGCTGGCCGCAGGCCAAAAATCACAGCGCCTTGGTAAAAATAGCGCAAAAAAATCCCATCAGGGTGCAGAAACCGACTATTGAACCACCCTTTATGTAGGCCTCAGGCAGCATCGTCTGGGCGATCATGGTCAGCATGGCACCGGCAGCCAGACCCTCAAGGAATGGGAAGTACACCGGGTCAGACAGGTCCATTAACAATTTACCTAACGCAGCACCGACGCCGGTCAGCAACATGATGGAGGTCCACATCAGCAAAATACGCCGGCGGCTGTAGTTTTCTTCAGCCATGCCCCGCGAGCTGGACAGTGCCTCGGGGTAGTTTGAAAGGAAAAGACCAACCACCAACGAGAGGCTTATGCCCGCAGGACTGAGACTGGCCCCGATCACCAGTGATTCAGGAATACCGTCGAGCAAAATTCCCAGCCAGATAGCCAGCGGTGCACCGCCGTGCGCGCTGGACTCAACGCCACCTTCCAGCAGGCTGGGCGGCGGTTCACCGCCTTTCACCGCCTTGAGTGCGTGCGCCACCCAGTCTTCCACCTTGCCACCATCCAGGTGATAGCGCTCGCGCAGATAATCGTGAATACCCGGTCCCTGCAGGTAAGCCGCGAGGCGGTTACGGATATCAGGATAGTGCGCGAGCAACTGCTCGAAGTCTTCCCGCCGCAGGGTCCATGCGCCACAATCACGCAACACCCGCGCAGAGACGGTGTGTCGCACCCCGGCCAGGAATGAGCGCACACCTACACCGTCGCCCGCCTCATAGCGACTAGGCAAAAGGCGATGCGCTGCGTCGACCAGGGTCACCCCGCCCTGCTCCAGGATGAACAGGCGATCGGCCGGATCGCCCTCATTGAATAGCAGGTCACCAGGCCGGTAGCGTCGATACACGAGATGCAAGGCCAGCCAATTGGCTTCTTCTGCCGACAGGTCCTCAAGCCAGGGCAGGCGGTCGAGTTGGTGGGCGAAAGCCCTGAACTCATCCGAACGGCGCTCTACCGGTCGGGCGTCTGGCAGGCGCCCCTCGGCCTCAAGGGTGGCTATGGCAGCTCTGAGCCAGCCCCCTGCCTCCTTGGCCTGCATACCCTGGTGCTCTATCAGGTAGTGCAGCATGCGTGGTTGGCGCAACCAGTTCTGTACTGCCTGCCTGAACGACCCGGACTCGGCCAGCAGGCGGCGCAGGCTGGCCTCCTTGATGCGCCAGCCCCAGGTTGGCTCAGTAGCAACCGCCTGGAAGCAGTGCGCGGAACCGGTGAACAGCGAATCCGCGCCAAACGCCTCGTCTGCAGTGACCCGCCGCACCAGACTCGGTGCGTCGGCGCCATCCCCTGGGTCCTGCACCTGAATCTGGCCTTTGATCACCACGAACAGGGCATCGGCGGGATCACCCACCCGGTACACCTGGGCTCCGCGCGGGTAGTAACGTGGCTCGATATCCTCAGCCAGACTTTTGAATTCGGCACTGGATAAGCCCTGGATGGCCACGGTACGATCCAGCTGGTTGAGAATCCGGTGCACCTGGCGTCGGGTTTCACGCCGGGAATGATGAACTGTTGTGGAGATCTTGCGGCGAAAACCACCATAGTCATTGACCATGTGGTTGAGGGCAATAAACAGCAGCCCGCCGCTGATAAACCCGGTAAACAAGGCCCCGTAGTGCCCAAGCTGCAGTACTGGCGCCACCAGGTCGATGGTCAGGGCCGCCAGCAGCGCGCCACCACCAAAGGCCATAAGGCCCGCGACGACTCGACTTTCGGGCTTCCAGAAAAAGGAGGTCAGCGCCCCCAGGGGCAGGGACAGCGCACTTAGCAGGCCAATGCCAAAGGCCATCCACACAAGGTCCGATTCAGTCATTCAATAGCTCGCTGACAGGCGCTTGATAGATCATAAGGGTAACCGGGATAGCTCTGCCCGGGAGAGTAAAGGCAGGATAACGTATTTCCTGCGCGATTCATGCCTGTGGGATAAGCGAAGTGGTAACAATACCGACGATTTTCAATTGCCAGCGCATGCCGCCTATGGCGCAATACACAGCAGCAGGTAACGGTCTATAGAGCCCACAGGAGCCTTCATGCCCGACCCCAGGAATTTAGTGAAACCCGCACACCTGAAAGATGAAATCTGGCGCCAGCACCTGGCCTGGCTGGAAGTCATGGGTAAACAGGTTGACGAGAACCTCGTCCGGCACCAGGAGCTGGTGAAGAAAAACGGCGGGCGTGCTGCCTAGCAACTCCCGGGCGTCAGCCGCCGGCTTTATGCGACGTTGTGATACACCCGCTGGACGTCTTCCAGGTAGTCCAGCGCATCCAGGAACTTCTCCAGCGCCTCATGCTCTTCCTCACCAATTTCAGTGGTGGTTTGCGGAATGAACTGGATCTCATCCATGTCAAATTCCAACTCACCAAAGGCATCCTGCAGCGCCTGCTTGGCCTTGAAGTAATCGGTATTGGGTGTGAATACCGTAACCTTGCCGTCTTCACTTTCGATGTCAGACACATCCACGTCAGCCATCATCAGCGCCTCAAGCGCCGCGTCCTCATCATCGCAGCTGAACATGATAATGGCGCTGTGATCGAACATGTGGCTGACACTGCCAGGGGTGCCGAGCTTGCACTTGGCCTTGGTAAAGCAGCTGCGGACATCACCGATGGTGCGATTGGCATTATCGGTCAGGCAATCGACGATCACCATACAGCCACCCGGTCCAAAACCCTCGTAGCGCGCAACCGCGAAATCCTCACCGCCGCCACCTTTGGATTTTTCAATAGCCTTGTCAATCACGTGGGTAGGAACCTGGTCTTTCTTGGCGCGCTCAATCAGGCTGCGCAGGGCCAGGTTACCACCGGGATCAGTACCGCCGGCTTTGGCGATGACATAAATTTCGCGGGCATATTTGCTGTACACCCTGGCCTTGGCGTCAGAGGTTTTGGCCATGGAGACTTTACGGTTCTGGTAGGCTCTTCCCATAATAATGTTCCGCTGTGACTGCAAGCAGTGCTGTGGCATAGGTCCGATGCTGGATTGGGGCGGTATGTTACTCACCGACGCAGCATTCGTCCATCCGCAGCACAAATGGCCAGGGCTGCCAGACAGCAAGTCATCAGGCGCAAGTCATGTGCTTTGATGATGAGGTAATATCAGGGCAAGGTTGTCGCCATATCTAAATTATAGAAATCGAAAAATGCCTAGAATGACGGTTTTATGACGGGATGACAGCGATATGAACAAGGCCACTGAAATTACCTTTAAGCTGATGGCTGCGGCCATTCTGGCCAGTTGCTATGTCACTTTGGCAAGGGGGGAGATCCAACAGAACTTACAAAAGAACCTGTATTTCGGCGAAACCCATGTGCACACCGCCTACTCCCTGGATGCTTTCCTGGGTGGGACCCGGCAAACGCCCGGCGATGCCTATCGCTTCGCAAAGGGCGAGGCGGTGATCGTGAACGGCCAGCCACACAATATGCGCAGGCCACTGGATTTTGCCGCGGTGACCGATCACGCGGAATACCTGGGTGAGATGTATGCCGCCCTCAACCCCGATGCGCCCGGGCACGATATCCCTCAGATACAGGAACTCATCGGCCTCACCGATATGGCTGAGCGGCGCAACTGGTTCATCGAGTATGTGGTGAAAAACAATCGTGGCGACAAGCCCAAACACACGGCCTTCTACCCGGGACCCGAGTCGGTCAAGAGCGGCTGGAAAATCGTGACTGAGGCCGCCGCGGAGCACAACGAGCCCGGCGTTTTTACCACCTTTAACGCCTTTGAGTGGAGCAGCGCACCCGGCGGTGGCAACCTGCATCGCAATATTATTTTTCGCGGTGCCGCGGTACCGGATATCCCCATGGGTGCGTCCGATATCGTTTACGAGGAAGGCCTTTGGGACTGGCTGATGACGCAGGAACAGCAGGGTGCCCGCTCTATCGCCCTGCCGCACAACTCCAATGCCAGTAAAGGCAACATGTTTCCCGCCAGGGACCACAGTGGTAAACCACTGGATGCGCAGTACGCCGGGCTGCGCAGCCATTTTGAGCGCGCCATCGAAATGATGCAGGTGAAAGGCAATTCGGAAGTCACCCCGCAGTTCTGGGCGGCAGATGAATTCTCCGATTTTGAAAACGCCCCGTCCATCGCCAAATTCAGCGGCCGGGTGCCGATGAAAGAAAACTACGTGCGCTACGGCGTAGTAAAGGGTATGGCTGTAGAGCAGGACATAGGCACTAATCCTTTCAAACTGGGATTTTTGGGCGGTACTGACAGCCACAACGGCCTGACGGCGGACGTGGATGAAGACAACTTTGTGGGCGCGCACGGCGCTGAAGATGCCACCCCCCAGCGACGGCAGAGCGCCGAGGTAGGCGGCTGGATAGCCGCCAGGGAACAAACTCCCGGCTCCATTACAGGTGTCTGGGCCACCAGCAATACCAGGGAGGCAATCTGGGACGCCATCCACGATCGCGAAGTGTACGCCACCAGTGGCCCACGCATGGCAGTACGGTTTTTTGGCGGTTGGGGTTACCAGCCCGCCATGCTCGAGCGCGCAGACGTTGTCAAGAAGGCCTATAAGGGTGGCGTACCCATGGGCGGCGAGTTAAGCAAGGCCGGAAGCAAGGCACCAAGGTTTCTGATTCTGGCCAGCAAAGACGCACTGGGGGCCAACCTCGATCGGATCCAGGTCATCAAAGGCTGGGTAGACAGTGATGGTACAACTCACGATAAGGTTTTTGACGTGAGCTGGTCCGGTGACCGGACACCGGGTGCAGATGGCAAGCTACCCGCCGTGGGCAACTCCGTGGACCTGGCCACCGCTACCTATCGCAATACCATTGGCAGCGAAGAACTGGCAACCGTATGGGAGGACCCTGAGTTCAACCCCGAACAGCGCGCGCTCTACTACGCGCGAGTGCTGGAAATTCCCACGCCACGCTGGACCACTTTCGATGCGGTACGAACCGGACTGCCGCTGCTGGATAGCGTCGCCAGCACCATTCAGGAACGGGCCTGGTCCTCACCGATCTGGTATGCGCCGCAGTAGGACAATAAACCACAACGGCTAAGCACAGCTGGTCACAGCTACCACCGAGCGTGATATTGTGGGCATATGTACGAAGGTTACTACAACTTACAGGCCGAGCCCTTCAGGCTGAGTCCTGATCATCGATTCTGCTTTGACCATCGGGGTTACGCCAAGGCGCGCGCCTACATGGCCTATGCATTTTCACAGGCAGAAGGCTTTGTGATGATTACCGGCCAACCCGGTACCGGTAAAACCACACTGATTGGCGAATTGGTTGAAAGCCTGGCTGGCGACAATGTCACTACGGCCAAACTGGTCAGCACCCAACTACAAGCCGACGACTTACTGAGAATGGTCGCCCACAGTTTTGGTCTTGAACAGCTGCATGACGACAAGAGTGACCTGTTGCAGCACCTGGCTGAACTGTTTGAGCAATGGCAGCGAAGTGGCCGTCGCGCACTGCTGATCGTAGACGAGGCCCAGGACCTGTCCCCGCAGGCGATGGAAGAGTTGCGCCTGCTGACCAATATCCAGGGTAATGACAAGCCCTTGCTACAGATCTTCCTGCTGGGACAGCCCGAACTGCGGGACATGATTCACGCACCCGCAATGGAGCAGCTACACCAGCGTATCGTTGCGGCAAGCCATCTGGAGCCCCTTAAGGCCGACGAAACCGAAGCCTATATCAAACACCGCCTTGATAAAGTGGGTTGGGCAGGTGACCCGGAACTCAGCCGCGCTATTTTCCCGCTGATTCATAAATTCAGCGACGGAATTCCGCGGCGGATCAACCTCATCTGCAGTCGGCTTTTCCTGCACGGCAGTGTCGAACAAAAACACCAGCTCGGCGTGCAGGACCTGAAGGAAGTCATTCAGGAATTGCACTCGGAGCAACTGGCAGCGGGATCGTTCATCTCGAGTGCAGACTTCACCGTGGAAGATATTTTCGACGACATGCACAGGCCAGCAGTCCCGGTAGAAACCGACATCACCCCGGAGCAAACCCCTTCCGAGGAGCAAACAGCGGCGGCCGCCGAACCGGCGCCAGAGGTGCGCCCTGCTCCCGTTGCGGCCAGGCCGAAACTGGAAACCCGGCAAGTACCACATCCCACCACTGGCGGCAGCCACAGGACTGAACATACCAAGCGACGCGGCTGGCTACGGCTTGCCGTAGCCTTCAATCTGGGCCTGCTGATCGTACTCGGCGTGATCTTCAAACCCAGCGATATTCTGAGTAGCGATCAGCTGGAAAAATTGAAGGCGTTCTGGCCATCGAGACCGGCAGAAGCTATCACTGAAACTGATCGCAGCCCAGCACCAGCGGACTCACTGGAAACACTTGAGCAAGTGGCTCCCCCAGGAATTGAAATCGAGCCGGAGACTGCCAAGCCTGTTGAAGCTCTTGAGGAGCTCGAGGTTATAAGCAAAAAGTATAAAGTTATTTACCCGCAGGAAGTACCGCATAAACCGATATTGCCGTCTAAGCCAGATAGCACACCAGTGCCAGCGCCCGCGGTATCTCAACAGTCTATGGCTCTGGTGGAGTTCGCCTTCGACAGCACCGAGTTATCCGCCGACACCCAAAGCCGGCTAGCTGCGCTGGCCAACTCACTGGCAGGTTCCGAGCAAACGCTATTTGTCACCGGGTATTCGGATAGTCGCGGTGACCCTGTCTATAACCTGCGGTTGTCACGCAAAAGAGCCGACGTTGTAGCCGGCTATCTGGCTGATAAAGGTATCGCCGGTGACAGGCTCGTGGTCGAAGGCCTCGGTGTCTACGATGAAGCAAGTACCGGGCAACCCAGGCAAATAGAGTCTGAGTTCGCAGCAACTATAACCAGCCAACGCCTTGTACAGATCGTATTCGACAGATAGCTGTCCGGGTCGAGCTCGGTGACCAGCTGCCAGCTCAG
>Ga0102815_10002753_pt1 | contig 10630 bp, 4 predicted proteins | sample ColrivemetaGS759_FD_79113 | JGI IMG/M metagenome (GOLD analysis project Ga0102815, IMG submission 79113) | Estuarine microbial communities from the Columbia River estuary - Ebb tide ETM metaG S.759 | ecosystem: Environmental > Aquatic > Marine > Intertidal zone > Estuary | place: USA: Columbia...
AATTGCGCAAAGCCACTCTAAGTTTTCAAAAATAGAAGACAGTATTCACGGCAAAGTTTACTCAGATGAATGGACTTTTTACTTAAAGTATAAAGCTGTACCAAGAGTTCAGTATGAAGTTACAAACTCTAATATTAGGCACGCTAACAAGTCTAAGTATCTAGATGTAAGACCTATTAAAAACGCTGTTTCAAATAAGATTATTCAAATATCCACTATTGAAAAACATGTAGCAGAAGTTGTGCTAGAGACAGATCTTCCTTCAATTGGCGGAAACCTGTATGGCCCACTATACTACGGGACTGACTTCACTCAGCTTTGCGCTACAGTGTATGACTCTTATGGAAATGTAGTTGAAGATATAGAAACCACCATTGTAGTAGAAGATCCAATTGGATATCTCAATGGTACTTCAAGAAAGTACACAGCTCTTACAAATTCAGCAGGCCAGATTTGTTCAGTTTATAGCGTTCCGTATGATTGGGGATCTATTTCTACTAGAATAAAGAGTGTCACTCATGATGGTGCAGATACAGTTATGGAGATTTCAGAAAGACCTCCTGGGCTGATTGCGGACAATGTAACTCTTTTTCAAGTTCTTAAACATGACCCAATCGTAGGTACTGTTGGTAAAAAGTTTACTGCCACAAACGGTCAGTTATCAGAAAGCGCAGCACTCCCTTACAACTCTTTTGAAATAGAAGGCTTTGTAGAGTGGCCCGTCAACCAATACGAAGACGGGTTTGTAGACATTCTTGTTAATGATGGTTCGGCTGTCATTAAGTATAGAAGGGAAATATTGCACACCTTTAGAGTGCAAGACTCTTCAGGTAAAATTACCGGAATGAAGATCATTCTAAAAGAAAACATTCCCGGCATTGATGGTGCTGGGGCTCTTAGCTATTGCTGGCTCTTTGAAGAGCAAGCAAAAGAATGGAACTCGTTGTTTCTTGATGGAGTAAATGTCCTTGTATACGAGTGGCGAGATGATGTACCAAACCCCAATACACTTGAGCTTGGCGCATACTTCCCACTCCGTCCAGATACAGTTGAAACCAAAAGGCTTGTATTCAAGAATAGGCATTTACCCATTCCAGACCCATTCGACCCCGATACAAACTTAGGCGGGTATCTCGCAGTTATACCGGATATGGTTCGGGTACACGCATATGCAAGAGATCCCGTAACGGGTAGACTTATTGTGTCGAACAATATTAGAATCAAACTCGATCTTCCTTCTTACTTGAGAGGGGTGGATAAAACAAATCCAGCCCTTCCAATACCTTATGGCTTTACGTTCGTTACAGAAGAGTTTAACGTAGGCAGCGGCATTGGTGGAGCTAACTTTATTACCATCAATCCAAAAGCAGAAGGAATTTCTTCCTACAATTTATTTATTACACCAGTTAGTAGAGGGCACTGAACATGGCAGACAAAAAGAAAGCAGGGGTTAGCGTAGTTCCTGAGTTTGTTGCTGGCGAACAGCCAACTGCAGATAAGTTTAACGCTATTAGCGTTCAGCTTGAGAGGGCTTCTTCCGAGCTAGAAAAAAGTGTCGGAGATGTTTGGGGTGAGTCATGGCCTTACAGCACTAGCTCTACTAGTAAGCTTACGCTGCCGTATGGCAGGTTGCTTACGGGCGATGGAAAAGTAAACAACGCTCACGATTCTTTTCTAGACATTGCTAACATTGCAAGACTAATTGGTCCTGCGGCAAATCTTAGCCCAACGTTTCCTGAGTTCTTTGATGGAGAAGCAGATCCGATTTATTCTGTTGCAAACGAAAAGATTCAAGAAGTATCAACAACTGAACAGCACAGAGAGTTTTGGATTCGGTTCCCTCCACTTTCAAGCGAGCCAATAAGTTTTAGCGGAACGTGGGCGACCTCCTTAACAACTAGAGTATTAAGTCACGACCGTGTCAACAGTAGTGGAGATTGGTGCCTTACCAAAGACCGCAAACTAACTATGTTTGATTTAATTCCTGTTGGGCAAAGTCTAGATATTACCTATAGCACTGTTCCTCAAGCATGGGGCACTGGCCCTGATGTACCTGGGTCTACCTACAATGTCATTCCAGATCCAAACCAAACAGCTAACGCAACTGATATTAGCACTCAATGCACAGCAACTATTATAGCAGGCGGCTATAGTGTTCAGCTCCCTCTTGCTGTTTTTGGCAGAATCAACGACAACGGCACAAACACCAACCTAAATGGCGATGGAGACATCGCAAAAAACGCCCAGCTAAGTCTCCCAAGAGTTCTTAGAGACAACTTTAGTACTCCGGGTACAATTATACCCGAGGGCTTTGTTTACTTAAGAGATAATGTTACAGGCAAGCTTTACAGCGATGCAGTGTACGAATACAACGATGCCAATACACTGATTGTAAAGAATGTAGAGCTAGATGTAACTCACGGTTTTAGCATTATCACTATTGGCTCTACTATTACTGAAGCTATTCATGATCTTCGTCACAAGTGGTTCCGTCACTCGCATGATGGAACTTACGGAGAAGCACCAATCCACGTAAGCTCTCTTGCAGGTATTCTTGAATCAGAAGGCGATACCGGAATCTATGTAACTTCTCAGATTGCTAACAACTGGATGCCCCAGTACTTGCATAGAGATGGTTACCGTGCAGACTCTGATGCTAACGATGACAATGCTATGCGAGGGGATTTAGTTTTAGGGCTTGTCTATGGATCTCCAGGAAAGCATTTAGATTCTACTTATACCGGTGGTGATTCAAAAACAGTAGCAATTAAATTTGGAGACGGGACTTCAAACACTGAAATTTACAGAACTAGTGCAACTGCTGCTTCTGGAGCGCTTCGTATTTTCAATGATGGAAACATTTGGATAAAAACAGATAGTGGAACTTTAGGTCGTGGACAAATTGATATAGAATCTTACGATCAGGGGATTGACATAAATTCTCATGGTACGGCCTCTACTAGGCTGGGTGGTGGCGTTAGGGTTCGCAATACAACTTCAAATCCATTTGTAGCAAGCACTTTAAGTACATTTGAAAATGTAGGGGTTCAAATTGAAGAAGATGGGGGGCATTTAGAGGCTCTCTACAGTCAGGTTCTTGTTCATGGTGCTGCCGCTGGTCCTATGGATGATACTATTCCTGATTATTGTCCAGCTTGGACTCTCCACGAAAATGGGACATCCGATGGTCTGGGTGCCCCGCTCCGATCTTACGCAACTATAAGTACTGCGACACCTAGTATTGAAGGTTGGAAAACACCAGTGTTACAGACGCTGTATTATGGCCAACAGAATGTAGTGTTTCAAGGAATAAAGATAGATAGTACGCCTGCTGCAACTAACGATGAAGTTCGATACTGGGTAGCAAACATTCCTCTCCCTCCTTATCTAAATAGTTCAGCATATACTACAGGAAGTACCCCCGTAGCTTCAAAAGCTGACGTTGTATTGGGATTTACTGTACTAGTTAAGTCTTCTCTAGAAAACCTTCAATGGTGGACAACAGGGGGAGGAGCAAGATGGTCCAACGCCACTGGTGTCGTTGATACTTTTGAAGGTGAACAAATTATTGCGTATATGACTAACAGTGCAACAGAATACTCAGATGGACATGTGAGAATACTCATATCCGCAAGAGGGAAATCTTCAGGAGCGTTCAGAAGTTCTTTTGCAACTGATTTCTTTGCTGGTGGACCGGGCACTGGAATAGGAGGAACTACAGCAGAAATAGACGTAAAGTTGTTACTACAAGTAGCCGCACCAACCCGCCTTAGTACTCTCCCAATATACCCCTGAGCTAAAATAAAATGAATGAAGTAACTCTTGAATTAATTGCGCACGGCCCTAGAGCAGAGCAGATACTACCTATATCTGCTTATGTGCAGAAGTATATTGAGGAGTTTATCTACACAGAGAGAGTAGCTGAGACTTCTACACCAATCGCTTACTATGAGTCAGATGCTATTGATTCGTGGAAAAATATACAAATAGTAAGCAAGACTTATGTTTTGCCTGCAAACGAAGTAGATTTTATTGCAGGCGATGATACGTGGACTCAGGTTGTTGGTCGCAGTTTTACTTCTAGATACAAAGATGTTGCGCTTACTACCGAGCACTTTGTAGAAGAGAGCGGCAAGAGAAAGCCACTTTTGTTTAAGCACGTACTCCCACCAAATACTGCAGAGGCTTCTGTAGAAATAGCGAGTGCAGGCAACAAGTCAGAAGTAGAATCAGGCTTTGTGTTTGATGTAGAAAACGATGTTATCTATACAAACTATAAGAACTTTTTTGATCCAGACACAGGGGCTTACGAGCTATTTTTTATTGCATCTTCAGACCAAGAAGGCAACTCCAAACATGAGTTGCTCTCTCCAGTGGGAGCAGCAAAAGAAGCTAGCTGGGAAGATATTATTCTAACCGGACCTGACGCTGGGTCACTTACAGAAGATTACCCAGTTTACAATCGTGAAAGAAATGCGGACGGTTATACTTTCTACTTAAACAGAAATGAAACATGGTATGCAAAGCCGCTAGAAACTAGCACAATTAAAGCTTTACTTCCGTCTGGAAGGGACCCGGATACTGCATGGAATTTAGCTTTTTCTGCTGGTGACTTTACTACTGTTATTAATGGAAGGTCGAGAAGATACTATATTCCAGAATATGATATGCAGCCATTTGCCCCTTACAAGCCTTACGTATATGCGCCCTACAGGCGTATGCTTTATGTAAATGGCAACATACTAGCAAGCACAAGGAAGAACCTAGCTGTAGACCCTGGCAGTGCTAGACATATGACCATCTACGCTTACAACGAAGATGGAATTCTTAAGTCAGCTTACACAACAGACGAATCACTTGCAGGCAAGAGAGCTTTCAAGAAAGAAGATGCTGATGCATCAATTGTTGCTAATGCTGAAAATGTTTTCTATGAGGCTGATAAGATTGTCACTGTAGATAATCGAGAAGGGTTTGTCCTCCTTAGTACCCCACTTGATTCACAAGACACTTATTATGCCTCATTTTCTTACGAAGCTAAATCGCTAGAATATACCGATTTAAACTTCAACCCTATCACCAACAAAGATGTAGTTGATCACATGTATGTCTTCTACATACATCCAGACGCAAACTCAAATGATAAAGCTATTCACTACTTAAAGGTAAATAGATCAGGTGAGATTGTCTACTGCTCACAAAGGCTGGGAAGGTCACACCCCAACTTACAGGGCCTTAACGAAGACAACAGCGTGAATGAAGAAAGTGTGATAGGTATGAAATATACTTCTTTAATAACTGATGATTCTTTTATGAAGAAATATTGCGTCCCCTTTGTTAACGACTATGCTTATTACGTTCTTTGTGAAGTTGTCGTTCTTGAGACAGAACAAGAAGAAGATTCATTTGTTGTAGACGTTAGAAGAAGTGGTGCGATCATAAAAGAGGAAAAGTTTAGGGAAGCTATCAGAGCGAACAACAAGATACTTCAATCTAAACTTGGTTACGGTGAAGATGGTCAAGAAGTTCCTGAAAACGGAGTACTTATTCTTAAAGCTCCAGTTACTCTTTTAGAAGAATACGGAGGTATTTTTAAAAAAGAAGACGCTGAAAAAATGCTTAAGACTTACACCAACCAAGGTGTATATACAATTATTGAATGGGTATATGAAAAAGCAGAACTTACAGGCTGGTCTAAATCTACTGGAACAGTAAGTTTAGAAATGTCTTGGGAAGGACCTGATTTAAAATACAATATATATCGTAAAGAAAAAGTACTTGGGGAGTGGCAGCTTATAGATGTGATTGAAAATCCACCTGAAGCAACGATAGAATACAATGATTCTAGTCTTACGTCTGGTAAGACTTATTACTATTCTGTAAGAATAGTAAAGAGTGAAGTTCTTCTTCCTCACTCCAATAAGCTGTCTGTAATGGTGAGATAATGAGCCTCGATAATTTAAAGATTTCTACTACTGAAATTGATGACGTATACAAGCCAATTGAAATCGTTGCAACAGATTTTGTTGATGGGTCGCAAACTATTCGGATAACGAATTTCGGTCCATCTGAAGTTAAAGATCTAGGCGTTTATATTTCTATTGCTTCCAACGTTGGAGACGTAGACAACCCAGCTGATTTTGCGCCCCACATAGACTATCAGCAAGCTTTAACTTGGGGCACCCAAGGCATAGGTGGGATTACTGTTTACTACCCCTCTAGCAGCCCCTCAGGGACTTTAATCAAACGAGGAGTCGGCTCCTCTCTTAGGACTAAAATACCTTTGAAAACCATGAGCATTGGCGAAACACTAGAGTTTAAAGTTGAGTTCAGCGTCCCAATGACAGTGACAGCAAGAAGATTATTCGTCAACATATCGGTGGGTTGATATGGTTCCCAAGTTTAAGAATTCAATCCTATTTAGAACCCATCTTGTAGAGGCTGCTAAAAAGAGAGTACTTGATACTCCCTTTATTAAATACTCTAACAAAGAGTTGCAGCAGCTTTCTTTACAAGTTGTTAGAAACCTAAATAGTCTTCAAGTCGTTCAAACAAGAAAAGGCTTGCCAATAAACTCTATTTCAGAGCGTGAGTTTTTAAAGAATTTTAAGTATTTTACATACTTAATGAACTCAAAGATTATCTCTTTAGAAGAGCTTGTCGAATCTGACTCTATTGAATCTTCTGCCAACGTCAAAGAAATACAAAGAGAACTCATTGCACTAGATACAGAAGTAGAAGAAAAAGAGATTGAGCTTTTAGGAAGCTACTCCGAAGTGCACTTGAATACTTTTTCAAGAACCAAAGATGCTCAACTTCAGTACACTGATAGAAGCTGGCTGGTAGACTTTAAGACCGGTATTACCTACCGTGAAAAGTATTTAATGAATCCTGCTGGCCCTGGATCTATGACTAACCCTTTAAGAACCTACCAGAAGGTCGTTGTTAGAGACGCAGTGGTTATAGATGAACTTTCAGATGCAGGAGACTCAGCAGTACCTATACAAAAAAGCAACCCAAGAAATATCTTTCGGAAAGACAAGATATTTAGATATGTAGTTGCTCGTAAAGAGTTTGATAGTTCGGGAAGAAAATATAAGAGTCGAACTTCTTTAGAAAGCTACCCCTACAGCTGCACGTCTACAATGACTGTGCAGCTTGAGCTTGCCAACCTGATGCAGGTTAATACTCTTAAGATTAATCCGCTTGGAGACTCTACCGTCTTTATCAAAGATATCAGGTATGTGAGTGAATCTGGAGAAGAGATTTCTCTTACTACAGTTTCTATAAATGCTCAAACAGATATAGTTATACTTTTTGAACCGATTCTTACTAAGTACTTAATTGTTCAGTTTGAACAAAAAGCACATGTAGAGAAGACAGAAATTGTTAGCGTAGATGAACGTGTATCTTCTATTAACTCCAAGCTTGAAGCCAAAGGGTTTACTAATAGACTTAAAGAAATTAGAGAACCTATTCAAGGCAGAGTGTATGACTTTTCATTAGAAAATATAGAAGTCGGATTATCTGTTTATGAAAATAAAGGCATTTTTAGAGCCCTGCCTGTTCGTGTATCTTCTCCAGTTGGGGTAGAGATGCAAAAAGTAGCTGAAAATATTGTACCTACCACTTCTTTAGAAAAAGATTACTTTGGTAGCTATTCTGTTATTCCGGAAGATGCAACACTTTTAGAAGCTTACGTTGGCGTAAGACTATGGGACAAGCAAGAAAATAAAAGAGTAGACTCAATAGTGCCCGTGCTAGATAGTGGCCTTACTCAAAGAGAAATACTTGCTCCGATAGCAGGAGAAGCTAGGTTCAAATTGTTTCCAGAGCTTGAATACACCCAAGGACTTGTTTGTATTAAGGAAGCAAAAGTAGAAAAAGTATGTAAAGAAGAACTTGATTACTACAATATAGTTTCTGTTGTTAACACCCTTGGTTCTGTACCAGATCTTAAACCAGCAAGCACAGAGTCTAAAGAAGGAAGACTTCCTGCGATCTTGATTCAAGGGGAAGGGCTGCTTAATGCTCTTGAAGGCGATATTACAATTACGCCAACAGAAGAGAGCACTGAGGCAGAAGAGAGTCTAGAAGAGACTTGTACATGGATGAATATCTATAAAATTACTTTTGACAAAGTCCACAACCTCTCTCTAAGAGATACAATTGCAATTATATCTGAAGAAGAATCTATTAACGGTATAGAGCTTATAGTTTACGAAGTTATAGATGAGTATAGTATTTACGTACCTGTGAACTCAGGCTTTTTATCTTACTGGTCTTCTGTAGAAAATCCAGAAGCTTGTGTAAGTTCTGCTGTAAATGTAGACTCAATCAAAGTGTACGAAAACAGAGCACTGCTTACTTATGGAAAAGATTATGAAATTTCAATAGATGATAAATCTACTTGGAAAGCTGACTCTTTTACCGCTTTGGAAATTCAAGAACTTGTAAAACCAAGAGCAGCAGCAGGGAGGTTTTATATTAAACTTTTAAATTATGATCCAGCAAAATACTACTGGACAGAATACCTTGTTGAAAGAAACCAAAGTCTTAGTAGCTGCAAAAATATAAAATTAAAGAATGGCAGAGTAATCTTTGATACTAGCCTTAAGTCTAGCCAAGGAACATTGCAATCTATTATTATTAGCAGAACTAGCTCAAACAATACTTATTTGACAGCAGTAGTTAGAGAATATTCTCTAGCTATTCAAGCAAGAAATATTGAAAATAGCTCTAGCGGCAAAGTCATTAAATCAAAAGTATTGAGCAGAAAAGTAGGAGCTTTAAGTGCCACTTAATAATGTTGCAAACAGAAATCACTCTTTAGAAGTAGATGGAGTTCTTACTCTACTTGAAAGCACTATGAGTGCTGTATCTTCTGCACGTACAGTTGAAGATAGGCTCTTAATAGAGTCTAGAGTAATAGAGCTTTTTCAAAAGATTATTGGTGGGAACTTAGAAGTACCAAAAGTTTCTACAAAGCTAAACTGCAATAAAGAGAATTTTGCAGAAGAAAAAAGCTCTCTAAAATATAAAACAGACCTGAATATGAGCAAGCTAGAAAAGCTTGCTCAAACTTATATTGACGGATACAACACTAAAGTAAAAGAGCTTATAGAAGTTACAGGTTCTTTAAAAAGGGTTCGTCAAAAGAAAGCTGCTTTAGATCTTTGGGATAGAGAAAAAGCAAAGTGGGTATTAGCGGAAAAGTTTTTTAACTTTGATTTGCTTTCTACTTCGGATGCAGGAGCCCAAGTACTTGATGTAGACACTACGGAAGGTATTGCTACGCTTCCAGTTACTTCTGTAGAAGAAGTTAAACCGAACTCAATTTACTTAACAAATGGTAATGGTTTTCCAGGTAACTCTGATGCTGCAGTTACAGTCAATAACATTAAGCCTGCATTCATGTTTGATGAAAACCCTAGTACTCACTTTGAGTATGAAAGGTTAGATTCTGGGCCAATGAAAGTTACTCTTGGTTGTGACTTTAAACAGACTGAAATCTTAAATAGAATTCAAATCAAACCAGCAGCAATACCAAACTCTCTTAGTTTTGAAGTAGAAGACATTTTATTTTACTTACCTGGAAACAAAAGCATTTCTATTAAGGAGCATATCAGTCCCACAGTTACTTATGAAAACTTTACTATTAAGTCTGTAGGCAATGATGTTTTCTGGCAGATGACATTTGCTCCTGTAGCTTGCAATTCTGTCAAAATAATATTTAAACAAGAAAGCTCATACTTGCTAAGTATTCCTACATCTGATGGAAGAATAGCTTCAAGAAAAAGATTTTCAATTGGAATTAAACATATTGAGTTTCAAAAAATAAGGTTTTCTTCTGAAGGGGGTATATCTTCTCAAGCTCTTGAAATACCTGCGGGATTATATGCTGCCGAATCTACTTCAGAGGTTTTTCCTAAAAATAAAAACGTAGTTCAAGCAAGCTTGGATTTTTCTAGTAATGGAGGAGAAGACTGGGATCTAGATGTATTTGGATTTGAAGAAAGCGCAACGCCTAATACAATACGTTTAGATGGAGATCCAAAAAGTGTGTTTTGGCGGCTTTATGTTCAAAGGCAAGATGAAGCTTTTGCTAATATTTCTTCTTTTACAAATGAAGAGCCAGCAGTAAATGTAAATGTAGTTTCTCAATTAATCTCTATGAATCAATCTCCCAGCAAGATTGTTCTTGAAGAAAAGCCTTACAATAATAATATTGGAGTATATCAGCCTAGAATCTGTAGAAGAACTGATGATCCTAGAGAGGCTGTAAGGCTAGGGAGGGCTCCAAGGCTCGGAAGTGCAGGTGAAGGTTTTACAATGAACCTCCCTATAGAGCTTGATGAATCTGGATACAATTTAGATCCAGATGAAATGGAAGTGTTTGTTGGCAATCGCAAAGCCTTGGCGCAAGAAGACGCTACAGGTAATTCTGTTTCTTTTCTAGAGATTCAATTTGGCACAGGGACTTTAGATACTATCTGGGCTATCAATAATGATTGGACTAGAATTGCCCTGCAGCACCGACGACAATTGTCAGAAGTTAAATGGAAGTTTCCAAGCCAAAGGCTTCTTTTAGAAGAAAGAAGCGGTGGCTACTATGCTCGATTTACAGACAGGT
>Ga0102815_10002754_pt1 | contig 10626 bp, 7 predicted proteins | sample ColrivemetaGS759_FD_79113 | JGI IMG/M metagenome (GOLD analysis project Ga0102815, IMG submission 79113) | Estuarine microbial communities from the Columbia River estuary - Ebb tide ETM metaG S.759 | ecosystem: Environmental > Aquatic > Marine > Intertidal zone > Estuary | place: USA: Columbia...
AGAAGTCAAGTCCAACCATGGTCTGCCCGTCAAACTGAACAGGCCGCTGGACTTCCTGGTCGTCGCTGACCATGCAGAAAACCTCGGCCTGGCACCGCTTATCGCGAACTCCGACCCCACTGTGCTCGCCAACCCCTGGGGCAAGAAGGTCCACGACATGATCAAGGCCGGCAACCAGCCCGACGCGTTCAATGCATGGATCGCGGCGATGCAGGCCCTGCAGGACCCATTCAAGGGCGATGACAAAATGGCAACGACCGCGTGGCACTATATGACCACAACGGCCGAGAAGTTCAACGAGCCGGGCCGCTTCACCGCGATCATCGGCTTCGAGTGGACCTCCGGCCCGGATGGTAACAATCTGCATCGCAACGTGCTGTTTCGGGATGGCAAGGACAAGGCCGACCAGATCATCCCGCTGTCGTACTACGACACGGGTGACCCGGAGGAGCTGTGGAAGTGGATGGCCGAATACGAGAAGAAGACCGGCGGCAGGATGCTGGCCATCCCGCATAACGGCAACCTGTCGAACGGCCTGATGTTCGACGACATCACACTGACTTCGAAGCAGCCGCTCGACCGCGATTACGCCGAGCGGCGCATGCGCTGGGAGCCGATTTACGAGACCACGCAGCCCAAGGGCGATGGTGAGTCCCATCCGCTGCTGTCGCCCAATGACGAGTTTGCCGACTTCGAGACCTGGGACGTGGGCGGCTTCGGACCCGCGCCGCACACACCTGACATGCTGCCACGCGAGTATTCCCGCGAGGCACTGAAGCGCGGCCTGGCCTATGAGGCCGTGCTCGGCGCCAATCCCTTCAAGTTCGGCATGATTGGCTCTACCGACATGCATACCGGCCTGGCGACAACCTCCGAAGACAACTTTTTCGGCAAGGTAGCCATGCTCGAGCCGACGGCCGACCCGATTCGTTTCGACGAAGTCATTGTCGGCCGTGTGCCCGAGGGTCGCGCGCGCAAGGACCAGCGGCTGGCGCGCGAGACCAGCGCCGCCGGATTGGCCGGCGTGTGGGCGCGCGAGAACACACGTGAGGCGCTGTGGGACGCGATGATGCGCAAGGAGGTCTTTGCCACCACAGGTACACGGCTGCGCGTGCGCGTCTTCGCCGGCTTTGACTACCAGGTGACCGACCTGGAACGTTCTGACTTTGCCAGGTACGGCTATGAGCGTGGTGTGCCTATGGGTGGCGATCTGAAGGCCGCGCCGGCGGGCAGTGAACTGAGCCTGCTGATCCGCGCGCTGCGCGATCCGGACGGAGCAAATCTCGACCGGGTACAAGTTATCAAGGGCTGGACCGACACCGCCGGCGCGATGCACGAGATGGTGTATGACGTGGCCTGGTCGGGCAACCGCGAGCCGCTCAGCGACGGCAAGTTACCACCGGTAGGCAACACGGTAAACGTGCGGGACGCCACCTACACAAACGCCATCGGCGCGCCCTATCTCTCGGCATACTGGAAGGACCCGGCATTCGATGCGAAGCAGCGCGCCTTCTACTATGTGCGAGTACTGGAGATCCCGACGCCCCGCTGGACCACCTATGACGCGAAGGTTTTTGGCGTCAAGCTGCCCACCGATGTGCCCGTAACGCTGCAGGAACGGGCCTACAGCTCACCGATCTGGTATACGCCCGACTGATATACCCCGGGGTCTACTTGTCATCAACCCGGCGTACCGGCGGTGGCACGTAGCTTTGATCGATCATCGATTGATTGGGCAGGTAAAACCTGAAAAACAGGTTGAAGTCGCCTTTGGGTAAGGGAATCCAGTTTGCGCGCAGTGCCTGGTCTGGCTGATCCCGTTGCAAATAAATCTCCAGCGAGCCGTCCTTCCCATAAACCAGGTCCTGTGATGTAGTGCTTACCAGGTATTTATTGAAATCATTCTCGGCCAGGTTGAATTTATCGTCGTACACGGTTATGGACCAGAATGCCCGCGCGGTCGGGACCTGGTCCTTGTCGAAGTGCAGGACATATCGGTTTTTGCCATTCAATACCTGTCCGTCAGCATCCGCGAAAGTGCGTAACTTCGCCGCCATCTCAACCCAGTGCTCGATTCCGCCCGCATAAGCCTGTGGTGACGCCCGGCCGAGAAAATCGCCTCGTTCCGCCATTCTGCCCCAGTTCTTGTCGCCGTAAAACCAATTGTTGACTACCTTGGTATCACCACCAGCATCAGCAAGTTTATCCAGTAATGTGTTGCCGTCTTTCAAGGCCCTTACCAGTCCCTTGCGGGTATTTTCGTCGAGATCATCAAGGCTTACAGTGGCCAGTGGGCCGAGGCCGACCCTGGCAAATTCGCGCATGAAAGCCGCGTCTCGCTCCGGCGGCGGGTTTTCGCGCATCGCGGCATTCATGGTTCGAAAATCGGCGAGCGGGTCATTTTCCACCGGGAACGGATCGAGCACATCGTGCCGTGTGCTCGGAGTGATTTTCCCCGACTCCCATTGGGACAGCGGTGCAACCACAAATTCCGACTGGATTTCCCTGGCAATAGCCAGGTCGTCGCCACCGGAGGTGTAGACTCGCGCAACCGTCCAAACCCAGGGAGTGGGTGCTGTAAGCACACCGTCGAATTGACCCTCGGGAATAGGGTCATCCCAACCGGGTCCGACAATAAGATAGGTCACCGACTTGCCGTCGTGCATGTGCGGACTGACGTAGCCAAACACATCGGAATAGAAGTCCGCCAGCTCAATATCGACATAACGACCATCCCCCTGGGGCGCATGCATCACCACTGGTTCATCGCTCAGGTCAATCCATGATAGCGAATAGATGGTGTCATTGTTGGGGGAGTTGCTGTATTTGTCGCTGGAGTCGGCCAATCGAGTGACGTGAAAGAATTCATTAACCCGGATCTGGATAATGCCGCTCGGCTTTTCCACCATATAGTATCGATCACGGGCGTATCGCAGTGCCGGATAACCGTAGATGTAGGCTTGCATCCCTACGATATACGCATAGTCTTCACGCCAATCGCTGTCGCGAGTAATACCGGCAGTGACGTTCTTGGCTGTTTGCGCTTCAGCTGAAAAGCAAACTGTAGTCACGAGAGCCAGGAAAATGGCCACCAGATATCCAGGCGTTCCCAATGGCTTCCCCGATAGCTCGTATCCGTGAATTTTGGGTTCCCTGGTCTTCATTATTCTTATCCTCGATTATTCAGGTATTGGCTTGGTAAAACGAAAGCCGATTGCCACTCAGAACTATTGCAGGAAGTAAAAGCGATACTCATTCCAGGCCAAGCGACTACACCCTGGCGACTGAGCCAAAAATGATAAGCCCAGTCTGGTCCGTGGCATATATTGCTGTCAAGTTCAGGGGAATCGTTCAATAACCCCCTTGCCGCGCAGGCGCGTTTGCGGCTATTTCCGCCGTGTAGCCAAATATGCCCGGATCGAGCGCCCAGGCTCGACCGCTCCGAAGCCTCCACCCTTAATTTACTACTGCCATTTTTTGCGCCCCGCTTTTATGACATACTCGGGACGATGTACGCCGCCGCTTTTGCGCATGACATATTACCTTCCGGATTGCATTGCCGAGCCGGGTAACAGGATACTCAAAATCCACCTATGCGTGACTATTTCATTCGCCGGCTGCTGCTGATTCCCCCCACCCTTATCGGGGTCACGATTATCGTTTTTGTGGTAACGCGCCTGGTGCCTGGCGGGCCAATAGAGCGAGCGATAATGCAGGCCCAGCAGGCCACGGCCAGCCAGGGTGTCTCAGGAACGTCCTCCATGGCGGGGCAGGATATGGCCCTCTCGGATGATCAACTGCAACAACTTCGCGAATATTATGGCTTCGATAAGCCCGTACTTGTCAGCTATGGGGACTGGCTGCTCAAGGTGGTAAAGGGAGATCTGGGTGAATCGTATCGCTACAATGAGCCGGTGTGGGATGTCATTCGTGAGCGCTTTCCCATATCACTTTATTACGGGCTGGTAACACTGGTCATCACCTATGCCGTGTGCGTACCACTGGGACTGCTTAAGGCTATCCGTCATCGAACAGTGGTGGATAACGTGAGCTCCATCTTTATCTTTATAGGTTACGCGGTCCCGGGATATGCGCTGGGCTCCTTGCTGTTGCTGTACTTTTCTGTGCGTCTTGACTGGCTCCCCATGGGCGGTTTTGTGGGCAACAATTTTTCTGAGCTGAGTCCGGGGGAGCAGCTTGTGGACATTATCAGGCATTCGGTGATGCCCCTGACCTGTTATCTCGTGGGCAGCTTTGCAGTGGTCACCCTGCTGCTGAAAAATCATCTCATGGACAACCTGGCCGCCGATTATATGCGCACTGCCGTCGCCAAGGGAGTCTCATTCCGGCGTGCAGTCACCGGGCATGCGATGCGCAACTCACTGATACCCATCGCTACAACCTTCGGACAGAATATTACCCTGCTGGTTGGCGGCTCATTCCTGATTGAAACGATTTTTGACATAGATGGTTTTGGTCTGTTGGGTATTTCATCGGTACTGGATCGGGATTATCCGGTCGTCATGGGTGTCGTCTTCCTCTCCAGCTTGCTGCTGTTAGTGGGAAATATCATTTCCGATGTACTGGTTGCGCTGGTCGATCCGCGTATCCGCTTCAACTAGTGACGGGCGATGTTATTCAAGCTTAATCCCGAGACCCTAAAAAAGCTGAGGCGCTTCAGAAAGATCCGGCGCGGCTACTACTCGCTGCTTATCCTGGTTTTCCTGTTGTTGATCAGCCTGTTCGGCGAGTTGCTGGTTAATAGCAGGGCCCTGGTGGTTCATTACGAAGACCAGTGGTTTTTCCCGACCTATGGTGCGTTTCATCCGGGCACCGATTTTGGCCTGCCTTATGCTTACGAAACCAATTACCGGGAACTGCAGCAGAAGTGGCAGCACACTGACAGCAAAAACTGGCTGCTCATGCCGCTGGTGCCCTACAACGCCTATGAGAACCACTCGAGCGGTGGCGTCTTCCGCCCCGAGCCACCGTCCATCGAGCAACAGCATTACCTTGGCACTGATACTACCAGCCGGGACATACTCGCCCGTCTTTTTTATGGAACCCGTATAGCACTGGTCTTCGCCCTGGCATTCATGGCGGCGGTGTACGCAATAGGTATAACGATTGGCTGTGCAATGGGCTACTTTGGCGGCGCGATAGACCTGGTCTCCCAGCGGGTAATCGAGGTCTGGTCCAATGTGCCCTTCTTGTACATGGTCATCATCGTTTTTTCCGTGGTACCCAACACCCTTTCAGTCACTTCACGTATTGGCCTGCTGCTGGGTGTGATGGTGCTGTTTGCCTGGACGGGCATGACCTACTACATGCGCACCGAGACCTACAGGGAGAAGTCGCGTGACTATGTGGCAGCAGCGAAGGTGCTGGGCGCATCCGATGGCCGAATTATACTGCGGCATATTCTGCCAAACGTGATGGCGACCCTGGTCACGTTTATGCCTTTTATTATTGTTGACGCGATCAGCGCACTCACGGCCCTGGATTTCCTTGGTTTTGGCCTGCCCCCACCCACGCCCAGCCTGGGCGAGTTGCTCAAGCAGGGAACTTCGAGCCTGAGAACCGCCCCCTGGATAGTCACCTCCGCATTCGCCACGCTGGTGGTGCTGCTGACCCTGGTAACGTTTATCGGCGAGGCGCTGCGCGAATCCTTTGATCCAAAAACATACACGGTGTACCGATGAGCGGACCCGGATACTTTCAAGCATTGCAGGGAGACAGTTAATGCCAAACAAGTGGAAATCTGTGATCCATGGTGTGGTCCTCGCGTTGTCGTTAGCCTCGTGTGGACAGGGCTCGGATAGCGCTGCGACCGCTACCGAGGCGTCGCCCGGCGTCGACAATACTGAAGAAGTACTGGCCTACTATGCATCCAGGCCAGACTTTTTCAGTTTCAAGACCCCTGCGGATATCCCGCCAGACCTGGTATGGGAGAACGGCATGGAACTGCCTGAAATAGGCTCTCCCAATGCCCGCAAGGGTGGAACGCAGTATTCTTCCCTTAGCGATTTTCCGCGTACCTTGCGGGTGGTCGGACCGGATTCGAACGGCAGTTTTCGACCCTTTATCCAGGATGATGTGGCTATGTCGTTTGCCCATCGTCACGGCAATGAATTTGCATACTTCCCCGGCCTCGCCAGCGAGTGGGCCGTAGACAGGGATAAGCAGCGCGTTTACGTGCGCCTGGACCCGGCGGCCCGCTGGTCGGATGGAGTGCCCGTCACCAGCGACGACGTGCTGTTCATGTTCTTCATGTACCAGTCCGCTTACATCTCCGAACCCTGGTACAACAACTGGTACGGTACCCGCTACACCAATATCACGCGTTACGATGAGCATACTCTCTCAATCGATGTTACCTCGGCCAAACCCGATATGGACAGCCTGGTGCTGGACCTGCGCCCGATGCCGCAGCATTTTTACCGTGAGCTTGGCGATGATTTTGTCGACCGTTACCAATGGCGCTTCCAGCCAACCACCGGAGCCTACGTGGTTAAGGAAGAAGACATCAAGAAAGGCCGATCTATTACCCTCACCCGGCTGCAGGACTGGTGGGCCAGGGACAAAAAGTTCTGGCGCTACCGTTTCAACCCGGACAAGATTCATTTTTCAGTTATCCGCGACAGTTCCAAGAGTTTTGAGGCTTTTCGTCGCGGCGATATCGATGCCATCGGGCTGAATTTGGCTGAATACTGGTACGAGAAACTTCCGGACTCCGATCCGGATGTGGCGGCGGGATATATCCGCAAAGCGGTGTTCTATAACCAGTTTCCCCGCTCACCCATCGGACTGTGGATCAACAGCAGCCGGCCTCTGCTGGACAATCGTGATATTCGCGTCGGGATCAACTACGCCACCAATTGGAGCCTGGTGATCGAGAAGTATTTTCGCGGTGACTACACCCGTATGCAGACGGCCTCGGATGGCTTCGGGGAGTTTACCCACCCTACACTTGAGGCGCGACCCTTCGATATGGCAAAGGCACGTGAGTATTTCGCCGCGGCCGGCTTCACCACCAGCGGACCCGACGGCGTGCTGGTCAATGAACAGGGCCAGAGGCTCTCCTTCACCCTGAGTTCCGGCTACGAGAGCATGACGGATGTGCTCACCATACTCAAAGAGGAAGCCTTGAAGGCCGGGTTGGAGCTGCGGATTGAAGTACTTGACGGCACAACAGCCTGGAAGCTGGTGCAGGAGAAGAAACACGATATCCAGTTCACAGGCTTTGGTGGTTTCCTGGAGATGTATCCGCGCTATTGGGAGCACTACCACTCTGACAATGCCTACGATGAACCTTATCTTGCTGATGGCTCGGTAAACCCCGATCGTAAAATCAAGACCCAGACCAATAACCTGGAGGAGCTGGCGATTCCCGAGATGGACCGCCTGATCGAGGCCTACCGGACATCCTCAGACAAGGCCGAGATGGTTGAGCTTGCACACCAGATGGACGAACTGCATGCGGAGTACGCCTCCTTCGTACCGGGTTTCGTCCAGGATTTTTACCGCGTGGGTTACTGGCGCTGGTATCGCTACCCGGAAGACTTCAATCTGCGGCACAGCAACTACTCTGGCGAGTTTTTCGTCCACTGGATAGATGAGGATATGCGCAGGGAAACACTTGAGGCACGCAAGCGTGGCGAGACGTTTACACCGGAAATCCGGGTGTACGACCAGTACAAGAGTCGGTAGGCGAACGCCATGAGTACTGCACTGCTGGAGGTCCGTAACCTGGTCACGGAGTTCGATACGGACGAGGGCAGGGTGCGGGCAGTGGATGATGTGAGTTTCACCGTAGACGCCGGCCAGACTCTCGGGGTGGTCGGGGAATCCGGCTGTGGCAAGAGTGTGACCGCGCTGTCAATTATGCGCCTGTTGCCCCAGCCAATGGGGCAGGTGAGCAGCGGACAGATAATATTCGAGGGTCGCGACCTGGCAGCGCTCGCCCTGCCCGACATGGAAAAAGTCCGCGGTGCCGCTATCGGCATGGTATTCCAGGAACCCATGACCGCACTGAACCCCTTGCATACCGTGGGCAAACAGCTGGTCGAGGCGCTTATAGTACATGAGAAGCTGGCCCCGGCAGTGGCCCTGGGCCGGGCGGTTGAGATGCTGGACCGGGTCGGGATACCTGCTCCGGATGTCCGGGTCGCTGAGTACCCGCACCAGCTCTCCGGTGGTATGCGCCAGCGGGTGGTTATTGCCATGGCCATGATATGCAAGCCGTCCCTGCTGATCGCCGATGAACCCACTACCGCCCTGGATGTCACCATCCAGGCCCAGATCCTGGAATTGATACAGCAGTTGCAGCAGGACATGGGAATGGCGGTGATTCTGATTACCCACGATATGGGGGTGATAGCGGAAACCTGTGATTCGGTGGTCGTCATGTATGCGGGCAAGGTCGCCGAGCGCGGTACGGTTTTTGATATTTTCGATCGGCCGACACATCCCTATACCCGCGGCTTGCTGGAATCCATCCCCCGGCTAGACCATCCACCAAAGCAGCGCCTCAGGACGATAGAGGGCATGGTGCCCGCCCTGGCAGACCTGCCACCGGGTTGTCGATTTGCCAATCGCTGCGAATGGCGCCAGGACCGTTGTGAGGACAGTCCGCCCGCCAGCGAACGGGTAGCGGGGGATCATTATGTCGCCTGCCTACGCCACCGGGAGTGGCAGGGTGCAGGGGTATGAGCGCTGACACGCCGCTGCTGGAGGTCCGCGACCTGCGTATGCACTTCCCGGTGAGGGAGGGCGTCCTGCTGCGCGCTACGCGGTTTAACCGCGCGGTAGATGGGGTGTCCCTGAAAATCCGCCGTGGCGAAACCCTGGGACTGGTCGGTGAATCGGGTTGTGGCAAGTCTACGCTGGGGCGCGCCATTATAAGGCTCTACCGACCGACGTCCGGGCAGGTATTGATAGATGGCGAGGATATTACCCACCTCGGCAGCAAGGCCTTGCTTCCCTACCGGCGCAATATCCAGATGATCTTCCAGGATCCGATGGAGTCACTGAACACCCGTCATACAGTGGGTGACCTGATAGGGGAGCCGCTGATCATACATCGCATGGGCAACGTGGCCTGGCGCAGTCGGCGGATTCTTGAATTGCTCGATCTGGTCGGGCTCCCGGCCAGGTCGGTCACCCGGTATCCTTTCGAATTCTCCGGCGGCCAACGCCAGCGTATCGGTATTGCCCGGGCCATTGCCCTCAATCCCAGGCTGATCATTTGTGATGAGCCGGTATCGGCCCTGGACGTGTCTATCCAGAGCCAGATCCTGAACCTGCTGGCTGACCTGCAGCGAGAATTGAATCTTTCCTATCTCTTTATCGCCCACGACCTGGCGGTCGTAAAACACATCAGCGACCGAATCGCAATTATGTACCTGGGACGGGTGGTAGAAAGTGGCACCGGTGACTCTCTTTACCACGCCCCCCGTCACCCCTACACGCGCTCCCTCATATCCGCCATCCCCAAGCCCGATCCACATCACAAGAAGGACAGGATAATACTGTCCGGCGATGTACCGTCCCCGATTGACCCCCCGGGGGGATGTAATTTCCATCCCCGCTGCCCCAACCGTGCCGGGCGTTGTGACAGCGAATGCCCCGAGCTGCGGGTGGCGGGCAATGCCGACCAACGGGTGGCCTGTCACTATGACCTGTAACAGCGCAGACTAGCTGCCGGGCTGCAAGGTGATCGCTATCGTGCAGTGGATCGCAAGACGTTGACCCGCTGCATCCGCTTGTTCAATCAGGGCGGCCAGGTCAGCTTTGGTTTGTCGGAGTGCGTTGATCCGCTTCTCACTGGCAACATCAGTCTCACCGAATCGTTCTTTGCGGCTCCAGATATTGCCCCGGTGAAAACTGATTTTGTCCTCAATCAAACACATCAGTAGTTCATTCGCCTCAGAGGGGCCAAAGACACCGTTGATCAACTGATGAGTACTCATTTCTGATTCGCCTGTCATGGTCTTCTCCCAAAGTAATTAAAAAACGGGTATTCAAGATCATCCTTCAGTCGCCTCTGGTTACACCGTCAGACTCAACCGAGCTTGCGCCGGACTCGTTGCTGCCGGCTGCTGCCCAGGGCTCCCAGTTGCGGTCCCGATAGATCTCTGCTTTTGCACCGTCGAGGCGCACCAGGTAAAGCCACCGGTTCTCCACCAGTTCCCGCACGTTCGCGTGTTTGGCAATCACCGCTTCAATGGCATGCCGCGGGGCTTGAATCGCCACGGTCAGGCGCAACGGCTGGTGGCGCCTGCGCTCACCATCGTGTACCGATTGCCAGGGCAGGCCGATGCGCAGGTCGCCGCCATTGCCTTCGAACACTCCAAGGCGGCCTCCGGTGACATTGTGGAGGGTCTTATTGCCGCTGCCGAAGCGGCGGTTGTCCACCGTGGAGGCGAAATACTGCATATTGATCCAGTTAGTGACCACAATTGGCGCGGTCATAATCAGCTCCAGCAGGGTGCCGTCGGGGTCGCTGTCGGAATCATAGTCATGCAGGAAGCAGCGCCCTTCGAGGTTGACGCCGCGGGTCCGGGACCGGGGCGCCACGATGAACGCTGCGTTATTGGCCAGTCCCCACTCGGGTCTGGTTTGTGC
>Ga0102815_10002756_pt1 | contig 10626 bp, 8 predicted proteins | sample ColrivemetaGS759_FD_79113 | JGI IMG/M metagenome (GOLD analysis project Ga0102815, IMG submission 79113) | Estuarine microbial communities from the Columbia River estuary - Ebb tide ETM metaG S.759 | ecosystem: Environmental > Aquatic > Marine > Intertidal zone > Estuary | place: USA: Columbia...
ACGCCAGGAGGGCGAGGGTCGTGAAGAACAGAGCGTTCCGCGGCCCCGCGGGGTGAATCGACGCCCCGTCGGGCACCATCGATGCCAACCGCGCGAAGGGCGAGCCCCCTCGCGGGGATCGGAAACGAGTGAGCATGGACATCAGCGCACCTTCATGAGAGCGAGGCTGGCCATGGCGCAGATGGCGGCGACGATCCAGGCCCGGGTCACGATCTTCACCTCGTGCCACGGGCGAGCGCCCGGCCGGAAGATGCCGCCCTTGGTCTGGAGGCCGTGGTGGATCGGCGCCATCGTGAACAGACGCTTGCCGCCGGAGAACCGGAACCAGGCCCGCTGCAGCGCGCTCGAGCCGAGCTCCGCAAAGAAGACAAAGCCGAGGACCGGGAGGACCAGCTCCTGCTTCGCGACCACCGCCATCCACGCCATGAGGCCCCCGATAGGCAGGGACCCCGAGTCCCCCATGAACACGTCGGCGGGGTGGGCGTTGAACCAGAGGAAGCCGAGGCAGGACCCGACCAGCGCCGCGCCCACCACGGTCATCTCGGCGGCCTCGGGGATGTACGGGAGGTTCAGGTACAGGGTCCAGTCGAGGCGGCCGGTGACGTAGCAGAACACCGACAGGGCCGTCCCCGAGAGGACCACGCAGCCAGCCAGAAGGCCGTCCATCCCGTCAGTGATGTTCGTCGCGTTCGAGGTGCCGGCGATCACGAGCCAGCCAAAGAAGATGAACGCGAGGGTGCCGAGCAGCGAGTCCCCGAGGGGGACCACGAGGTCCTTGAAGAAGGGCGGATAGACGGCCAGCAACGAGTAACGCCCGGAGTCGTGGGCGTAGTACGCGAAGGCGCCGACCACGAAGAGGACCGCGATGGTCTGACCGCCGAGCTTGGCCTTGGCGGACAGCCCCTGGGAGCCCTCCACCGCCAGCTTGAGGTAGTCGTCCACGAAGCCGACCGCGGCGAGCCCGGCCACGAGCACGAGCCCCAACACGACCTGGAGGTTGCCGAGGTCGCACCACACCAGGACGCTCAGCACGAGCGAGACGATCAGGAAGCTCCCCCCCATGGTCGTCGTCGCGTTCTTGCCCGACGCCTCAGCGAGCCTCGCCAGCTCGGCGGAGTCCGTCTTCGACGTGTTCTCTCCCACCCGATGCCGGCGCAGCCAGGCGATGGTCGGAGACCCCAGGAGCAGCGTCAGCACCATGGCAGTCGTCGCCGCCATGACCGCCCGGAAGGAGATCGAGTTGGCGTCGAGGAGCGAGGGGAAGAGCTCGAAGATCAAGTCAGGACCTCCGCGCCGCTCCGGCCGAGGGCGGAGGGAGCCTCCGCGTCGAGGGTCGCCCGGACCTGGTCCGCGAGGGCCTCGAGTCCGGCAGCGCGGCTCGCCTTGACCAGCAGCACATCGCCCGGCGCGAGCCCGTCTTCGCGATCCGTGAGCCGCCGGGCACCCTCCTCGATGGAGCTCACATGCTCCGCGTCGAGGCCCGCCGCTCGGGCTCCCTCGAGGGTCGCCGCCAGAGGCCCGCCGGGCTCGGGGTGCCCCACCACGAGGAGGCGATCGATGGGCTCGCTCGCCACCAGCTGCCCCGCCTCTCGGTGGAGCGCCAGCGAGTCGGCGCCCAGCTCCCCCATCTCTCCGAGGGCCAGCCATCGGCGGCCCCCTTCTGCGTCAGGGCGGACCCGCGCGAGGAGCCGGGTCGCCGCCGCCACGGACTCGGGGTTCGCGTTGTAGGCGTCGTCGATGATCATGACCCCGTTCGCCGTGCTCGCCTCGAGCCGGTGCGGCGCGGGTCGCAGGCGGTGGATCGCCCCGAGGCAGCCTCCGAGATTCGCCCCGGTAGCGATGACCGCAGCGAGTCCAGCCAGGACGTTCGCCACGGCGTGCTCACCCAGCAGCGGGACGGTCACCACGCGGCCGCGCTCCTCCTCAGGGACCGCACCCCCATCGAGGATGAAGCGGGTCCCGCCGGAGTGCACCTCGAGGTCGCAGGCTCGAAGGCCGGCCTCCGGGGCGCCCGCAGCCGAGAACGTCACGATCTGGACCCCGGCCGACGCCCGGGAACGAAGGCCCGGCGTGCTCGGGCAATCCTCGTTCAGGATCGCCGTGCCTCCACCGGAGAGAGAGGCCACCAGCGCGCCCTTCTCCTCCGCGACGCCCGCGAGGCTGCCGAGCCCCTCGAGGTGCGAGCGGCCCACGTTGGTGACGATAGCGATGTCCGGACGGGCGAGCGCCGCGAGGGGCGCGATCTCGCCAGGGTGATTCGTCCCGATCTCCACGATGAGCGACGCGGCGCTCGGCGTGACCTCGAGGAGCGTGAGCGGCACGCCGATGTGATTGTTGAAGGACGCCCGGCTCGCGCAGGTCTCAGCTGTCGCGCCCAGCAGCGTGGCGAGAATCTCCTTCGTCGAGGTCTTCCCGCAGGACCCTGTGATCCCGATCACCTTGGCCGCGGAGCGGCCGCGTACCACGGCGGCCATGGCCGCCAGCGCCGAGACCGCGTCGCCGCAGGTGGCAACCGCGACCCCGCTCCTGGCAGCGATCCCCTCGAGGGACTCTTGCACGCCCGGCCCGTCCTCCACGAGCACGGCGGCGGCGCCTCCCCTCACGGCATCCTCCGCGAAGCGGGCGCCGTCGAAGCGCGGCCCGGGGATCCCGAGGAAGAGCTTGCCGTTCACGTCGCCGCGGGAGTCGGTGGTGACCCCGCTGATGGAGCGGTCGCCAGCGCCCGGAGGCACGGCAGACCAGAGCACGCCGCAGGCCGCGTGGAGTTCCATGAGGCGGACGGGGATCACGAGGCGCACCTCCGCTGGGCGAGCTCGTCGAGGAGCTCCGCGGCGACGGTCCGGTCGTCGAAGGGCAGGGCCGCGTCGCCGACGGTCTGGGTGGTCTCGTGCCCCTTTCCGGCGATCAGGAGCACGTCGCCCGCGCCCGCCATGGAGAGGGCAGCGGCGATGGCACGGCGTCGATCCAGCTCCAAGTACGGCGCCGCGCCGCGCTCGGCCTCGACGCCCTCGGCCACGGCCTGCGCGATGCGCGCGGGGTCCTCAGTGCGAGGGTTGTCGCTCGTCACGAACACCACGTCCGCGAGGCGCCCCGCTGCTTGGCCCATGGGGATCCGCTTGCCCGGGTCGCGATCGCCTCCGCATCCGAACACACAGATGAGGCGGCCCGCCCCGCTTCCGTCCATCCGCGCTCGCAGGGCCGTGAGGACCCGCTCGAGAGCGTCGGGGCTGTGGGCGAAGTCCACGAACACCTCGAAGGGGGCGCCGCGGAGCCCCGAGGGGAGCCGGACCGGCTCGAGCCGACCGGGGGGCGCGGTCACCTGGGAGAGGGCGGCGACGATCACGGCCGGAGAGCAGCCAAGGGACGAGGCGATCCCGGCGGCAACGAGGGCGTTCTGGACGTTGTGCTCGCCCTGGAGCGGGAGCGCGAGCCGCGCCGGCTCGGGGAGGAGCCCGTGCAGGGTGAGCCGGGTCCCGCCGGCGAAGCGCTCGAGGTCCCGCGCCGTGATGGCGGCGTCTCCCTCGATCGCGACGTCGAGGACCTTGAGCCCCCGGGCCGCCGCTGCGGTGAGCATGCGGCGCGCGCCGTCGCCGTCTCCGGCGATCACAGCCGTGCCGCCGGGGCGGATGTGATCCCAGAGGCGAGCCTTGGCGCGACCGTAGTCCGCCATGGAGCCGTGATAGTCAAGATGCTCACGAGTGAGGTTGGTGAACGCGCCGACCTTCAGCTCCAACCCTTGAACTCGACCCTGCACCAGCGCATGCGAGCTCACCTCCATGAGGCCGCTGTCGCCGCCGGCGCGCTGATGGCGCGCGAGGAGGCGCACGAGTTCGGTGACCTCCGGCGTGGTGTGGCTCGCGGGGAGCTCGACGGGACCCGCTGGCCCGGCGAGGCGATGGCCCGCGGTGCCGAGCACCGCCGGTCGCCGTCCGGCATGGGTGAGCACCTCGCCGGCGAGGTGCGCCACCGAGGTCTTGCCGTTGGTCCCCGTGATCCCCACGAGGTCCAGGGTCACGTCGGGCCTCCCATAGACCCGGGTCGCGAGCGCCCCGACGAGTTCTGTGGCCCGCGGATGGCGCCAGAGGATGCCGCCCTCTGGAGCGACGCGGACATCGGCGAGGTCGTCGATCTCCGCATCCTCGGGCACCAGGGCCGCAAGAGCTCCGCGTCCGAGGACCTCGGGAACGAAGCAGGCACCGTTCACGCGCAGCCCGGGCAAGCCCGCGAAGATGTCCCCCGGCCCCACTCGACGTGAGTCCTGGTGAACGTCCCGGGGGGCCCGCTCGAGGCGGAGGTCGCCAGGCAAGAGCGTCTCCCCCGACCGCGCGTCGAAGGCCACGCCCCCGAACCGGGAGAGCAGCGCCGTGAGGGACGGCGCCGCCCCTCCGGGGTGAATCGGTCCATCGATGAAGCCCGGCCTCATCGGCGGCCCTCCAGCGGCTTGACGGCGGGCTCACCATCGGACTCATCGCTGGGGATCGCGGCCCAGGGGAGGTCCTCTCCCAGCCAGGATGCGTCGAAGGGCGCCCCGAACGAGGCGGCTCGCTGGTCGTCCCGACGGAAGAGCTTCGGACCGCGGGCAGCTTCGCGCCTCGGCCCGGTGCCTTCGGCGACCAGCGCCAGGGTGCGCGGTAGCCCGAAGGCCTGCCGCAAGATCGCGAGGGCGGTACCACCGGTCACCCGCGAACCGAACTTCTCCCGGCCCCGCGGTTCGTCCGCGACGACCAACACCATCACCTCACGCGGTCCGTCCTCTGTCATCACGCGCCCCGCGGCGCAGATCGACGAGGTGTAGCAGGTCTTGTGGTCTTTCGACTGCTGGAACAGGGCCCTGCGGTCCGCCGAGGTCCACCGCCGGCCCGCGAGCGCGAACTCCGCGAGGGCCTTCATCTCGAGGTGGGCGCAAAGCTCGGTGCCGACCTTCTGGGTGGTCCCTGTCTTGGTGCCGATCCACTCGAACTCGGGGTTCGCCTCGGCGTTGGCGATGTGCCGCCCGGTGCCGATCTCCGCGCCGAGCGCCATCATCTCCCGGACGTCCTCGCAGGCCTGCTGGCTGAGCACGCGCTCCCCCGCCGGCACGTCAAGGTCCCAGGCCTCTCCGCCGCGCTCGATCCCACGCAGCAGCCGAAGCGGCCGGCGCTCGCCGCCGCGCAGCATGGTCGCCAGCGCCGCCGCGTGCTGCCAGAGCGTGACCCCGACCTCGTGCCCGAAGGCCACGGAGGCGTGGGTCTGGTTGCGGCTCCAGGTGCCCTTGCGGAGGGGCGTCAGGCGTCCCGCCCGCTCCGGCCCCAGCCCGGCACCGGGGGCCGCGTCGTAGCCGAGGGCCACGAGCCGCTCCCGGATGTGCGCGGCCTCCATCTCGTGGGCGATCTGCACCAGGACCGCGTTGCAAGAGAACGCGAGCCCCTCCGACGCCGTGATCCGGTCAGCCTCGGGGGCCCCTTCCGCCTCGCGGATGCGACGGCCCGGCAGGCGAAGCCCCCCCTCCCGGGCGAACGTGGCGTAGGTCCGGTCGGGCCGGGTGGCCCCCGCGTCGAGGGCCAGGGCCATGATGATGGCCTTGAAGGTCGAGCCCGGCGTGAAGACGTGCAGCAGCGGGGCGAAGCCCGAATACGCGTACTCGCAGCGGCTGTCGAGGGCGAGCACGTCGCCGGTCTGGACGTCCACGACGATCGCCATCGCCATCGCCGGGCTGTGCTCCTCCATGAGCGCGCCAAGCTCGGCGTGGACCACCTCCTGGAGGTGGGCGTCGAGGGTCGAGACGACGGCGGGCACCTCGGTCGCCTCCGTGGCTCCAAGGAAGTACTCAGGGACGCCTCCCTCCCAGGCGCGCCGACGATCCCTCGCCAGCACGCGGCTGCGATAGGTGTAGGTGCGGCCGCGGACCTCGTCGACGAGATCGGACCAGGGGCCGTTCTCGATCTCCGTCCGCGCCACTCGCTCCACGCCGCTCCAGGGCATGCGCTCCACGACCAGCGATTCGCGATAGGCGACGAAGGGGTCAGCCGCCTCTTCCCAGGGGAGGAGGTGCGGCCGCTCGGCGCGGTCCTTGCGCGCCCAGTAGTCCGCGCGTCCTTCGTCCAGGACCCCCCAGTGCCCCAGGAGCCCGAAGGCGTCCCCGGGCTGCCGCATGGCGAGCTCCGCGTCGGGCGCAGCAGGGCGCCCGCCCGGACGAGTGGGGTGGCGGCGCTCAACCCGCGAGACGAGCTGCACCTGCCAGGGGGAGACCCCCTCCTCGCGCAGGACCGTCTGAAGCCTATGTCCGCGCACGGGGTCGACGCCGCGCACCAGGACGCGGAAGCGGGTCGGGATGAGCTCCGCCCACACCTCTTCGCGCAGCAGCTCGCGCCGCTCGATCGAGGACATCTTCTCGACGGCTGCCCTCCGATCGAGGTCAATGGCCTCGAGGATGCGCTCCTCGCCCACGAGGCTCACGAGATCATCGAGCAGCCGTCGCGTCCAGCGCTCCGGACTGGCGGTGAGCTCCCGGCCATCCGCGGTCCGGGTGACACCGAACTGCTCGCGCCGCACGTCCGCTCCGAGCAGCACGATCGGCTCCATGGCCAGCGTCCAGACCGCCGCTTCGACGCCATTGGAGAGACCACCCCCCAAGGAGCCCTCGAGGGCCACGAGCTCAAGCCCGCGGACGGGCGCCAGCCCGACCCGCTCACCGATCCCTCCGGTCGAGAGGTAGCGGCGAATCACATCGGCACCCTCGGCCGAGAAGCGCAGGAGGCGGGGGTCCTCAGGCGCCACCCACCCCTGGGAGAAGCTCGGGGGCATGGAGCGCTCCAGGATCGCCCCAACGCTGGGACCCGCGAGGCCAGGGTCCTCAGGACCAGGACCCTCAGGGCCGGCGACCGCCGCTCCGCGCTCGGGAGTCCCGGACGGCGGCCCCCCCATCGCGAGCGCTTCGGAGATGCGGCGGGCCATGCGCTCTGGCGTGTGCGAGCGCCACATCGCGCGCGGCGAGATCGTCACGTCGAAGGTCTCGACGGACAGCGCGAGCGGGACGCCGTCACGGTCGAGGATCGAGAACGACGGGGCAGGCGCCGCCGTTTCACGTCGAGCATCCGGCTGCCGCCCCTCGGCGAAGGCCTGAATGTAGATGCCCCGCACGACCACAGCCGCGAAGACCATCCCGATGAGGACGAAGACCCCCGCAGGTCGGAGGCCCGACGCCGCTTCGGGATACACGGCCGTCGCCGGAACAAAAGGGTTCCCGGCGGGCCTGCGTGTGGAACGCCCCCCCATCGGTTGGTGCAGCTGGCTCCCCCTCCAGGGAACTGGGCCTAGTTTCAGGTGCGGTGGAATCCCGCGGACCGTCGCGTGCGGTGCGACGAGCCAGGAGACATCAGCGGAGGCTCAGTGCGGTGAGCTCTCCGTAGCGACGAGTGTGTTCTGCGGCGAGGTCGAATTCAAACCGTTCCAGCTCTACTCTCAAACCGCTGCTCCGGCGCAGGTTCCATTCGGACTCCCGGGTCAGCCGATCGAGCTCGGCAGCGTCCTCGTAATTCTCGACCTGGACGCCAGCTGTGGCGGCCCCGAGGGCGAGAACAGCGGCGCAAGAGAGCAAGGAGAGAGCGGCTCGAATCATGCTTGGTCTTCGTGCTTGGAGAGGCGCTCGCCGACCCGCAACTTGGCGGATCGAGCGCGTGGATTGGACCGGACCTCTTCAGGGGTGCCCTCAACCGGGCGGCGAGTGGTCAGGTCCCAGTCCCCCGCCCTCGCGCCGGCGGCCAGGAAGCGCTTGACGACGCCGTCCTCTCCGCTGTGGAACGAGATCGCGAGCAGGCGCCCCTCGGGGGCGAGATGCGCCCTGGCGGCCTCAAGACCCGCCTCGAGCTCCTCAGCCTCCTCGTTCACGGCCCGCCGGAGGGCCTGAAAGACCCTCGTGGCCGGGTGAATGGCCGTCTTCCCGGGCCGCTGAGGGCGCGGGGAGGGGGCCTGGGAGCGAATTGGGCGCCCCAGGCTGATGGCCACCAGCTCGCTGAGGGCCCGTGTGCGCTTGAACGGCACACGCCGGCGAGCCTCGACGATGGCGCGCGCGACCTTGCGGGCCCCGCGCTCCCCCCCCTCGTGGAAGAACAGGTCGGCGAGGTCTCCCTCGTCCCACTGGTTCACGATGCTCGCCGCGTCTCGCTCGCGGCGCGGGTCCATGCGCATGTCCAGGGGCCCATCCCAGGAGAAGGAGAAGCCGCGCTCCGGGCGGTCCAGCTGGAGGGAGCTCGCGCCGAGGTCCATCAGGACCCCCACGACGGGCTCGTCGACCTCCGCGAGGAGGCCGTCCAGCTCGGACATCCGGGCGTGCTCGGTGCGCACGCGGCCTTGAAAGGGCTCGAGACGCTCCCGCGCGATGGACAGGATCTCGGGATCCTGGTCCACCCCTAGGAGGCGAAGGCGCGGGAAGCGCTCGAGCAGGAGTGCTGAGTGCCCCCCGGCACCCAGCGTCGCATCCACCAGCAGGCCACAAAGGGAGTCGTTATCGCGTCTACCCCCCAGCAGACGCATGACTTCCTGGGCTAGCACGGGGATATGCACGTGTCCGTCACTTGTGGGGTCCGTCATCGCAGAGCGCACATTCAGCTGGAGACAGCGGAGCGGGGGGACGGACCCGCTCTCGGAGGACTGGATAGAACTCACGCCTGGACTCCCGGTCCGCTGGCGCGATGAAGCGGTGACTTGGTGCCGCGGTGGCGCTCGCCCCAGCGGTCCTTGGACCAGATCTCGGCCCGGCTTCGCATGCCGACGGCGACGACCTCATCGCCGATCCCGGCGATCTCGCGGAAGCGCGCCGGCAGGACGAGGCGACCGGAAGTATCGAGGGTGAACTCGGCGACGAACTCGAAGAAGTCCCGCTGGCTGTCCAGGTCCGCGGAGCCCTCCGTGGAGCCCTCCGCGGCGAAGGCGCCGGTTCCGAACCCCTCCATCTCCTGGTCGAAGCCCTCATCGTTGAAGACCCAGATGCAGCGGCCGTGGGAGGGCTCGAGGCACATCACCCCGTAGGGGCGGTTCTCGTCGTCGCGGTCCAGGGCGTCCTGGAAGCGCTTCGCAAAGGACATGCGGCCCTTCTTGTCGACGGTGTGCTCGGACGGCCCAAGGAAGCGCTTTCGGCGGGCGGGTGTCATCGGATGACCCCCACTGCCAGTTGCTGCCTTTCTTTGCCATTCTTTGCCACACGGGTAGCTTGCAGTGCCACCAGGCTCCGCACAAGGCACCCCCAGCGCAAAGTCGGCAGGTTTCTAATCCACTGCGATCAAACGACTTAGGGCAGAGCGCCGCCAGGTCGACGGAGGCACAAGATGATGTGCCCTTAATGTCAATCGTCCCCTACCAACGCTAGATGTAGTGCCCGCCCGGCACGCACCACCACAAGCTGAGCGGCGGATCGTCGCGCCTCGCGTCCTCCGGGGTGAGTGCGCCTCGCCCATGCCACCCGGTGCCACCGGGCCCACCGCCGCCGCCGAGCCCACCGCCGCCGCCGGGCGGCCACGGCGGGCAGCGGGAGCTCTCGCCATCGGACCGCGCCACCTTGGAGCGCCGCCGTGACCGCCGGGGAGGCCTAGCCTCCGCCTTCAGGCAGCCATCACCCCGGGAGCGTCAGCGTCCCGCCCCCGGGGCAGGATCATCGCCTCGGATCCGCAGGGCGAGAACGCGCCGCACAGGGGCGTCGTGCGCGCTTGGCTGGACGGCCGCCGCGAAGGCTCACCGGGGGCTCGAGCCAGCCGAGGACCTGGGCGAATCGCTTCGCGCCAAGGGCCCGGGCGTGGACCTAGGCCTCGGCCGAGGCTTCGGCCTCGGGCTTGACCCCTTCAGCCGCACCATCCGCCTCGACCTCGGGGTCCCCGGGAGCAGGCTCCACGGCATCCGGGCTATCGGCATCCGGGCCATCGGCGCTCGGGCCATCGGCATCCGGCTCCCCCTGGCGATCCGCGTCCGCGTCCCCCTCGAGGTCAGCGTCTTCCAGGCCCAGCCGGATCCCGTGGGGCCCCTCTGCGCCGTCGAAGACTGCCTGCAGCTGAGCTCGGACCTCATCCAGGCGATCGGCCTCGAAGTCGTAGACAAAGACCTTGTAGCGCCGGTCATCCCGGGGGCGCTTGACGATGAACGCCTCCTCGTCACCCTCCCGCAGGACCTTCTCGACCTTCACCCGACGCTTGCGCATCAGCAGGAGGCAGAGGACGTAGCGGAGCTCGCGCACCTGGATCTCCTCCCGGCCTTCGAGCTCGAGGAACAGCCGATCAAGGGACTCGAGGTCGAGCTGGACGGTCTTCTTGCGCTCGACCATATGGCGAGTGAACCAATAGAACAGGGGCGCCTCCGCCTCGCCGGACTCGATCCTCTCCTGGAAGGCCTTCCACGCCGCCACCGACAGGTCCGCGCGCTGGAGCGCTCCCTCGACGACGGTGAGGAGCGAAACGTGCCGCTCTCCCTCCCCGAATTCACGCTCGGTCTCCGCGCAGCGCCCTTGGCGGCGCGAAATCGTCCACGTCGATGCCATGGGGACGAGCCTATCCGATCGGAGCCCGATCTCCTCGGACCGCCCGGTCGTAGTGTTCGATCAGCGACGCGCCGACCTCCGACCAGGCCCTGAAGCGAGGAGTGGGGCCTGGGCTGGACACCGTA